>Ga0209643_1002562_pt1 | contig 11416 bp, 12 predicted proteins | sample AutmiccBRH37_all_FD_187383 | JGI IMG/M metagenome (GOLD analysis project Ga0209643, IMG submission 187383) | Deep subsurface microbial communities from Mt. Terri, Switzerland - Autotrophic microbial communities BRH/37_all (SPAdes) (version 2) | ecosystem: Environmental > Aquatic > Deep... | reverse complement strand
ATCGGCGGTTCGGGGCGGATGCCGCGCCGCCAGGCGAGGTCGATGTCAGGCACCATCGCCAAGGCTCCCCAGCGGAAGGTCGGCCAGGTGTTCGAGATGCTCGCGCATCATCCGGTCGAGGGCGGCAAAGGTGGCGCGCGGATCGGCGCCGAGCTCGGCGGCCAGCAAGGGCGCGCTGCGCTGCACCCACGCCATGTGCGCGTCGCGTTCGGCACGGGCGCGCGCGAACACCGTGCGCGTGGCGGCGGCGGTCTCGACCAGCTGGCCCTGTTCGCGCTCGAACGCCAGCTTGGCGCGCTGCACCTTCACGATCTCATGCAGCCGCTTTGCCTCGGCCAGCGTGGTGGCGGCGCGGGTTGGGTTGACGACGCCGCCCTTGTTGCGCCGGGCGGGGTCGAGGTTGTTCTCGATCCAGGCGAGCCCCACCGCCACGTCGATCCGCCCGTCCGCGCGCACCGGCAGCCCCTCGGCCACCAGCTGCGAGATGCGGCCCTTGGTCAGCCCGACGCGGGCGGCAAAGGCGGTCTTGGTCTCATGGCTGTCGAGTTTAGTCATTTCCGCCCCCTGACGCTGGCGGGCTTATGCGCTGCGCGTCCCCACATACGGATCGGCCCGGGAGGAACCGCCCGGTGGCCCGCGATCCGGCGTTCCCAGCCGCTAACGACGGTTCTGAAGTTGTCGCGGGCCGTGCGGGGCCGTCCCGCCGGTTGACGATCTGTCTGGTGGGGATGGTGGAGATTGGTGGGGTGATCCGGCCCGCCCCTGTAAACTGTCATGTCATGCGTGGTGGTCTGATGCATGGCGTCACGTGTCGCGACGTTCCACGTCGCTGACACTTCGGGCGACAAACACAGATTTGGACGGGGACAAGTCCACCAAACCCACCAAACCCACCAGACAGATCGGGAATGAGCGTCACGCATCGGCATGGCTCCGGAGAACTTCAGAACCGTTGTTGATCGGCGACGCCCCGGCTTCCGCGACCTCCAGCTTCCACCGCGCGCGCCCTGCCGACACCCCAGCCGAGACCAGGCGCAGCCCGTTCACGATGCGGTTCTGCTGGCCGCCGATCCACTTGCCGAGCCGCCCGCCGTTGATCGCCCCGCCTTCGCCCGCAACGCGCAGCAGGGCCTCGCGGAACTCGGGGTGGATGAACTCCGACCGGCCGTAGAGCTGCGGGCGCTGTTCCGTGGCGCGCTCGATGATCTCGCGGACGCTGACCCGGTCCATGCCGATCACCTCGCGCCATTGCTCCAGCACGGTGGTCAGGGCTTCCAGCTTCGGGTCGGCCCCGCGCATGCCCTCCATCGTGTCGCAGGGATCGGCCTCGCCCAGCCAGATCAGCGCGTCGCGCACCCAGCGCGACCAGTCTGTGAAGGAGCCGAGCGGCGCGCGCTGCTGCGGCCGACCGGCGATGTGGTAGGCGCGCAGGACCGTCAGCCCAGCCGTGACGTAGTCGCCGCGCTGCGCCGTCACCATGGCGAGCGGATCGCGGTCGAAGGCGCGCAATTCGGGCCGCTCGACGCCCGCATCCAGCGTCGCCCGAATGGCGCGGCGGGTCATGTCGCCCTCGAGGGTCAGGTTGTTGCCGGTGGCGAAGACGGCGGCGTTGCTCGGCACCTCGGCGTTGACGGACTTGCCGAGGATCCGGACCTTGAGGCTGGTCTGGGTGAGGGTCTGGCACAGGAGCTCGCCGCCCAGCGGTTCCTCGCAGTTGTCGATGGCGATCAGCACGTCGCCCGCGATCAGCGCCGCGCCCAGCCGCTTTTCCATCTCCTCCTCGGACTTGCCCTGCGCGATCACGGGTGCGGGGCGGGCGGTGGCGATCTGGCTCGCCACGTCGACCAGCATGGATTTGCCCGTCCCGGCCGTCGGCGCGTTGAAGCCATGCAGCGGCGCGGTCGGCAAAGACCGGCGGATCAGCGCGGTGAGGATCCCGGAGAGGGCGACCGAGCGGTCCGCGTCCGTGACGAACGGGAAAGTCGAGATCAGATCCTTGAGGAAGGCGAGCGCGCCAAGGGCCGTGGCCTGGTCGGGATCGCGCGGTAGGGCGGGAAAGCGCACGTCCTGCGGGTCGAACAGCAGCCCGGTCTGCGCGTCATAGCCCGGCAGGTCGAGGATTGAGCCGTCGGCGCGCAGGGTCGGGCAGTTGATGATCCCAGTCAGCACCGGCAGGCGCCACTGGCCCTCGCGCGCCAAGAAGGTCTCCGCGATCCTGTGCGGGCAGTCGGTGCTGAGCCACTCGCCCTCGCGCTTGTCGAACCGCTTCCAGTTCGCCGCGCGGGTGAAGGCCTCGGCCATGTGGTGCGCCTTCACGTCCACCAGCCGGGGCGCGTCGACAGTGCGCCCATCCGAGACTGCCACCGGCACCATCGCCGGGCGCACCACCATGCTGCCTCGCTGATAGTAGCCGAGCCCCGCCTGCATCAGCGCGCCCTCGGCCATGTCGACGGCCCGGTGCAGGAAGCCCGCAAAGATGCGGATCACCGGGCGGCCGTCTCCGTCGTCATCGTCGGCATCCTGGCCGTCTGGAATACGAGCGCGCGGGGTTCGCACCCGCTCCACCCGTTCCGCGCGCCAGCCGTTCTGCCGTGCGAGCCAGAACAGCGTGCCCACGGTCACGCTGCGCACGGACGAGAAGCTGTCCCATTTCTCGGCGGTGTAGGCAGCGTCGTTCTTCGACGCCTCAGCCGACCAGGTCTCCCACAGGTCGCGGCCATCGGGCCCGAGCGCCGCGTAGAGCGCGAGCCCGACCTTGATCCAGTCGTCGTAGGGCAGCTCGTCGTTGCGGATGTGGGCGACCGCTTCCTCGATCAGCGCGCGCGACGGGGCTTCCTTCTGCTTGAGCCCGGCGGCCTTGCGCCCATCGCGGTCGATCTCGCGCCGGTCGGCGGTGGTCTGGCCGCCCACCTTGCGCAGGTACTCCTCGGCCGCCGCGATGAAGGCCGCGCAGCCGTCCCGGCTGACACCCGGCAACTCGTGCAGCGGCGCGTCGAGCGGCGAGCATTCAGGCCAATGATAGGGCGCCTTCGTGTCGGGGTGGATGCCGAAGGCCACGAACTGCTGCCCGGTCGCCAGCACCTCGACCCGCGCCACCGTGCCGTCGAGCATGTGGAACTCGCTGGTCTGCACCTTGTCGAACGGCGCATCGGTGCGGAAGGCCAGCAGGATCTTCGGTGCGCGCCCGATGCGGGAGGCGGTCGACATGCCGAGCATTTCGGTGGCGATGCAGGTCAGCCGGTGGGCATGGTCGCGGTCCAGCACGTCGATGTCGACGCCGACGAGCTCGCCGCAGAGCAGCCCGGTGTTGGTGCAGTTGCGCTGCGCCTTCGTCCAGCGCGCAATCTCGGCCTCATCGGCGCTGGCGCAGACCGTCTCCCAGCCCTTCATCATCGGCCGCTTGCCCGCGCCCTTCATCGCGACATGCGCGCCCAGAACCGGGATCGGGCGATAGCCGTTGCGATGCAACCGCAGGCGCAGCTCGGTCGGATCCTCGGGCGTGGCCGGGGCGCTTGACGTCGCATCCGCAGTGTCGGCGCAATTCGTGTCGATGGTCAGGGGGATGGGCTCGTCCATGGTCACTCCTCGAGCTCCCATCCTGCAAAATCGTCCTTCTCCCGTTCCTCCTCGTTGGTGAGGCAGCCGGAGATGTGCGTCAGCCCGCCATAGATGTGCCGCGTCATGCGCCTCGGATCGCGCCGCAAGGGCCTCGTCACCTGCAGATGGCAATCCATTTCGGAGCGGAGGCGGTCCATCGCGGCGACGGTCTCCCGCGCAATGCGGCTGACCTCGCTGTCGGGCGGGGCAACCAGCAGAAGGCCCATCGTGGCCTCGCGTGCCTGGCGCAAGCGCTGGCCAAGCGAGACGTGATCCCAGGGCAGGAACCGGTACAGGGGATCCATCATCGCGCGGCCTCCTGCTGCTCGATCCAGTCGATGAGCCGCGACTTGCGCGCGCAGATCAAGTTGCCCATCCGGAAGGTGGGCATCCGCACCTTGGCCTCGCCCGCATAGTAGTAGACCTTCCGGCGCGCCTTCGCGTCGCCGAAGACGAAGATCGCGATGGCGTCCGCGCCTCGCAGCAGATCGTCGGCCAGCGTCGGGCAAACCTCTCCCGTGGCGGGTCCAGCCCGCAATTGCTCCTGCATGATGTCCTCCGAAGTTTCTGGTGGGGTCAGGCGACGCCGAGGGACGCCCGAACCCGGTGTTCGAGTTGTTCGAGGTTCACCACCGCGAAGGCGCGAACCTTCGGATCGGCGACGATGCTGGCGATCTCGGCGGTCGGGACGATGCTGCCCGAGGTGATGTCGATCTCGCCCTCGATGTCGGGGTTGGCCTCGGTGGCGCTGACCTGCCGGAAGACCGTGCTGATCACGAACAGCGCCCCACGCCCGTCGCGGAACCGCAGCTGAGCCGTGTGCATCGAGACGACCGCAGGCGAGAGCCCGAGGCGGCTGAACTCGGCAACCGCGCCGAGAACGATGGCATCCTCGTAGGTGAACTTCCGGGCCTTGCCGGTCTCGACCGGGTTTTCCGGCTTGAAGTGGCCGCGCGAGATCCACGCCTCGACCTGATAGCGGGTCAGCTGCGCCGCATCCGCGAGCTGCTGGATGGTGAATTCCTGGTTCATGGCGATTACCTTTGACAGTGCGTCTGAGCTATGGATAGATGACCTCCGACATACTGTCAATGGTATTCGCTCGCCTCGGAAATTCGGGCCTTGCCTGTCCCGCGAACCTGAGCCTGATGAAGCGTTGGAGGACGCGCATGGCCACAATCCGGAAGAGAACGCTGCCCTCGGGCCTGGTGCGCTGGCAGGTGGATTTCACCGACCAAGCTGGTAAGCGCCGCTCGAAGCTGTTCCCGCGCCGGAAGGATGCCGACGTCTATCTGGTGAAGGTCCGCTCGCTCGTCGCCAACCACACCTATCTGGCCGACAGCGAGAGCATCACGGTGGCCGAGGCAGCGAAAAGCTGGCTCGACCACTGCGAGGTCCGCTGCAAGACCGGGCGGCGGATGGAGCGGTCGACGCTGCGCGGCTACAGCGACTATGTGCGGCTGCACATCAAGGATCCCGAGGTCGGGATCGGGGACAAACTCATCGCCCAGCTGACCCGCCGCCATGTCAACGAGTTCCGCGACCGGCTGCTGCTGAACGGGCGGTCCGAGCATCTGACCCGCCGCGCCATCTCGGTGCTGAAGCTGATCCTCGACCACGCCATCGACAACGGCCAGCTGTTCACCAACGCCGCCCACGGCGTCCGCATCATCAAGTCGAGCCGCATCGACCACAAGGCGCCGGTCCCCTCGAAGGAGGCGATCCGCGCGCTGATCGAGGCGGCCGACGAGGATTTCAAGCCGCACCTGATCGTTTCGGCCCTCGGTGGCCTGCGCGCATCGGAACTGCGGGGACTGCGCTGGCAGGACGTGGATTTCGACAAGGGATTCATCCACATCCGCCAGCGCGCCGACGCCTACAACCAGATGGGCGAGCCGAAATCGCGCGCGGGCTATCGCGACATTCCGGCCGGGCCCATGGTCCTCAACGCCCTGCGCCGCTGGAAGCTGCGCTGCCCGAAAAGCGATCTCGGGCTGGTGTTTCCCGCGCCGCGCGGCGGCATCCTCCAGCACACCAACACGCAGGCGCGCTTCCGAAAGCTGCAGGAAAAGGTCGAGGTGACGATGCGCTGGCACGACCTGCGCCACTTCGCCGTGTCGCTCTGGATCGAGCAGGGCTTCTCGATCAAGGAGATCATGACCTTCGCGGGCCATTCCTCGATCCAGATGACCATGGAGCGCTACGGCCACCTGTTCCCGTCGCCCGACCACCAGAAGGCAATGGCGATGGTCGAGGCGAAGCTGCTGGGGTGATCCGAACCGGGCGGTCGTTTAACGCGATCTTCAATCAAATTGTCGATGATCGTGCGGCTGACCGCAGAGGCCCTCCATCATGACCACCACCTACACCGAGGCCTATCGGACGGCCTTCGTCGAATATCTCCGCAGGGGGACACCGATCGGCCTGTCGCTGAAACAGGCAAGGATCACGGATCAGTATGTCTGGCGCACCCTGCGCGACGAGCGCGTGCGCCCGTCGCACCGGATGAACGACGGCCGCGTGTTCTCATGGTCCGATCCGCCCGCCACCGGGCATCCTGGCGAGGACTACAACTGCCGTTGCGAGGCTGTCCCATTCGTGGCTGGTGAGACCGAGTTCGGATTTCACGAGTTCACCACGAGCCTCGCGTCGAGCTATGATCGGTGGACCAACCGCGATTTCGTTCGCCACTACTATAATGGCGGCGGGCGCGCGGTGACCCTTCTGGAGATCGGACACCTGCGAGAGATTGCCGAGCAATTCGCCTATGGCGATGGGGCCGAAGGCGCGTTCCGCCGCCTCGCGGACCAGATCGCGAATGAAGCGCGCGCGTCAGGCGCGGGCTCGCTCAGCTACGACTTCGGCGCTCCTTACGATTTCGGTGATGTCGCATTCTCCCATGGCGATGGTGTGGTTCGGGGAATCTTTGTCGGGCGCGTCGACGACCGCGGCGTGATGCTTCGGATCACAGGCGAGACCACCTTCGAGTTCAGCGACAGTTTCGAGGATCCGCTGGATGTCGGCATCGAGGCCGGCGGCACGCCGTATCCGATCACCGGCAACTGGACCGCGCGTTTTTCTGCCGAGGTCATGAAGAACGCTGGTGGCAGCGAGTACGGCGTGGTCGATGGGCGATGACTTCAAGTGCGCGATCTCTCGCGGGCGCACTTGCCCGATACGCGCTGCTCGGACTGACAGGGCTGATCCTCGTCTGGGCGTTGGTCGTCGGTGCGGGTTGGGTGACGGGCTTCCGGCAGTCCGTGACCCTGCCGAGCGGGATGCAGTTGAGCCGGGAGTTCGACTGGAACCGCTACGGCCGCTGGGATCTGTTCGCAACGAACGGCCGGACCCGTCTGGCGCGCGATGTGGAGTTCGTCTGCTTCAACGACCGGTACGTCTTCGTGAGGTCATACGAGCGCGCGTTCACCGGGCTCTACGACGCCGAGACCGACAGCAGGCTGCCAGTGGATTACTCTGATGCGATGGGCGTCAGTGGCCTCGACAAGCCCGGCGGGGGCTGCAACGGATACTTTACCGGCTGGGCCGGCCCCGGCCTTCTGCTCGACGACGGGCGCCCACCGTTTGTCCCGCCTTGCGCATTGCGAAACGTCGACAACGAGGCGTTGCGCGACCGGTCGTGGTTCGAGCGCTCCTGTGCGCCGGGCCCGTGGCCTCCGGGGCGGCAATGACCGCCGCACCAAAAGGATTTCCGTTCGTTCCCAACGGTTTGCGTCTGCTCCGTGCGACACGACATCGACATTTGGCACCCGAAATCCTCCTAACCTTCTGAAATAACAGAGATAATTCGAATTCCGGGGCAGCCCTCATAACCTGAAGGTCGTAGGTTCAAATCCTACCCCCGCAACCAAAATTTACGATAAGATATCAAAGTCTTAAAACCAGACTTAACCAGTCTGGTTTTTGTCGTTCATTTCATGTCAACGCCATGTCAACGTTTTGGGAGTCGCCTGACCTGCCCCTTTTTTCAGGGCCACTCGTAAGTCGAGCCTGTTCTCCTTTTGGTTGCCATCATTCGGCGGCGTGAGCAATGGGCGCGGGCGCGGAGCCATCACGTAGCTCAAGCGGCTGCGCCCATTGCGTCTTGTCGAAGGGCCGCGCGGCGGCGAACTCCTCCGGGGTTTGATATTTCAGGCTGCTGTGCGGACGCTCCGTGTTGCAATCGATCCTCCAGTCCTCGATGATCTCGCGGGCCTCGCCAATGCTGGTGAACCAATGCTGGTTCAGGCATTCCTCACGGTATCGCCCGTTGAAGCTTTCGATATAGGCGTTCTGGGTTGGGTGAGGCGGATCAGAAAACAGCGTGGGGCGCTGTTTTCCCGCCGAACGGGTCGATGAAATACAGTTGCACGCCGTGATCATCGGCCCATCCATCCAGCGCGCGCCCGCGCAGTTCCGGGCCGTTGTCGACGACCAGGATATCTGGGTATCCCCGCTCCCGGGCCACGCGCTCCAGCATGTCCACGACTCGCTCGCCCGGGAGCGAGAAATCCACCTCGATCGCCGGGCACTCCCGGGTGCAATCGTCCTTGAGATTGGCGGTGCGGAACTTGCGGCCATTGGCCAGCGCGTCGCTGGTGAAGTCGAGCGACCAGCGCTGATTGGCCGCGATGGGGCACCAGGCTCCCTCGCGGCCCTCACGCGGGATCTTCTTGCGTTTCGTGCGACGCAGCCACAGCCGTTCTTCGCGGTAGATGCGCTCGACGACCTTGACGTTCACCCTGAAGCCCTCGCGGGCCAGCTTGGCATGCAACAAGCGATAGCCATACCTCCGATGCTTGCCCGACAACGTGATCAGAAGCTCTCTCAGCCGCGCGTGGCGATCTGGCCGTGCCTGATACGAAAGGCTCGACCGTGAAATCCCGACCAGCCTGCGCGCCCGCCGTTCGGTGAACCGATGTTCGTCCATCAGCGTCTTCACGGCATCCCGGCGGCGCGCAGGCGTCAGGAGTTTTTTGCCAGCAGCCCCTTCAGGCCGGCGTTATCCAGCATTGCGTTGGCCAGCAGACGCTTCAGTTCGGCGTTCTCGGCCTCAAGATCCTTCAGCCGACGCAGCTCGGAAACCTGCAGCCCGCCATACTTGCTCTTCCACTTGTAGAGCGTGGCATCCGACATCCCGTGCTTGCGGCACAGCTCCGAGACCTTCGCCCCGGCAGCATACTCCTGCAGGATCCCGACAATCTGTTCTTCGGCGAAACGTGATTTACGCATCGTCTGTTCTCCTCGTTGCTTCGAACGTTACGAGAACAAACTCTCCTTTTGAATGGCCCGGTTCCTTGGGGGCAGGTCAGCTGACCCAAAGCTGGTTCGGCATGTCCGCCACGAAGGCTCGGTTCACCTTGTCGTCCGGGCAAGGCTGGGCCGCATCGGGGTTGGTCGTGATGACCTTCCGTTCATCGCAGCGGTGTCGGCGTTGGGCATGACCAGCGCGGTGTCCAGCGACATTCGGAACTGACCCGGGGGCGACATTAAGAACTGGCCCACCCTCATGTTGATGCGGTTGTGGTTTCGTGCGCCGCATCGGGCTTTTGCAAAAGCCCGCTGCGGCGCTTTTCGCGAAGGCGGTAGCTGTCGCCCCGGATGGTGATGACGTGGCTGTGGTGGAGCAGGCGGTCGAGGATGGCGGTGGCGACCACCGGATCACCGAAGACGCTGCCCCATTCGCCGACGGCGCGGTTCGAGGTGACAAGCATGGCACCGCGCCCATAGCGTCGGCTGACAAGCTGGAAGAACAGATGCGCGGCATCGGGCTCGAGCGGCAGATAGCCGAGTTCATCGACGATCAGCAGCTTCGGCTTGGCATAATGCGTCAGCCTTTCCTCGAGCCGTCCATCGGCCTGCGCCTTGGCCAGGTTCGCCACCAGTTCCATGGCGCCGGTGAAGATCACCGTGTATCCGGCAACGATCGCCTCGCGGCCGAGTGCGACGGCGAGATGGCTTTTTCCGACGCCGGGTGGCCCGAGCAGCAGGAGCGCGTCGCCGTTCGCAACAAAGCGCCCGGTGGCGAGGTCGCGGATCTGCCCACGGTCGATGGAGGGCTGGGCGGCGAAGTCGAAGCCGCCGAGATCCCGCACGAAGGGGAACTTCGCCAGGCCGAAGCTCATGTCGATGCGGCGCTGGTCCTTCCGGGCGATCTCGCGTTCGCAGAGGAAGGCCAGCGCGTCGCGCAGCGTCATGTCGCCCCGCACGGCCTCGTCGAGCAAACTGTCGAGCTGGTCGCGGATTGCGGTCAGTTTCAGCCGCGTCAGCATCCTGTCCAGCTCATCAGTGGTCACCGCGCCCATCACCATGCCCCTCCTGCGACAGCCTCGTATTCGGCGAGCGGTCGCAGCAGCGTCGCCTCCGGAATCGGACCCTCCACGTCCGTGACACCCTCGTCGGGCCTCCGGATCACCCGGCCGACGGCACCGGCGACCCCGGCGAAGTGGGCATCGTCGACAATACGGCCGCGCCTGCCGCCACTGCGTCGGTGGCAGGCCACCTCCACGCCGGCATGGGTGACGCGCACCGTCTCGCCGGCGACCAGCACCCGCACCCGTTCGCCAATCAGCCGCCAGGGGACCGAGTAGCTGTTGGTGTCGAACTCCACGGCACAGTCCGACCCGACCCGTCGGCTCAGATCGCGCATCGCCAGGAACGGTCCGCATCGGGGAAGCGGCTTCAGCTTGCCCGCCTCGTCGCGGGCGAAGCGCAGCATCGGCGCTTCGCCGGTCGTGCCGTGGACCCGCTGATCGGCAATCTCGCGGGTCCATTGCTCCAGGTGCGCCTCCAGCGCCGCAAAGCTCTCGAAGGTGCGGCCGGCGACCGCATTGCCCTTCACATAGCCGACGCCACGCTCGTCCTTGCCCTTCGTACGCGGCCGGTAGGGCGCGCAGGCCTTGACCTGGAAGCCCCAATGCCGGGCGAAGGCATGCAGCTTCGGGTTCACCACGACCTCGCGGCTGGCGACGTCATGGCTCAGGATCAGCGCCCGGGCGTTGTCGAGCAGCACCTCCTCCGGCACACCGCCGAACGCCGCGAAGGCACTCTCCATGCCTTCGAACCAGTGTTCCTGGCGTTCCCCGGCGAAGGCCCGCACATGGATGCGACGGGAATGGCCGAGCGTCGCCACGAAGAACGACACCAGCCGTGGCGCCCCGCCGATCTCGACACGGCGCTGGCCGAAGTCGATCTGCAACTGCTGACCCGGCCGCGTCTCGAAGCGCACCGTCGCCCGTGCCTCGGCGCGTAGCTCCTGGCGAAGATGCGCCACCGCCCGCTCGACCGTGCGCAGGCTCACCTCGATGCCTTTCTCGGCCACAAGCTCCTGACGAACCACATCGGCATTGCCGGCGTGCCGGCGGAACCGCTCCTCCAGCCAAACCTCCAGGCCATCCAGCGCTTTCGGGCGCGCAGGGGATGTTGGCCTGCGCCACGCCCCTTCCTTCAGCCAACGCCGCGCCGTCGTCCGCGAGCATCCGAGCTCCGTCGCAATCCGACGGGCTCCCCAGCCGAGCGACTTCAGCCGCAGCATCGCCGACACATCGTCCGGCTCCTTCATTACGTCCCTCCGCAGACCCTCGGTCCGCGGAAGCCTCTCACTCGTCGAAATGGTCATCCAGTATTCCCTCTTGGCTTATCGAGGGGGCCAGTTCCTCGTGTCGCCAGAGGGCCAGTTTGCCGTGTCGCCTGACACGCGGCGGTGGCTCCGCGCTCGGGGCAGACGGCGCCGAAAATGTAGGCCCAGGTGTAGCGCGTGTCGCGTGGCGCGCGCGGTCGGCTGCCGCGCGGGGCCCAGATGCGGGTCAACGTGCCCTGCTGG
>Ga0209643_1002561_pt1 | contig 11426 bp, 7 predicted proteins | sample AutmiccBRH37_all_FD_187383 | JGI IMG/M metagenome (GOLD analysis project Ga0209643, IMG submission 187383) | Deep subsurface microbial communities from Mt. Terri, Switzerland - Autotrophic microbial communities BRH/37_all (SPAdes) (version 2) | ecosystem: Environmental > Aquatic > Deep subsurface... | reverse complement strand
GTTTGACCTCGAACATGCGATTGGTCGTCCACTGGCTGTTCTGCCAGCTGTAAACCTGACCGGTGAATTCGCGGAAATTGATTTCCGGGTCGAAATTGGTGGCGAAATACTTGCCGTGGGAACCGGCATTGACGTCGAGGATGTCGATCGACTCGATCTTGTCGAAGTATTCCTGCTGCGCCAGGGCAGCGTAAGCGTTGACCACGCCCGGGTCGAAACCGACGCCGAGGATGGCGGTGACGCCCTTTTCCTGGCACTCGGCCAGGTGTTTCCACTCGTAGTTGCCATACCACGGCGGCGTTTCGCAGATCTTGCCCGGCTCTTCGTGGATCGCGGTATCGAGATACGCGGCGCCGGTGTCGATGCAGGCGCGCAGCACGGACATGTTGAGGAAGGCAGAACCGACGTTGATGACGATCTGCGATTCGGTTTCCCGAATCAGTGCCTTGGTCGCTTCCACGTCCATGGCGTCCAGCGCATAGGCCTTGATCTCGCAGGGCTGCTTGAGCCCGCCCTTGGCTTGCACGCTGTCGATGATGGCCTGGCATTTGGAGATGTTGCGCGACGCGATAGCAATACGACCGAGTTCGTCGTTGTGCTGCGCGCACTTATGGGCCACCACCTTGGCGACACCTCCTGCACCAATGATAAGAACGTTTTTCTTCAATTGTTTCACCCCCTTGTACTGCGGCCTCAGGAAAGGCTGGACAGGTAATCGTTAAAGTCGAACTCACGAACCACCTCGACGCTGCCGTCGAGCTGCTTTACCACGATGGACGGCATTTTCAGGCCGTTGAACCAGTTTTTCTTGACCATTGTGTAGCCTGCCGCGTCGATGAACGACAGCCGATCGCCGATGGCCAGCGGACGATCGAATTGGTACTCGCCGAAGATGTCGCCGGCCAGACAGCTCTTTCCGCACACCATGTAGCTGTGCTCGCCGTCGTTGGGCGCCATCTTGGCGTTGAGGCGGTAGATCAGCAGGTCGAGCATGTGCGCCTCGATCGAGCTGTCGACCACCGCCAGGTTCTTGCCGTTGTACAGGGTGTCGAGCACCGTGACTTCCAGCGACGCACTCATGGTGATAGCCGCTTCGCCCGGCTCCAGGTAGACCTGTACGCCGAATTTTTCCGAGAACGCTTTCAGCCGCGCGCAGAAGGCATCGAGCGGATAGCCTTCGCCGGTGAAGTGGATACCGCCACCGAGGCTGACCCACTCGACCTTTTCCAGCAGGTGGCCGAAGCGCTCCTCGATGGTGGTCAGCATCTGGTCGAACAGCTCGAAGCTGCTGTTCTCGCAGTTGTTATGGAACATGAAGCCGCTGATCTTGCCGATCACCGCCTCGATCTTCGCTGGATCGTGCTCGCCCAGGCGGCTGAACGGCCGCGCCGGATCGGCCAGCAGGTAGTCCGAGCTGCTGACCTGCGGGTTGACGCGCAGGCCACGGATGATGCCCTCGGTGCCGGCCTCGAAACGCTCCAGCTGGCCAATGGAGTTGAAGATCATCTTGTCGCAGTTGGCGACCATCTCTTCGATCTCATCATCGGCCCAGGCCACGCTGTAGGCGTGGGTTTCGCCGGCGAACTTCTGCCGGCCGAGCTTGAGTTCGTACAGCGAGGACGAAGTGGTGCCATCCATGTACTGCTGCATCAGGTCGAATACCGACCAGGTGGCGAAGCACTTGAGGGCCAGCAGCGCCTTAGCGCCGGACTGTTCGCGCACGTAGGCGATCTTCTCCAGGTTGCCCAGGAGCTTCTGTTTATCAATGAGGTAATACGGCGTCTGGATCATGTCTACGTGCCCCCAAGGGATTTCGCCGGACAGGAGCCGGCAGCTCCCGTTTGCAAAAGCCGCGAATTGTGCCGATTACCGGCGCAGATCGAAATAGATTTTCAACACTTCGTCACCATTCAAGGACATCCGGCAGCACCGATGTGGCTGCAAGCGCCGATGCTAGACAGGCTAACCCGCCTGCAATGACGTTCAAGTGAATCGCCCAGTTGATTGCCGGGCGCCGCATTCAGAGCGCGTCCGATTGTCCGGCGGGCCTTCAGTGGGCTGTCAATGCAGTACAATTCGCGCTTTTTTCACTGGCTGGACTGGCGCCTCGATGATCGAACCCAAGCGCGTACTGCGTGCCCTCGCCGAACACTGGACGTTGCTCGAGCCGCTGTGCGAGCGTTTCGACGCCGGCACCCTGAGCCTGATCGAACTTCGTCATCAGCTGGCCGCGCAACTGCCCGAAGGCACGCCCACCGATATCACTGCCCTGCTCGACCAGTGGATCCGCCTGGACATCCTGGTGCCGGTGGCCAAGAGCCCCAACCGCTTCGAGCTGAACGCGCAGATCCACGACTTCCTCGCCTACCTGCGCCGCGAACACCGCCTCGGCTTGTGCCTGGAGATCGAGGCCTACCTGCGCCACCTGGAGCGCCTGGCCGGGCATATCCTCGATGCCTTCGAGATTCGCGACGGCAATGACCTGGCCCGCCAGCTGCGCCTGCTGGACATGCGCGTGCGCGATGTATTGAAGAAGCTCGATAACGACGAGCAGGCGTTAGTTGCCGTGGCCGACCGAGCCAAGACCAGCGACCGCCAGATCCCGCTGCGCCAGCGCTATGCCGAGGTGCTGGCGACCTGGGACGAATACGTCGAGCCAATGATCCAGCTGGTCTCCGCCGATGGCGCCTTCGAGCAGGGCGTGCACCGCGTCGAGCAGGTGCTGATGAAACTGCTCGGCGAACAGCAACGCCTTGGCCAGCTGGTGGACGACGACCTCTTGCTGCGCACCCATGCGCGCATCCTCGAAATGCAGACCACCGCCCAGCTGACCCTGCGCAAGGCCCGCGAGCTGCTGCTGCCGCTGCGCGAGGAAGCGCGCCGGCACAACGCCGTGACCCGCGGCGCCGCACTGGCGCTGTCGGCGATCCGCAAGAAAGGCCTGGACGCCGTACCGCAGGCCTCGCTGCCGCTGTTCACCCGTCCGCAGAGCACTTTTCTCGGCACTGCCAGCCAGGTCGAGGCCTACGTCTATGCCCTGGCCCGCTTCGAGCCGAAACCGGCGCAGTTCCCGCGGGCCAGCGGCAAGCGCAAGGGCGAGCAGCCGCGCGCACCGCGCACCGCCCGCGAGATGATCGAGCGCTGCCAGCAGGCACTGCCGCTGCCGGACCTGATGGCCTGGCTGCTGGAGCAGGAACCCGAGGGCGCCACCGACGAGCTGCTCTACTGGTTCTCGCGCCTGTCGCGCGACGGCCGCTTCCAGCGCGACCGCCTGGAGCGTCGCGAATACCTGACCCGGGAACACCGCGTCAGCCTCAGCTCCTTTGCCTTGGTGGCCAACGCCAATGGCTGATTCCTACGTAGGGTGGACAACGCGCAGCTTGTCCACCTCCAGCCACACCGAATCGAAAAGGTGGAAAAGGCTTCGCCGCTTTCCATGGGGCGGTCTTCCATACAGCGCTCACATCCGGCATTGCAGCCAGGCCCCGCAGCCTGCCCATCGCAAGGCTCAGGTCGACGTCACTTTCCGCTCCCCGCACCAACAGCCCCCTCTCCCCTATGGGGAGAGGGTTGGGGTGAGGGGCAGGCACCAACCAGCAGCACAGACAGGCCAAAGCCCATCAAATCACGCTGTGGAATTCACCTTGTTGATTTCTACCCAACGATCCAGCGAGCAACCTGAATGAACATCGACCTCAAGGAAATGACCCAGCTGGCGCCGATCTTCCGCGAGCTGTTCAAGGGCTATCACCTGTCGCGCAGCGAGCCGGAGCCCTACGCGCAGCTGTCGAACATGCAGGACCAGTACCGCGCACTGTTCAAGGCGCTCGGCTTCGAGCTGGTCTGCGATCCGCGCGGCTTCTACTACTTCGTCCCCGAGCAGATGGGCGCGCAGGTGAACAAGACCGCCCAGCGCCTGGCGCTGTTCACCTTTATCCTCGTCGAGCACCTGGCCGACCAGGGTCGCGATCCGCTGGCCGTGCTCGACGGCGGCAGCCTCGGTCGCGATGAACTGCCGGCGCTGCTGGACAAGTACCGTGACCTCTTCCTGCAGGCCGAAGTCACCACACAGGAAGAGCTGGAAGAGAAGGTCATCCGCCGCCTGACGCAGCTTGGCTTCGCCGAGGACAGCAACGGCGTCTACCGCTTCCTGCCGCCGATGCACCGTTTCCTCGACGTCTGCCTATCGGTGCAGCAGGACCGCGATCTCGCCGCCAGCCTGCACAGCAGCGACCTGCCATTACCAGCGCCGGAGCTGATCGCGGAAGACGAGAGCGAGGACGACATCATCCTTATCGAAGAGCCGGACGAAGCTCTCGTCGAAGATTCCGAAGAAGCCGCCCTGGCCCGCGCCATCGCCGAAGAAAAGGAGCTTGAAGCATGAGCCAGGAACGCTACGGAATTCGCCGCTTCGCCCTGCTGAACACCGCCGGCTACAGCCTCGGCATTTTTCCGCTGGAAAATCCGCTGTCGGTCTACGGCGCCAACAACCTCGGCAAGTCTGCGTCGATCAACGCGCTGCAGTTTCCGATCCTGGCACGCATGTCGGACATGAGCTTCGGCAAGTACAGCCTCGAGCAGTCGCGCAAGTTCTACTTCGCCTCGGACACCAGCTACATTCTGGTCGAAGTCATGCTGCCCCACGGCCCGCACGTGATCGGCGTGGCCGGTCGCGGACCGGGCGGCGGCTTCGGCCACCAGTTCTTCGTCTATCAGGGCTCGCTGGATCTGGACCATTACCAGCAGAACGGCACCTGCCTGCGCCAGCGCGAGCTGTTCGCCAACCTCGAGCGCGCCGGCATCAAGGCCTTCGAGGCCAAGCCGGACGAACTACGTCGGCTGCTGGTCGGCGGGCACACCTCGATCCCGCTGGACATGACGCTGATCCCGCTGCGTTCGACCAGCGAACAGAGCCTGAAGACCTTCCGCGCGCTGTTCATCAACCTGCTGCATATGCGGGAGATCACCGCGGCCAAATTGAAGCAGCTGTTCCTCGATGCCTTCGAGCACAGCCTGCGCTCGGGCAGCGTCGATTACATCGCCGCCACCGAAGAAGCCTTCCGCGATGTGCGCCGCATGGAGCAGGACTACCAGGCGCTGGTCGCCGCCGGCCCGCTGGTCGAGGCGCTGGCTTCCGGTGTCGCTCAGCGCGAGCTGCTGCGCGGCAAGCTGCATCGCCTGTCGCCGTTGCTCGACAACCTGCTCGGCACCTGGCACGACTACGCCGATGCGCGTAAGGAAGAGTTGGTGATCCAGGCCGAGCACTACCGTCGCGAGCAGGACGGCCTACAGAACGAACAGCGCGGCTCGACCGGCGAGTTGATGCGCCTGGAACGCGAGATCAGCGAAGCCCAGCGCTGGCTCGGCGAGCTGGCGGTGTTGAAGAACCGTTTCGCCCTGGTCGAGGATGCCCAGGTGCTGGAGCAGCAGCTGCTCGCCGCCAAGGACGCCCATGACGAGCTGGCCGGTGCGCTGGCGCAGTCCCGCCAGTTCTCCAGCGAGGACCTCGACGAACGTCTGCGCGACCTGGAAAAACGCCTGAAGTCGGTCCGGCAACAACTCGACCATGCCGACAACAACAGCTACTCGCGTTTGCGCGAGGAGTTCTCCCAGGCCGATGTGGATCGCCTGATGCGCCTGTTCAATGGCCAGCTGTTCAGCCTGCCGCTCGGCGAAAAAGGCATCACTGCCGAGGGTGACGACTGGGTAAAGGCCGTTGAAGCGGTGCTTGATCGTTTTAAGGGCGACACCTTCTCGGTGCCGGGCCTGTCCATCGACCTTTCGCATATCGAACCGCCGGCCTTGCAGGCGCTCGCCGACCGCGCCGCCCTGCGCGACCAGAAGGATCGCCTGGAGCGCGAACTCAAGCAGCTCAAGACGCAGCACGCAGTGGCCGTGGACCGCGCCGCGAGCAAGAGCCAGGCCGAGGCGCTGTACCAGGCGGTGCTGGATGCCCAGAAGGCGCTGGAGGACTTCCGCCGCAGCCAGACCCTGGCCGCCGAGGAGCCGGCGAAGCTGGAACAGCTGGCGCAGGCCGAAGCCGCCCAGGAAGAACTCAAGCGCACCAGTGACGCCTTCGCCGAGCGCGTGCAGCATTTGTCCGCCAAGCTGCAGCTGGTCGGCCGTCAGCTGGCCGATCTGGAAGCCAAGGAACGCACGCTCGAGGATGCCCTGCGCCGCCGCCAGCTGTTACCGGCGAACCTGCCGTTCGGCACGCCCTTCATGGACCCGGTGGACGACTCGCTGGACAACCTGCTGCCGCTGCTCAACGACTACCAGGACAGCTGGCAGGCGCTACAGCGCGTCGACGGCCAGATCGAGGCGCTGTATGCCCAGGTGCGCCTGAAGGGCGTAGCCAAGTTCGATAGCGAGGAAGACCCCGAGCGCCGCCTGCAGCTGCTGGTCAATGCCTACGCCCACCGTCAGGACGAGGCGCTGACCCTGGCCAAGGCGCGCCGTGCCGCGGTCACCGACATCGCCCGGACGTTGCGCAATATTCGTAGCGACTACGAAAGCCTGGAACACCAGCTGGCGCTGTTCAACCGCGAGATCAACAAGCGTCAGGTTTCCAACCTGGCGAGCTTCCGCATCGTGCTGGCGCCGAACAAGGATGCGCTCAAGCACATCGATCAGATCATCCACAGCGCCGGGCAATACGAGGAAGGCGAGACGCTCTCGGTGTTCGATCTGTCCCAGTCTTCCGAACAGGACGCGAAGAACGAGGAAGCCAAGGAGTATCTGGCGCGGCTGGTGGCGGCGAACAACAACCAGCTGGGCTTGAAAGACCTATTCGAGCTGGCGTTCGAGATCACCAAGGTTGGCGGCCAGCCGGTTATCCACACCGACATCGACGGTGCGGCGTCCAACGGCACCACCATGACCATCAAGGCGCTGACCAACATGTACCTGTTGCTGCACCTGATGGACCGCGAGCAGGCCGGGCGCATCCGCCTGCCCTACTACCTCGACGAGGCGGCTGACATCGACGAGCGCAACCAGCAGGCGCTGATCGAAACCAGCCTGCAGCTGGGCTTCGTGCCGATCCTCGCGTCGGTGAAGCCACAGGTCTCCGCGCACGTCGCCATCGACCTGGAGGGCGGCAGCGGGCCGGCCGGTATCTACATCGACGAGGCGGACTGGAAATACATCAGCCGCCGCGAACCGATCGCCAGCGAGCACATTGCTTCAGCCCAACGGACCGAAGAACCGGCCTGATCTCACCGCAACGAAAAAGGGCCCCGACGGGGCCTTTTCCTTATCTATATCTCGCAGAAATGGTGGTCGGCGGCGCTGCAGCTAAGCAGCCTCTCGACCACATGCCGCCGCCCGGTCATTCACCGGCCTCCGCTCGGCCCAGCTCGATCTTCGGCGCCCAGCCAAACCATTCCTCCTGCGGCTCCTTGAACAAGGCGAACGTCTGTCCCGGTAGTGCGCGGCGCCCCATCTGCTCACCATCAGGGGTGGCGAAGGCAACGCCACCCTCGATCAGCGATTCCAGCGAGTCGGTACGCACGCTGGCGCCCTTGAACAGGCTGAAGTCGACACCGAACCCGCTGGTTTCCCAGAACCGGCTGCCGGTATGCACCAATGCAGCGTAGCGTGGCTCGATCAGTACGCGGATCAGCACGCGGTCGGCAGTCTGCCCCAACTCGTAGCCAGTCACCTCACCGACCTTCACCTCACGGTAGGTGACCGCATTGCCTGGCTTGATCGAACCCAAACGCGCAGCGCTGAGGACCAAGGCGAACCCTTCACCAGCCTTCTGCGGCTCACGCTCCTGGCCCACGAAATGCGCTTGAGCGGCCGCACCTGGTTTGCCGGGAGCAACCTCAAGATAGGGACCACTGACCAGCGTATCCAGATTGGCGGTGCGCATGAGGCCAAGCTCGGGCCGTACGACCCAGAACTGAGTGCCAGCACGAGCAATTCGCGACTCTGCGGCGGTAATCCGGGCCCGCAGCACGACGTGTCCGAGGTCGTCGCTAAGCGTCACACTGTCAACCTCGCCGACCTCCAGCCCCTTGTAGCGGATCGGCGTGCCGGCAACGAGGCCGTCGCCGCGATTGAGACGAATCTCTATCGAGGTACCGCGCCGTATTGCGCTGTCCCGATCCTTGTGCAACTTGAATCGGGGCACCTTTCTGGTAGCCGGAGCTTGCGGCTCCGGCGTCTCGAATGCGATGCCCCCGGCCAGCAGGCTCTGCAGCGATTCGCTGCGTACCTCAATACCGGAAAGCCCTCCGGTAAGGGAAATGCCACTGGCATTCCAGAACCGGCTCGAACTGTTCACCAGGTCGGTGTAGGGCTGCTCGATGTGCACGCCAACCACGACCCGCTGCTGGTCGCGCGAGAACTGGTAACTCTGCACGGAGCCAACCCGTACCTGGCGATAGAGCACAGGACTGCCGACATCCAGCGAACCGAGGTTGTCCGCCGTCAGTACCAGGTGAAGGCCGGGCGAGCGTATGTCCAGCGGTGGTGCCTTGGCGCGTGCGACGAAGTTGCGCCTGGCTTCTGCGCCCTTCTCGCCGGGCCGAACAGCAATGTAATTGCCGCGCACCAAGGCCTCGAGCCCGGATATCCCGGCAACCGAAACCGACGGTTTGACCACCCAGAACTGCGTGTCCTCGACCAGATAATCCTCGAATAGCGGGTCGATGGAGAGCTCGGCCTGTGCGCCGCTGAGGTCGGAATCTATATCCAGCTTCTTCAGCAGACCGACCTGCATACCCTTGTAGATGACAGGGGTCCGGCCGGCCTGTAGCCCATCGAAATCCTGCAGAGATACAAGCGTCTTGATACCCGCCTGGGCCGCATCGAAGTCCTCGTAGAGCCGGAACGGGATGCTCGGATCGGTCGCAGGGCTGTCCTTGCGGTGAGATGGCGTGGCGAAGGCGATACCGCCGGCGACGATGCTAGCCAGAGACTCCGTACGGAACTTAACCCCCGTTAGACCGGCATCCACGGTGACGCCGCTGGCATTCCAGAATCGCGTGTGCTTGCGCACCAGATGGGCGTACTCCGGCTGGATATACAACTGCACCTCGACGGTACTGTCGTCCTCGGACAACACGTAGTTCTTCACCTGTCCGACCTGGATCTGCCGATAGAACACCGGACTGCCGCGATTCAGCGAGCCAAGGCGCTCGGCTTTGAGCGTCAGGTGCAGGCCGATGCGGCTGTCGGACATCGGCGGCTCTTCCGCCAGCGCAACGAAGCGCCGCGTTGTCTCGCCATCAGCAGGGCTGATACCGATGTAGTTGCCCGACACCAGAGTCTCCAGCCCGGTAATCCCGGCTAGCGTCACACTGGGCTTGACCAGCCAGAAGCGCGTGCCGCTGCGTAGATAGCCATCGACGTCCTTGTTCATCTCGATGTCCGCGACAACGACCTGCCGACGCTCATCGTCGCCTAGACGCAGATCACGCACGACACCGATCGTCATGCCCTTGTAGAGCACCGACGTCTTGCCGATCTCGATCCCTTCGGCACTCTCGAAGACCACCTCGATGTGGATGCCTCGCTCGCTATAGGCCTGCCAGGCGAGCCACGCTCCGATAGCCAGTGCGATCAGAGGCAGAATCCAGATGGCCGACCAGCTGGAGGCAGGGCGAGTATTGGCTTGTGGCAGGTCAGTCATGCTTGTTCCCGGATTCCGTGTTATCCCAGATCAGACGAGGGTCAAATGTAATCGCAGCCAACATGGTCAGGATGACTACGCTGGCAAAGGCTATCGCGCCGAAGCCCGCTTCGACGCTGGCGAGGCTGCCGAAATTGACGATCGCCACCAGAATGGCGATGACGAAAATATCGAGCATGGACCAGCGTCCGATCCACTCGATAAAGCGAAAAACCAATATCCGTTGGCGCGGCGACATTGGATGGTGGCGCTGTACTGAAAACAGCAACATCGCGATTCCAACAAGTTTGAACGTGGGAACCAGAATGCTGGCGATGAACACCACGGCGGCTATTGGAAACATGCCGTGCTTGGCCAAGGTCACGACGCCAGACATGATTGTGTCCGGCGTGCCACTGCCCAGCATGCGTACCGTCATGATCGGCAGCAGGTTCGCCGGCAGGTAGAGCAGAGCTGCAGTGATCAATAGCGCCCAGGTTCGAACGATGCTGTTGGGTCTGCGCATATGCACGCGTGCACCGCAGCGGACGCATCGCTGATCACGCTGACCGGCGTCCGCCCGGTTGAGCTGATGGCACTCGTGGCAAACCATCAACCCAGCATCAGCGGCGCGCATCGCGGCGCTCCGACAACGCTTGCCAGACCTGGTGCGGCGACATCACCAACTCCAGCCAGACCTGAACGACCAGCAGACCGGCAAAGCACGCCAGCCCGATCCCCAGGCTGAGTTCGGCCATGTCCCTGAGTTTGATGATCGACACCAGAATGCCGAGCAGGTAAACCTCCAGCATCCCCCATTCACGTAGATGGTGATACGTCCGGTAGAGCAGCATACCCAATGGCTTCGCCCGATCAACCGCAATGCAGAGCAATACAGCGAGCTGGCAAAGGAGTTTAAGTAGCGGCACAGCCATGCTGCAGAGAAACACCACCACGGCGATACCTTGCATGCCGCTGTTATACAGACTGAGCACACCACTCCAGACCGTATCGTCAGTAACCCGACCGAGCAGATTCAGTCTCATGATGGGTAGGAAGTTGGCCGGGAAGTACAACAGCAACGCAGCGAGCACCAACGCCAGCCCAGGTCCGACGATTCGATGCCGCAAGCGAAACAGCTCACAACCACAACGAGGGCACTCAGCAACCTCGCCGAGATTGAGGTTCGGCTTGAGCATCAGCAAATCACATTCAGGGCAAGCGACTAACTGCTCGAGCGGAACCTTATCAAGCCCTGGCGTAGCAGCCGATTCCGGCATAGCAAATATCCGAGCAAAGCACTCATTCTAAACGAGCGGCAGACGCCGCTGTGAGCTGTCAGTCGGACGAAGACGACGACACTCAGTAGCAGTGCACGACCGAGTGGGACTATCGATATGTTGTCGTTGGCACCCGATCTGCTGGGTGCCTACTCATAGCCACCAGAGGGCAAACCGTCCCGCGGCTTGTCGCGCAACCGTTCGTCAACAGAAAACGGCAACGGCTGATTTCAGCATCGGCGCTATCCGAAGGCATTACCGCGACTCTTGATAGATCGCAGGCAGACGCGCTCCAGAACAACCTGCACGACCTCGGCCTGCCGCCCGCACTATTCGGCCATCCCTTCTACACGCCGAGCCGGAAGCAGCCTTGGCTGTTTCGATAGATATTTCTTCAGCCCAAAAGCAAACCCCCGACCAGCTTACGCGGGTCGGGGGTTTGGGAAAGGAGCTTGACGATGACCTACTCTCACATGGGGAGACCCCACACTACCATCGGCGATGCGTCGTTTCACTACTGAGTTCGG
>Ga0209643_1002560_pt1 | contig 11428 bp, 11 predicted proteins | sample AutmiccBRH37_all_FD_187383 | JGI IMG/M metagenome (GOLD analysis project Ga0209643, IMG submission 187383) | Deep subsurface microbial communities from Mt. Terri, Switzerland - Autotrophic microbial communities BRH/37_all (SPAdes) (version 2) | ecosystem: Environmental > Aquatic > Deep... | reverse complement strand
CACCTCACCGTGCTTTGTAGTGTATCTTCTCCCTAATCTAATCATAACCAAGTAGTGAAAGACACACACAATTTTTCATTACTATTTGTGCCGCCAGCGTAGCGGCGGAATGGAGGTTTTTATGAAAGTAAACGAAAGCAATGTTCAGGTTCAGTCATTTCAAATTGTTGAGAACTCGTTACTAAAGGGATATCTCAAATTCGTGTACCGGGTGAATTGGTTTATTAAAGGGTTTGCCGGTTTATTATTAGTTTTAATGTCGTTAATAGTATTTGGTGCAGTTTTATCACGCTTTATTGCAAATATTTCTATTGCTTGGGTGGAACAAATTGCCGTTTTTTTAATGGCCTGGGTTGTTGTTTTTGGAACTGCCCTTGCTATTAGAGCCCGTCATATGATTGCAGTAGAAGCTTTTGCCATGAATTTAAAAGGTAACACATGGAAGGGACTTAAAACCTTAGTTATGATTATTTGCTTGGTATTTTTAGCAATTTTAGTTGATGCTGGCTTGAAAATGGCAAATTTAGCTGCTATGCAGTATCTACCTACATTAACCTGGATATCGATGTATTGGGTTTATATTGCGATTCCAGTTGGTGCTTGCTTTATGATTTTAAATATGGTTGCTAATCTCATTGAGCTCTGGGCAGTAGGGGAGGCACGGGAATAATGACAACTATTGTTGGACTTGGACTTATAGGTCTTATGTTTTTAAGTGTTCCGATAGGAATAGCTATCGGTCTTGCCTCTATGTTAGGAATACTATTAAGTGGTATCCCCTTACAGGTTGCTGCTCAAAGAATGGTAGTGGGTCTTACACACTTTACCCTGTTAGCCTTGCCCTTCTTTATTTTTGCCGGTACCCTTATGGAACACGGTGGTATATCAAAAAGATTAATTCGTATGGTAAGTGCTTTTGTTGGCCATCGCACTGGTGGAATTGCCATCGTAACTGTTATTTCGGCGATGATTTTTTCCAGTCTTTCAGGTTCCGGGTCCGCTACAACTGCAGCTTTAGGCTCTATTCTTATTCCAGCGATGATTGCCAAAAACTATTCCAGAGGTTTTGCAGCTTCAGTCCAAGCGGTTTCCGGAGAACTAGGAATAATTATTCCTCCTAGTATTACTTTTATTCTTTTCGGTGTTGCTACTGAAACTTCCATTGGTGATCTTTTTATAGCTGGTGTTATTCCCGGGATTTTAATAGGATGTAGTTTAGTAGCTATCTCTTATGTTTTAGCTAAGAAAAAGGGATACACAGGAGTGGAAAAAATGGAATGGAAGGAGCGGGGAGTTGCATTTAAAGAAGCCTTTTGGGCCCTTCTAATGCCGGTAATAATTTTAGGTGGGATATATACCGGCATCTTTACTCCAACCGAGGCGGCAGTAGTAGCAGTAGCTTATTCCTTTATTGTAGGTTTCTTTATCTATAAAGAAATTACTTGGGAAGGTTTTAAAAAAGCTGTTAATGAGGCCTTAATAACTAGTGGAATGATAATGTTTATAATTGCTAATGCTTCTATTTTTTCCTGGTTACTTACCAGGGAGTCAGTTCCCCAAAATTTAGCTATATTATTTGGAGAGATTTCCTCAAGTCCTATTATGTTTTTATTGATTATTAATGCATTTCTACTAATTGTTGGTATGTTTTTTGATGCGGCTCCGGTAGTCATTGTACTAGCTGGGATACTAACACCCATTGCTGAGAGCTTCGGTATTAATCCTGTACACTTTGGTGTAATTATGGCTGTAAACTTGGCCTTTGGTATGGTTACACCACCAGTGGGAGTAAACTTATTTGTTGCCTGCCGCTTAGCAAATATCGGTATGGAGCAGATGATAAGGGATTTGATACCATATTGGATTGTCTTATTAGTTAACTTATTAATTATAACCTATTTACCCCAATTATCTTTGTGGCTACCAAGCCTGTTAAAATAGTAATTTATTAAAAGTTAATAGTTACATACCAAAATTTAAGGAGGTTAATTAAATGAAAAAAGCCAGTGTTTTTTTGAGTGTTGTTTTGATTTTATCTTTATTATTGACTGCCTGTGGCGGAGGAGCTGCTCCCAAACAGGAAGCTCCTAAAGAAACTCCTAAAGAAGAAGCTAAAGCTGCTCCCATTATTTTGAAATTTGCCCATTCCCAAAATGACAAACATAAATATCATTTAGCCCACGTAAAATTCAAAGAATTAATTGAGCAAAAAAGTGACGGACGGTATAAAATTGAAATATTTGCACAAAGCCTTGGCGCAGATAGAGACTTAATAGAAGGCCTGCAATTAGGCACTGTTGATGCAGCTTCTATTAATACCTCGGTAATTGCTTCTATTGCTCCGGAGTTAGGTGCTATTGACCTTCCATTCCTCTTTAAAGATCGTGCCCATGCCTACCGAGTATTAGATGGTGAAATTGGCCAAGAATTAAGTGATTTAATAAAGAATAAGGCTAGAATTATACCTGCAGGTTTCTGGGAAAATGGATTTAGAGACTTTACTAATAATAAAAGACCTATTAAAACGCCAGAAGACTTAAAAGACTTGAAAATGAGAGTAATGGAGGTTGCTATCTATCTTGATACCTTCAAACAATGGGGTGCAAACGCAACTCCTATGGCTTGGCCGGAAGTTTACCCTGCGATGCAGCAAGGTGTTATTGATGGACATGATAATGCTGCCGATACTGTAAATGCGAACAAACTGTGGGAAGTTCAAAAACATTTTTCAGATAGTCAACATTTATATTCAGCTGTTGTTCTTGGTTTAAGTCCTAATTTCTACAACAAGTTAAATGATGCTGATAAAAAAATGTTTATGGAAGTGAGTGCAGAAGTTACAAAATATGAAAGGGAGATAGCTGCTAAAATGTACGATGAAGGTTTAATAAACTTAAGAAAAAATATGACTGTTACTGAAAAGGATGAAATTGACTTTGAAGCCTTCAAAGCTTCCGTTCAACCAGTTTGGGAAAAGTACTATGATGTATTTGGTAAAGATTTAATTCAGAAAATTGCTAATTCATAAAAAATAAATTAGATAGACGGGAGTCTTTATGGCTCCCGCTACATATTAAGGAGGATTGACGATGAAGTTTAATATTGCTACTTTACCAGGAGATGGAATAGGGCCAGAAGTAATTGAGGAAGGTAAAAAGGTTTTAAAAGAAGCTGAAAAGATAGTAACCGGTTTCAGCCTAGAATTTGAAAAATATGATGCTGGTAATGGTCACTATTTAAAAACCGGAGTCACTCTACCAGAAAGTGTATTTCAAGCTTGCAAAGATAGTAATGCAATTTTTATGGGTTCAATCGGTTTACCTAAGGCTGGAATGCCGGTAGTTGTTGATGAAAGAGGAACAGAAGTAACTGGGCATGTAATGTTTAAGCTTCGTTTTGACTTAAATCTTTTTGCCGGTGTGCGGCCGATAAAATTATATCCTGGTGTAGTAAGCCCGTTGGCTAATGTAAAAGATATTGATTTTGTAGTACTAAGAGAAAACTGCGAAGGACTTTTTGCATCATATGGTGCTGGGATAATTTTATATGATGATATTGCTGCAGATACCCAAATAATCACTCGAAAAGGGACCGAAAAAATCGTTGATTTTGGCTTCCAGTTAGCCTTAAAAAGAAATGGCCGCTTATCTGATGGAAAAAAAGCAGTAACATGTGCAGATAAACATAATGTTTTCCGCTCTTTTGCATTCTTTAGAAAAATATATGACGAGGTAGCAGAACGCTACGAAGGCCAAGTTGAAAAAGATTATGCAATCATAGATGCTTTAACACTTTGGATGGTTCAAACTCCTCAGAACTTTGACGTTATAGTGACTGAAAATATGTTTGGTGATATAATATCCGATTTGGCAGCATCCTTTGTAGGCGGAATGGGAATGTCCCCATCAGGAGATATTGGACATAACTACGGTATGTTCCAACCATCCCACGGTACTGCACCTACGATTGCTGGAAAAGGCATTGCCAATCCGGTGGCCACAATATTGTCAGGTAAAATGATGTTAGACTGGTTGGGAGATAAACATGATAATAAGGCTGCTAAAACTGCGGCGAATTTAGTAGAAAAAGCTGTTTCCAATACTCTAGGCCTTGGAATTAAGACTTTTGACATTGGTGGAACAGCGGATACATCCCAATTTGGAGATGCAGTAATCGCAGAAATGAGAAAGTTATAATAATTTAAAATATCTTCAAGGGGATGATGTAATGTGGAAAAATTATCAGGACCATCTTGAAATTGGTACTATATATGTTACTTTATTTCCTGAGACCTTAAAAGATGAAGAAAGTATTTTGCCTGCAATAGACCTTTTAATTAGAGATATCTTTTTCGATCGAATTGAACTTGGTTATATCCAGGATAAAGTAATCCGTGATGAACTAAAACGGCGATTAAAGATCAGTAGAATAAAAACAACATATGTTGCTCAGCCCAGAATTTTTGGAATGGATCTTAATCTTAATAGTCTTGATGAGCGGAAAAGAGAAGAAGCACTGATACAGCTAAAGAAATGCATGGAAGAAGCCTTAGAAATGGGGTCCGATTCCATGGCTTTTTGTAGTGGTCCATGGGTTAATGAGCAGAAGGAAGAAGCTAAGGCGGCTTTAGTTAGTTCGATAATAGAGTTAGATGCTTATGCTAAAGAGTTGAATTTAAAACTATTTTTAGAGGTTTATGACTTTAATGTTGAAAGAAACAGATTACTAGGTACTACTATTGATACCTTAGCTGTAGCTAAAAGCTTAGAAGATAAAGTAACTAACTTCTCATTAATGATAGACTTAAGTCACATTCCGTTATTAAGAGAGACTATCCAAGAATCGGTATTACCACTGCAGGGCAAAATTGGCCATGTACATATTGGAAATGGAGTCATAAATCAGGAGGATCCCCGTTATGGAGATCGACATCCTTATTTTGGCTATCCTAATGGAAGTAATGACGTAAAAGAGGTAGCTGAATTTTTAAAAGCACTTGCTGATATTGGTTACCTAAAACAAAATGGTAAAGCATCACTTAGTATTGAAATTATAAAAGGCGATGGTGAACGAGCAGAAGATCTGGTCATGAATGCTAAACGTACTTTAAAAGAAGCATGGTATTTGTTTGCGAATATGTTTTGAATGATAACTGTGAGAATTTGAAAGGTGTGGAACTTATGAAAGATTTAAAAGGAAAAGTTGCTTTAATAACAGGTGCTGCTACCGGTATAGGAAGAGCTGCTTCATTAATATTAGCTGAAAAAGGAGCAAATATTGTGATAAATTACTATCCTGGTACTGAAAAAGAGGCTGAAGATACACTTAGTGAGGTTCAAAAATTTGGCGTCAAAGGCATGATTTATCCGGCTGATGTTTCAAAGGATGCAGAAGTTCGTGAGATGTTTAATAAAGCAATGGAACTGTTTGGAAGACTGGATATATTGGTTAACAATGCAGGGGTAACTAATTTTGTTGATCTTCATGATTTAGAAGGATTAAGAGAAGAGTATTGGGATCGTGCTTTTAATGTCAATTCAAAAGCCATTTTCTTTACAAGCAGGGCTTGTGCTGAGGAATTGAAGAAAAACAAGGGGTGTATTGTAAATACTACTTCTACTGCCGGCTTTAATGGAAGAGGTAGCTCTATGGCTTATGCAGCTTCCAAGGCTGCTGGAATCAGTATAACAAAATCACTAGCCCTTGTTTTAGCACCAGAAGTTCGGGTAAACTCTGTTGCCCCTGGAATAGTTTTGACCCGTTGGGTTGAAGGTAAGGAAGACCATGTGAACAGATTATCTGCTGGGACACCTCTAGGTAAACCTGCCAATGCCGAAGATATAGCGGAAGTAATTGTGAGTCTGATTACAAGTGCGGCCTTGATAACTGGACAAACAATTGTTGTTGACGGCGGATTTAACATTTAAAAATTATCGGCGGCTAAATTTATAACTAGAGTAGTCTCTTTTAAGAGTTTTTATGATATAATTTTCAAGTTGGAGATAACTATAAGAAAAATAGTTATATAAATTTTGTGCAACTTACATGATATGTAGTATGTAGTATGCAAGTATGAAGATTGGGAATACATAAATGCATGCATGTATTAAATGGGAGGTTGCTTGATGCCGTTTGAAAGGATAAATAATGAGGAAAAAAGATATTCAGAAATAATTAATATAATAAAGAATAAGTTGATTAATGGAGAAATATTACCAGGTGATAAGCTACCAACAGAAGCAGAGATGGTCGAGCAACTTGGAGTAAGTAGAACTCCCATTAGAGAAGCTATTAAAATTTTAGAGGCAATTGGTATTATTGAGATTAAACGTGGAGAAGGAATGTTTGTACAGAAAAACTTTTCCGGCAATAATCTTAATCCTTTAATTATTAGTCTGATAATACACAGCCAAGACATTGGAAAACTGATTGAATTCCGTCAGTATTTTGAAAATATGGTTCTTGATCTTGCTTCCATTAACTGTACAGAAGAAGATTTGGAGAAGTTAAACAATATCTATAATTATCACTTCGAATTAATTAGGAGTAAAAAGTTAACGGATGAAGAATGGGCAGATCTCGATCTGGAGTTCCATTATGCAATTTTAGATGCTACAAAAAACCCATTTATACTGGAAATAGGTAAAACGGTTTATGAATTATATCGTCATAATATTGTCAAACTAACCAGGAAATATGGGAAAGAACAATCACTTAATACACATAAGCTTTATTTAGAAACCTTAAAAGATAAAAGCAAAAACACAGAATTAAGGCAAAAAATAAGTAATAATTATAGAAGCTTGCATAATCATATCGATTAAAAAAATCTTAAAAATAGAGGTGGGTAAAGTGTTTATTAATGTAGCAGCTATCCAACTCTCTGTAACTATTGGTGAGGTAGAACAAAATTTAAAAAAAGCAGAGTTGTATATTTTCGAAGCTGTCAACAAAGGGGCAAATATAATTTGTTTGCCTGAAATGTTTAATACAGGCTACTTTTCTCATACATCACATTGGGATAAGGAATATTTTAAATTAGCAGAACATATTACTGGCAGTACTGTACAGCGTTTTCAGAAAATTGCTGGTGAATATGGGGTATATATCATTGTTCCGTTTTTTGAGTATGAAAAACCCGGTGTTTATTATAATTCTGCAGCTGTGATTAACTCAGATGGTGAAGTAATAGGTTGCTATAGAAAGACTCATATAAATTGGTCGGAAACGGGATGGGAAAAATTTTTCATGAAACCTGGCTGTCATTATCCTGTTTTTGATACTGCCTTTGGTAGAATAGGAATAATGATTTGTTATGATCGGGACTTTCCTGAGGCTGCACGTATCCTAGCATTAAAGGGTGCAGAAATAATTTTTGTACCAAATGGGGCTTCGATTTCCTTAACAGAAATGTGGAAAAAGATTTTAGAGGTAAGAGCTTATGAGAATCAGGTATATATACTTGGTGCTTGCCTAACAGGCAAAACTGATGAGGAGCATCATGATTTTATAGGTCACTCTATATTAGTAGATCCTTTCGGAAAAATCGAAGATATTATGGGGAGAGAGGAAGGAGTACTGGTAGGGAACATTGATTTGACTAAGGTACATGAAGCTAGAATGAAAAGATTTTTATACCGTGATAGAAGACCGGAAATATACAAGGAAATAATTGAATTTTAGGAAATTTCACAAATGCCATTCCCCCTTTTTAAAGTCATCGTCTGCAAGGATGGTGACTTTTTTTTAAAAAAAAACTAGAGTAGACACACGAAGGAAAGGTAATCTTTATTTTGAAAATGGTTGTTTTTTTGACCATTTTGCAGGAAAAATTCTATATAATATGGAAACTTAAGTATTTAAAGGTAGTATTTTGAGATTTCAAGGGGAGAAAAGATGGAAAACGTTCATAAAGGTCACAGACAGAGGGTAAAGGAAAGATATTTAAAGGAAGGATTAGATTCCTTTGCTGACCATCAGGTGCTGGAATTGCTTTTGTTTTATGCTATTCCCATGAAGGATACTAATGAAATAGCCCACCGGATGATCAAGGAATATGGTAGTCTTGCCCTTCTTTTTGAAGCTCATCCTCAGGAAATTGCCCAAAGATGTGGGGTTAGTGAAAACATTGCTATTTTGGTCTCCCTAATACCACCCTTATCCCGTAAGTATTTTAAGGGGAAGTGGGGTGATAAGCCTGTTCTAAATAGCTCTCAAAAGTCCGGAGAGTATGCTGTTACCCTTTTTGCCGGCAGGATTTATGAGGTTTTTTATCTTATTTGTCTTGATACTCAAAATAGAGTTGTTCATGCTGTTTTGATCCATGAAGGTACTATTAATGAGGCACCTGTTTATCCAAGGATTATTGTGGAAACTGCCTTACGGCATCAGGCTCATAGTGTTATCCTTGCCCATAACCATCCCGGAGGCAGCTTAAATCCCTCCAAAGCAGATATTGATGTGACACAGAGAATTAAAGCAGCGCTTATGCCTATTGATATAAAAGTTATTGATCATATAGTAGTGGCTGGAGGTAGGTATGTGAGTTTTGCAGAACAAGGTCTTATCTAGGCCTATAGAAACTTTATATGGTAGGTTTAGCGAGGAAATGCTACATATTATTATATTTCACGGGGAGGTATGATGATGGAAAGGATAAAGCTAAAAGGAACTGATATGGAAGTATCACGGCTGTGCATGGGAACTATGACTTTTGGAAGTCAAACAGATGAAAAAGACTCTAAGTGGATGGTGGATTATTGTATAGATAGCGGAATAAACTTTTTTGATACAGCTAATAATTATGTAGATGGTCAATCGGAGGTTTTCCTCGGAAAAGCTCTAAAAGAAAAACGTAAAGAAGTAATAGTAGCGACAAAAGTATCTAATAAGGTAGGGGATGGACCTGAGGATCAAGGGCTTTCCCGAAAAGCAATCATAAAGGCCATTGATGATAGCCTGAAAAGATTACAAATGGATTATGTTGATATTTACTATATGCACCAGCCTGACCGTCGGGTTTCTTTAGAGGAATCTTTAGGGGCTATGGATGATTTAATGAAACAAGGAAAGATAAGAGCAATTGGAGTTTCAAATCATTCCTCATGGGAAATGGCACAACTGCTATGGTTAGCAGAAAAAAACAATTTAACCCCCCCTGTTATTGTTCAAACAGGTTACAATGTGCTTTCACGTAGCATCGAAGTTGAACTTCTTCCCTTTTGTAAAGCTTTTAATATTGGTTTAGCAGCTTATAATCCTCTAGCAGGAGGAATGTTAACCGGAAAGTATAAGTCTAAAGAAAGCCCTGCCGATGGAGGCAGGTTTGATAATAATAAAAGATATCAGGAGCGCTTTTGGAATATTAGGAATTTTGAAGCAATGGAAGAAATTGAGAAGGTTGCAGAACAAGAGGGTAAAACGATGTTATCAATATCACTTCAATGGCTATGGCAGAATGACTTAATAAGTACAATTATCCTGGGAGCTAGTAGAAAAGAGCATCTTATTGAGAACATTACTGCTGCTCAAGGTAGGTTGAAGCAAGAATCAGTAGCTGCTTTGAATGAAATCTGGAAGCGTCTAAAGGGTTTTACTCATGATTATGTAAAATGGTAAATATAGAGAGGCGCCTACAAGGGTGCCTCTTTATAATGAAGGTGATAAGCTTGAGGTTAATTTGGATGAAGGTCAAATGAAAACATAACTACTGGTCAATCCTTTACTGGGGAAAAATTATCTGATTATGCTCTGAAAATAATAAATAGTGGCGGAATTAAATCTTTATTTAGAAAACTTTTAAAAAAACTAATTCAATGTGGTCCGTCCTAACTTTCTATCTTTTTTGAAAAGTATAAATTTTTAAAGGAAAATAAAAAGGATTTTGCAAATCTAGATAGAATCTAAACGTAAGATTATAGTATTTTTGTTATTTTTGTATAATTTGAAATATTGAATATAAAATAAATTTCATAACTTCCGACTTATTAAAACCTACTGGGTTTTGTTAAGCAGGGTAAACTGAGTAATTGGTTTGCCTGCCATTGCGCAAAGGAAGGGTTGCTCTTTATATAATGTGCAGCTCTTCTTTTTTTCTCATTATTAAGAACAGCTATTTCAATTTCATAGCATTTTTATTTTGCTGTGTTATTATGTTGCTAAAAGTAGTAAACAAAAAAAGCTTTAGAGTTAAAGGCTTTATACTACAAGTAAACGTTTACCAAGGTGAACTCTAAAATAGGCTGTAACCCCTACAATGTTTGGGTTTCATAGCACAATATTAATGGAGGTGTTGTAATGAAGAAGAGGTTGTTATCTGGGTATTAATATGTTTTATGTTATTATCCGTATTTGCCGCAGGGTGAGTGTGCTAAGAAAAAAGTCACTGAGCCACCAAAAGAAGAACCAAAGCAAGAAGTAAAGGAAGAAGTAAAAACTTTTAAATGGAAGATGTCCGATGTTAACACAGGAACTACATTGACTGACCAAGCATGTGTGTATTTTGCTACTAAAGTAAAGGAAAAAACAAATGGACGTATTACAATTGATGTTTTTGCTAATGGTGTAATTGGTTCAGAAAGTGAAACTATCGATCAGGTTGATGCTGGTACTTTAGAAATGAGTTTTGCCACTGCTATGGGTATTGGACCTCTTGTTCCTGAGTTTTCAGTTCTTGATGGAGCTTTTCTGATTAAAGATATTGATCATCATGGAAGAGTTGTAAACAGTGATGCTGCAAAAGAATTGTTCTTGGCATAACCAGTCCAACTGAAGCAGGATTAGTTGCTGTTGTTTACAGTATTATTCTGGGTATATTTATTTATAAAGAATTTAATCTGAAGAAACTTATTATTGCTTTATGAAATACAGTCCAGACCACAGCGACAATATGATTATTGTTTGTGCTACCAACCTTTTAGGATGGATAATCACAATGCAAAGAGCTGCAGATTTTACCCTTGCCTTGACTAGTAACCCGGTATTAATCCTACTAAAGCTGGGAAAAGGGTAACTAACAATAAAGTCCCAAACAAAGGAATGTAATAAATAAATGTACTCCTAAATACTTTATAAGGACCTGGTTGCCAAATTTATTATTTGCGAGGTAATTGCATAAAATTAAGAGTAGATTTGCATTTTTGCACTATTATTTATTTTAGGACAATAAAGGAGGTTTTAAATTGAAAAAGTTAAAAATTGACTATGCTAAGTGTACTGGCTGTCGCTTATGTGAATTGACCTGCTCTTTCGAACTGAGCAATGTATTTAACCCCGAAAAGTCTGCCGTAAGAACAATACGTTATGGTATTCCCGAACAAACAATTGTTGCCTTTTGTAAGCATTGTGCCAAACCTGCCTGTTTTGAGGCTTGTCCCACTGCTGCTTTAATGCACAATAAGGAAACTAGGGTAGTAATGGTAAATAAGGA
>Ga0209643_1002558_pt1 | contig 11429 bp, 6 predicted proteins | sample AutmiccBRH37_all_FD_187383 | JGI IMG/M metagenome (GOLD analysis project Ga0209643, IMG submission 187383) | Deep subsurface microbial communities from Mt. Terri, Switzerland - Autotrophic microbial communities BRH/37_all (SPAdes) (version 2) | ecosystem: Environmental > Aquatic > Deep subsurface... | reverse complement strand
TCCGGGAACTTCTGAATTAAGAGCAATGATTTCCGGTGACGGTTCTCCTGAAGGCGGCTCTCCTTTTTATGCCGCAAGTTGGAAAAATACAGATAATAAATTAGCAATCGTATTAGAAAAATTTGATAATGATAGTTTGATAATAAATACATATTATGCAGGAGAAAAAGATAAGGAATTTGTTCTAAGACCATGGTTATTAGAAAATGGTAACTATAAGATATTTGTTAATCAAAAAGAAAAAGAATCAATAACTATTACAAAAAGAGGGGAGGAAATTCCTCTTTTAATTCCTGCTAAAAAAGAATCAGTTATCAAAATCATTAAAAACTAAAGCAAAAAAATAAAATAAATTGTACGAATTGACTTGACACTTTATAATAAATTGACCAATTTTAATTAACGTTTAAGTAATGCTTTAAGCACTTCAAGTACAATTCGATTAATAGAAAAAAATCGTATTAGGAGGTTAGATGAAGTTAAGAATGCTGCTATTTACAATACTATTATTTATTACTTGCAATTCTATTAATTTTGCTCAATCGGGTGAGGTTTCGGGAAAGATTACTGACGGTTCTGATGGTTCAGCATTATGGGGAACGAATATCATGATCGCTGGTACTTCAATTGGAACTACAACTGATATGGAAGGCAAGTATCGTCTTTCGAGAGTACCTACCGGTAACCAAATTGTTGTTTTTAAGTATCTTGGTTATCGAACAGATAGTATTAAGGTTGTTATTTTATCAGGGAAGACCACAAGAGTCGATACTAAATTAGATCTTGAAGCTGTTGCAGGGCAGGAAGTAATTGTAACGGCTCAATTACAAGGACAAGCGGCGGCTATTAATCAACAGTTAAGTTCCAATAAAATTGTAAACGTAGTTTCTAAAGATAGAATTGAAGAACTCCCGGATCAAAACGCAGCCGAATCAGTCGGAAGACTTCCCGGTATTTCTATCCAAAGAGATGCAGGCGAAGGAACTAAATTGGTAGTAAGAGGTTTATCTCCAAAATTCAATTCTGTTACGGTAAATGGTCAAAGAATACCCGCTACCGATGCTCAAAATCGCTCGGTTGATTTAAGTATGCTCTCATCTGACATGCTCGCAGGTATTGAAGTATTTAAAGCATTAACACCTGATTTAGATGCCGACGCAGTAGGCGGAACCGTAAACTTCCAAGTGAAAAAGGCTGATAACGGATGGAACTCAAGTCTAAAATTACAAGGCGGATATATAAATCAGGATAAAGCATATGATAACTATCGTGGTAATTTTGCGGTCAGCAATAGATTTTTAGAAAATAAGCTTGGCGTGTTATTAACCGGAAATATTCAACGTGCAAATAGAGGAAGTGATATCCTTGATGCATCTTATCTATTCGATAGCGAAAATAAGAATGCAACTGCTTCAAAAATTATAGTGGGAAATTTGAATCTTGGAGATAGACGAGAAATAAGAGATCGATTTGGTGCAAGTTTAGTTGTCGATTATGAATTAGAGAATGGCGAGATTATGTTAAGTTCTCTCTATGGAAGAACTGATCGTGATGAAGTAAGAAGAAGGAAAAGATACCGTGTCGATGCTGCATATGTAGAATATTGGTTAAGGAACAGGGAAATAAATATAGATATGTTTACTAATTCGCTTAGTGGAAAACATAATTTTGGGTGGTTTAATGTTTCATGGCAGGGATCATATTCTTATTCCGGAAGTGATATGCCTTTTTCGCATGATTCTCAGTTCAGGGAAATAGGGGCTTATAATGCAGATTTAGTTGCTAATAAAGGTCCAAAATTAATCCCTTTGGGAGCAAAAAATAATCTTGAAGAGACTATTTTTAAACAAGATTTTATTGATTCAGAGACTTCAAAAGATAAAGATTTTACCGGACAGTTTGATATAAAAATGCCATTTTCTCTATTTGCCGATATTACCGGCGAGTTTAAGTTCGGTGGTAAAATTAGAGAAAAGAATCGTACTCTTGATAAAGGACAATTTATGACCTTGGCTTTTACTATTGATAATATTGGTAAAGCCAATCCGGGTGATTTTGTAACTACAAGAGAAGGGAAAATTAAGATTAGTAATTTTTATGATGAATCATATACAATTGATGATTTCTTAAATGGTCAATATGAATTTGGACCTGCAAAGCCTCTTGACAGAGATAAATTGGAGGCTTTCAAAAATAAATATTGGAGCAGTTACGTAAATAACCATGCATTTGATCTAGAGGATTACGAAGCAGGAGAATCTGTTTACGCAGGATATCTAATGTCTGAAATTAATGTCGGTCCCGATTTGATGATTCTTCCCGGTTTCCGTGTAGAAAGAACGGTTACTTCTTACAAAAGCAAATTCGGTCAAGCTAAAGTTGATGAAGATGGTATCGTACAATTAACCAATTCAAAAGATACAGTGGGCACGGTTGGTTATAATGAATTTCTTCCGATGATACATATAAAATATAACTTTACAAGATGGATGGATTTAAGATTGGCTTTTACTAAGACCCTTTCTCGTCCCGATTATTTTAATTTAGTGCCGTGGGAGCGAGTTCTCTCTTTTGAAGGTACAATAGAAAGAGGTGAACCATATTTAAAACATACAAAGGTATGGAACTATGATGCTTATTTAACATTCTACGGCAATTTTGGTTTGGTTGGAATAGGGGGATATTATAAAAAACTCAGAGATATTGATTATCTGCGAACAAGCAGAATCACTACTCCCGGACCAACGATTGGATACACTTTAGTATCACCCGAAAACTCAAAATATGATACAGAGGTAAAGGGGCTTGAAATAGAAGTGCAAACAAATTTAAGATTTTTACCCGAGCCATTTGACGGTATAGTCTTATATGCTAATTATTCTTATATTGATTCAAAAACATTCTTCCCATATCTTGTTGCCGGGAAGAGGAATCCAAGACCACCGTTTAATTTCACATTTATTGATTCAGTAAGAGAAGCTCGTATGCCCGGGCAGGCAGAACATATTGCAAATTTTACTTTTGGATATGAGAAAGGAGATTTCTCAGGTCGTGTTTCTCTTATCTATCAGGGATCAGCTCTTCAAATTATTGGACAGCGTGCTGAACTTGATGGTTACTCGGATGCATTTGTTCGTTGGGATTTTGCAGCTCAATATAAAATTATTAAAAATTTAGCATTGCAGTTTAATCTGAATAATTTTACTAATCTTCCTGAAGGTTCTTATCTTGGATTAGAATCATATCCTACAAAAGAAGAATATTTTGGCTGGACAGCAGATCTTGGAATTAAGTATGAATTTTAGATATTTATTTATAACAAAACACAGCTATCACAAAACAAATGAGGTAATTATGAAACAAAGAGTACTATCAATATTAGCGTTTACATTTGTATTCTTTTTATTCACCGCTGTTTCGAATATTGAAGCACAGCGTGTTGTAAAAGTTTCTTCCGGCGTTGGAACACTTAACGATGCCATTACCGGAGATACAACTGCCACAGGTGCAAGAGTAGATCCAAATACTATTTACGAATTAGAGAAAGATGGATACTATTTATTAACAGCACAAATTACTAATTCCGGATATCATCTTCATATAAGAGCAGAAGCAGGTGGTTTCCAAAGACCTGTTATTAGGCCCGGTGTTATATCCGGTGGTGTTTCAAATAGACCTTTCCAAATTAAGGGTAATTTAACTTTGGATGGTGTTTATATTACTAATCTTGATGAACAAAGTAAATTATTGCAGAATATTATCAGAGTAAGTGCTGATAATATTAGACTGGTTATAAAGAATAGTCACATGGATAGAGATATCCAGGCCGCTATTAGAGTAGATTCAAAATTCACTAAAATTTTTATTACAAATTCAATAATAAGCAATATTGGAGAAATGGCAAGTCCTGATAATGGTCGCGGTGTCGATGATAGAGGAAATGCTATTGATACATTAATTATGGAAAATAATACATTTTATAATCTTACAAGCCGCATTCTTAGAGATGGCGGTGGGATTATCAAATATGTCAGAATTAATCATAATACATTAGTAAATATTGCTCAACGCGGTGTTACAATCGGCGAAGCTATTGAAGCCCACATTACAAATAATTTATTTTATAATTGTGCATTCTTAGGTAACCTATCATCGAACGCAACTCCAAATGAAGTTGTTGAAACAAGTGCACTTGGTGCTGATTATACAAACCAAGGTATTAAACAAATACTTGATATAAAGAATAATAATTTCTATCTAAGTCCTGAATTATCAAGTAACTATCCTGCCGGATATATAGCCGCTTCTGCAATGGACTCAATTGCAATAGCATTTGCTACTAAAAATGGTACATTAGCTTCTAATCTTAATGAGAATGTAAAATTTTCAGTTGCCCCTCCGATTCCTGTTGATGTAATGCTCGGATTTTATGATGCAAATGTTTCTCCAAAACCGGATATGAATAGAGGCGGAGGAACTCCTGAATATGGCGGAACACAATCTCCATTTAACTTTGCATATCCAACCTCATCAGTTTTATATACTAAGGGTACTTCTAATCAACCGATTGGTGCTTTAACTTGGTTTGATATTCAGGTTGGTGTAAATGATGAAGTAATATCCCAAATTCCTGAAGGATATGAATTATTTGCAAATTACCCGAATCCATTTAATCCAACTACTAATATTAAATATGCCCTTGCTGATAAAGGCTTTGTGAAGTTATCAGTATATAATATGTTAGGACAAAAAGTTGCAACACTTGTAAATGAATTACAAGAAAGTGGACTTTACACTGCTACTTGGAATGGAAGAGCTGATAATGGAATTTCAGTTTCTTCAGGTATTTATATCTATAAATTAGATGCAGGTAATTTCTCGGTTTCTAAAAAAATGATGTTAGTTAAATAATTATTTATTCCAATTAGGAGTCCTTATTAAGGGCTCCTAATTTTATACATAGGCATTAATAATGATAAAAAAAATATTCTTTATTCTATTATGTTACTCATTAGTTATTGCACAAAGTCCGATTGATTTTGGAAAAAGAGTTGCAACTAAAATAATCGATGATACATCATTTGAGTTCTATACTGAAATACAGAAGCCATCCTCCGGTCTTCAGATAATTAATTTTGAACAAAATTTTTCCAATAAATCTACTAATGTTGTTTATGCTTTTAGTAAAATTATTTCAGGAGAGGCGGAAGATGTTTTATTCGGCGTTAGTTCAAGTTCAGCCCTCGAAATTTGGATTAACGGCGAATTGTTTTTTTCAGGAAAGGGTGATTCATTAAATTATACCAATGTTGCATATAGCATGTATGAATTTAAGAATTATTTTACAGCTCAATTAACTAAAGGTGCAAATGATATATTAATAAAGGCAAATAATAATGATGGTGCAATAATAGCCTTAGCACCTATTCATGATGACGGTCTATTAAAAAGTGATATATTTTTTTCGGTTTCATCCCTATTTAAAGATTTTAGACCGAATTCTAATTGGTTAGTTATTGGATTTGAGAATGATATTTTCTCTGATGTTCTGCCGCCGGAAATTTCTTTCTCTCAAAATTATATTCATAATAAAAAATTTTTTAGCTGGATAATCCCACAGTCAAATCTGATTCTTAATGATATAATTAAAGAAAATGTTCTGTTTAAATCTCATTCTTATTTTGAATGGCATTATGCAAATGGTCAGATGCTCTTAGGTATGTTTAATCTATTTGATTTATCAAAAGATCAAAAATTTTTAGACTATATAAAAGAAAACATCTCTGTTACGTTAAAAAATTATAATTACTTCAAGTACCAATATGAAGTGTTAAATGAAAAGGGCGGATTCAATAATCGATTATATAGAAAGATGATGTTGGATGATACAGGTGCTCCGGCACTTGCAATTTTAGAAGCTAATTTAAGAGGACTAGATAAAGAGTCTCGCTTTATTCTTGATGATGTAGCTGATTATATAATAAAAAGACAAGTTAGATTGGAAGATGGAACATTTTGTCGTCCTGAACCAAAAAAAATGTCCATCTGGGCTGATGATCTATTCATGAGTGTTCCATTCTTGCTTCGATATTCAAAACTTTCCAATAATGAAAATTATTTTAATGAAGCTAAAGAACAGATAAAATTATTCTCAGCAAAATTAAAAGATAAAGAAACCGGATTATATTTTCATGGTTGGTTTTCTGAAAATACAGAACATTCACCGGTACATTGGGGAAGAGCAAATGGCTGGTTTGTCTGGGCTGTTAGCGAGGCACTTACTTATCTCTCTGAATCAGATAAAGATTATTATGAAATCAAAGAAATTTATTTAGACCATATCAATGCACTAATAAAGTATCAGAATGAAAGTGGATTATGGAACCAAGTAATTGATGATCAATCCACATTTGAAGAGACTTCTGCTTCAGCTATGTTCGTTATGGCTATCGCAAGAGGCATAAATAATGGCTGGTTGCCTGAATCATACAAAAATTATGCAATTAAAGGATGGTCGGGAGTAACAAATAGAATTAATGTAGATGGAACGGTAGATGGTATCTGTCAAGGTACCGGAATTGGAGATGATGTTGAGTTCTATCAATCAAGAAAAACTCCCCCAAGCGACCCTCGAGGTTTGGGGGCAGTTTTAAGTGCTTCAGTAGAAGTTCAAAAACTTATTAATAAATAGAGTGCAGGTATATCAATGAAATATTCGAGTTTTTTGTTATTATTTATTTTTTTAATTGCTTCGATGACTACTTCAGCGCAACAATGGCGTTCTTTAACGAATGGAAAAGATCTTTCTAATTGGGAACGACTGAATGGCGAAGCAAAATATACTTTATCAGACGGTGCAATAATAGGTGAAGCAGTACTTAATACTCCAAATACTTTTTTAGCAACAAAAGAAAAATTTTCAGATTTTATTCTTGAGCTTCAATTTAAGGTTGATCCGCAATTAAATTCCGGAGTTCAAATTAGAAGTGAAAGTCTAGCAGACTATAAAAACTATCGTGTTCATGGTTACCAAGTGGAATTTGATCCGTCCGAAAGAGCATGGACAGGTGGAATTTATGATGAAGCAAGAAGAGGCTGGCTTTATACAATGGATGAAAATCCAAAAGGGAAGAAAGCATTCAAACAAAATGAGTGGAATAAACTTAGGATTGAAGCAAAAGGAAATAGTATTCGTACTTGGGTAAATGGAGTTCCGGTTGCAAATATTCTCGATGATCTCACTGCCTCCGGTTTTATTGCTCTTCAAGTTCATGATATTAAAGGAGATAAATCGAAAGAAGGCATTAAAGCAATGTGGAAAGATATTAGAGTAATGACCGAGAATATTGATAAATATCTAACTCCGTATAAAAAAGAGATTCCTCAATATAATTATATAGCAAATACTTTATCGGATATAGAGAAGATGAACGGATGGAAATTACTTTGGGATGGAAAAACTACCGAAGGATGGAAAAGCGCTAAAACAGATCAATTCCCGGCAAAGGGATGGGAGATTGATAATGGAGTCCTAAAAGTATTAAAATCTAGCGGTGCAGAAGCAACTAATGGAGGTGATATTGTTACTACAAAAAAATATAAAGACTTTGAATTAAAATTTGAATTCAGAATTACGGAAGGCGCTAATGGCGGTGTTAAATATTTTGTTGATCCTGAGTTAAACAAAGGTGAAGGTTCTGCTATCGGTTGTGAATACCAGATATTAGATGACGAAAAACACCCGGATGCAAAATTGGGAGTTAATGGAAATAGAACTCTAGCTTCTTTATATGATCTTATCCCCGCAGTTGGAAAAAGATTTAATGGAATTGGAATGTGGAATAACGGAAAAATAATTGTAAAAGGAAATCATGTAGAACATTGGCTTAATGGATTTAAGACTGTGGAATATGAAAGAAATTCTCAGATGTGGAGAGCTTTAGTTGCATACAGTAAATATAAAAGCTGGCCCAATTTCGGTGAGCTTTCTGAAGGTAATATTTTACTTCAAGATCATGGCGATGAAGTTTGGTTTAGATCTATTAAAATACATGAATTATAATTTTTTATAAAGGAGTATGTAATGGGTGATACAAGAAGAGATTTTATTAAGAAGTCGGCATTTGCCGCAGCGGGACTTGCAGCAGCAGCTACGATGCCAATTTCAGCTAAAAGTTATTCACGTATTCTTGGTGCTAATGATAAGGTTGTAGTGGGACTGGTTGGATTTTCCGATCGTGCAAAAAATTCTTTAGTACCTCCATTTATGGGTTATTCAGAGCGTCTCAATTTTGAGATTAAAGGATTATCCGATATTTGGAATAGAAGAAGAAATGAAGGAGTAGAGTTTTTTAAATCTAAGTACAATAAAGATGTAGTTACATATCTAAATAATGATGAACTTTATAATGATAAAGATATCGATGCAGTAATAATCTCAACGGCAGATTTTCAACATGCAATCCACGCAATTGAAGCCGCTAACAATAAGAAAGATGCCTATGTTGAAAAACCATTTGCTGAAACAATGGAAGATAATAGGAACGCACTTAAGGCAGTAAAAGAATCAGGTATAATTTTGCAGATTGGTTCGCAAAGGAGATCCGGCTCAAACTATCATGCAGCAAATGATTTTATTAAATCGGGTAAATTCGGCGATATTAAGATGGTCGAAATGTCGTGGAACGTAAATCAGCCCGGAAGATGGAGAAGACCTGATTTGGTTTCTACAATTAAAGAAACAGATGTTGATTGGAAACGTTATTTAATTAATAGACCGTTAGAAAATTGGGATCCAAGAAAATATGTTGAGTATCGCCTTTTCTGGCCCTATTCGTCTGGTATTCCAGGTCAATGGATGTCCCATCAAATCGATACTGTCCATTGGTTTAGCGGTTATAATTTCCCTCGATCGGTTTCTGCTAATGGCGGAATATATATGTGGAATGACGGAAGAAAGAACTTTGACGCGATGACTGCTGTATTCGATTACGGTCCTGAAGACGATATGAATAAAGGTTTCCAAGTAGTCTATTCATCACGAATGTTTAATTCTGCCGGTGGCGTTAAAGAGATCTATTATTCTAATGGCGGTGAACTGAATCTTGATACAAATAAAGTTACTGCAAATGGAGGATTAACCGAACAATTTGCTAAAGATATGAAAATGAAGTCAAATCAATTAGCTGATTTAGATCTCTCGGCAAATGCACCAAAAGCAATCACTGATGCAAATACAGGCACTGATCCAATGACTTCAGCTCATATGCTTAATTGGATGGAATCAGTTCGTGATAGAAAAACGCCTCATGGTCCGGTTGAAGCAGGCTACTATCATTCGGTAGCAAATATTATGACAACCGCTGCATTGCGCACGAAGAAGTTCATTCAATATGACAAGAACAGTCAAGAAGTTCTCGCTGACGGCAAAGTATTTAAATACTAATGAAAAATATTTATCATAATTCTATTTTTTCTATGGGAACACGCTTCAATGTTGTGTTCCCTTTTTGTAATGATGAAATTGGTGAACGTATTTTTACCGTCATAAAAAATGAATTAAATAGGATTGAAAATAAATACAGTTATTTTAATAATGAAAGTTTCCTTTTTAGAATTAATAAATCTGCTTATCTAAATGAATTTTGGCTTGACGAGGAAACTTATGAACTTCTTATTTATTGCAGAGATTATCACATATTAACGAAATCTAAGTTTGATATCACTCTTCGTCCCATGATTGAATCTCTAGAAAAAGATATTGCACATAATGAAAACTTGATTGGCAAACTCGGATTTAAGAATATTATCATTGATGGTGTAAATAAAACTATCCGATTTGAAAACGAATTTGTGAAGATCGATTTAGGTGCAATTGGAAAAGGTTATGCTCTAAAACGAATTTCGAAAATTTTAGATGAATATGATGTTGCAGATGTTTTTATTAGCTTCGGAGGAAGCTCAATACTTACTAAAGGAAAACATCCGAATGGGGATTGCTGGAAAGTGAGTATTCCTGATTTGAATAATCAATCGGAAGAGGCTCATTTTTTTAATCTAAATAACGGTTCTCTTTCGATTTCATCGAATTACTATTATAATGATACCGGGCAATTAAGATTTAAGAATAGCATTATTGATCCAGAGACCTATAAACCATTAAAAGAGAAAAAATTATCGGCTGTTTATTCATCTTCACCATTAGAGGCGGAATTGCTTTCCACCGGAATAATATTATTGGAAAAAGATGAACTATATGAAATTATTAAATCAAAACCGAGTTTGAAATTTCTTACAATAAATGATAAAAATGGAGTTGTAGAAAAAGAATTTTATGAATGATTTATTTTTAGTTAACCGAAGAGAATTTATTAAGAAAGTAACTATAATAAGCGGGAGTGCCGCCGCATTGGTATCTATGCCATGGCTCAAAATATTAGCTGAAGGCGATACTAAATCACCAAGTGATAAAGTTCGTTTAGCACTTATTGGAATGGGTGATAGAGGAAAACTTTTAACTCAGCATATTGAATCATTTGCCTCGATTATAAATGCTGAACTAGTAGCTATATGTGATGACTATACACCAAATTTAAAAGCCGGAATTGAATTAACAAAAGGGAAAGCAAAGACCTTTTCCGATTATAGAAAATTATTGGATGAAAAAAATATAGATGCAATTATAATTGCAACCCCTCTTCATGAACATGCGCACATGACAATTGAATCGCTTAATAGTGGAAGAGATGTTTTCTGCGAAAAAGCAATGGCACGAACAATGGACGATACCAAATTGATGTATGATACTCATCTTTCATCCGGGAAGATATTGCAAGTTGGTCATCAACGAATGTTTAGTCCTGTCTATTTGGATGCGGTTAAGAAAATTCATTCCGGCGATATTGGTAAGGTTACTCAAATAAGAGCTTATTGGCATCGTAATAACGATTGGAGAAGAGAAGTCCCTTCTCCTGAATTAGAACGAAAAATTAATTGGCGCCACTATGAAGAGTATTCTGCCGGATTATTAACTGAATTAGCATCTCATCAAATTCAAGTTGCTAACTGGATTATGAAAGGACCACCGGAATCTGTTATGGGTACGGGCTCAATAAATTTCTGGAAAGATGGAAGAGAAGTTTATGATAATATTGCAATGATTTTCTCATATCCTGACGGCACTCAATTTATTTATGACTCTGTAATAAGCAATAAACATTATGGCTGCGAAGAGCAGATTATGGGTAACAAAGGAACAATGGAATTAGAAGTAAATAAATATTTTAGTGAAACAATCCCGCAGGCGCCGGCAATTCTTCAATTAATTAACGATATAGAAAAAGATGTTTTCGATAATATCCCCATTGGCGGAGCTAGTTGGGTGCCCGAAACGGCGGTTCAATATAAAGGTAATTTTATTTCAGAGAATT
>Ga0209643_1002557_pt1 | contig 11432 bp, 11 predicted proteins | sample AutmiccBRH37_all_FD_187383 | JGI IMG/M metagenome (GOLD analysis project Ga0209643, IMG submission 187383) | Deep subsurface microbial communities from Mt. Terri, Switzerland - Autotrophic microbial communities BRH/37_all (SPAdes) (version 2) | ecosystem: Environmental > Aquatic > Deep... | reverse complement strand
CGGGTGAACAGCCAGACTGCGACCCCAATCACCAGAGCGCTGACCACGCCGACGACCCACCAGCCCGCGCTGCTCTCGCGTTCAATGATGATGGTCTCCTCGACCCGAGGCTGGGTGCTGGCCAGCGGTATGATGACGTTCGGGTCATCGCGTCTGAACTCGTCCATTGGTCGTCCTCCTCCAAGTCTGCATGAACTGCGCGCTTAAGATTATGGTTCCGCTTGTGGTTCCGCCCGTTGCAACCTGCCCCTTTCGTGCTGCGTTTCCTGTCGAGATTGCAAACCTTGACCGGAGAGAATTTATGACCGTCCGCACCAAGACCCTGCTGGCCACCGCCGCTGCCGTTTTGTCCCTAGGCGCCGCCGCCTGCACCGAGGCCGAGCAGGAAAACACCGAAGCCCATGCCGAGGCCGCCGCCGACAACACCGCCGACGCGGCCGCCCAGGCCGGCGAAGTTATCGAGTCCGGGGCCATGAAGGCGGCCCAGGCGATTGAGACCGGCGCAGGCAATGTCGCCGACGAGCTTGAGGAAAATCAGGCTGAAGCGGCTGCCAAGGGCAAGCCCGGCGCCATCGATCCGGCGACGGGGGAGCGGGTGCCGTCCGACCACTGATCCCGGGGCTCAGGCGGCTGGCGCCGTCCCCGGCGCCGGCGCGCCTTCGGCCAGCAGGGCGTCGATCAGGGCGTGGGCCTGCGGGCTGTCCCAGTCCGCTTCGCCCGAGAAGGTGGCGCGGATCCGGCCCTCGCGATCCAGGAATATGGTCTGGGGCATCTTGCCCTTGCCAGGAAACTCGAACGGCAGCTGGAACTTGATGTCGCTGTACAGCGGCAGGGGTTCGTGCACGTCGATGAAGCTCTTGGCGTCGGCCAGGGCGTCGGCCGAGGCGTCGACATTGATCGGCAGGACGATCAGATCCTCGTTCCGCTGATAGGACCGGGCCAGCTTGGCCAGGGTCGGCATTTCGGTGCGGCAGGGCGCGCACCACATGGCCCACAGATTGACCACGACCACCTTGCCCTCGAAGGTCGAGAACCGCACCGCCGTGCCGTTACGGTCGCGGAACATGTATTCCGGCGCGGTCTTCAGCTCGGTCGGGGTCTCCAGCGAGGCCAGAGGTCCGACGGCGAAGCGCGCCAGGTCGCTTTCGGCCGCCGTCGTCTTCGGGGCTTGCGTCTCACGGGCATGATTGGCGTATAGCGACATCGCCAGGCCGCCGGCGCCCGCCAGGGTGCTGATCAGCACGAGCGCGCCGACGACCGCCCAGATCGCCTTTCTCGAGCCACTCATGACAGACGCCGCCTCCCCAACCGCCGAAGCCAATATGTCTAAGGCCCCGACCACGCCCGCAGGTCAAGACATGTGGGGCGGTCGCTTTTCGTCGCGGCCCGCCGAAATCATGCAGGCGATCAATGTCTCCATCGGCGTGGACCAGCGTCTTTGGCGGCATGATCTGGCCGGTTCGCGCGCCCATTGCCGCATGCTGGCCAGGCAAGGGATCATCGAACAGGCCGACGCCGAGGCCATTCTGGGCGGGCTGGACGCCATCGAGGCCGAGATCGTCGGCGGGACCTTCCCGTTCCGCGACCAATTTGAGGACATCCACATGAATGTGGAGGCCCGGCTGTCGGAACTGATCGGCGAACCGTCGGGCCGGCTGCATACGGCGCGCAGCCGCAATGACCAGGTGGCCGTCGATTTTCGCCTGTGGGTCCGCGCCGCCACCGACCGCAGCATCCATCAGCTAAAGGCGCTGCAAGCCGCCCTGCTGGACCGGGCCGAACAGCATGCCGATGACCTGATGCCCGGCTTCACCCATCTGCAGACCGCCCAGCCGGTGACCCTGGGCCACCATCTGATGGCCTATGTCGAGATGTTCGGCCGCGACGCCGGCCGGTTCGCCGACGCGCGGACACGGATGAACGAAAGCCCGTTGGGCGCCGCGGCCTTGGCCGGTTCGCCCTTCCCGATCGACCGCCACATGACGGCGGCGGAACTGGGTTTCGACCGGCCGATGGCCAATTCTCTGGACGCCGTTTCGGACCGCGATTTCGCCTTGGAGAGCCTGGCGGCCGCCTCGATCACGGCGGGTCACCTGTCGCGTCTGGCCGAGGAGATCGTGGTATGGATGACGCCGATGTTCGGCTTCGCGACCCTGCCCGACGATCTGACGACCGGCTCGTCGATCATGCCGCAGAAGCGCAATCCCGACGCCGCGGAACTGGTGCGGGCCAAGACAGGTCGGATCCTGGGCTCGCTGGTCGCCCTGTCGACCGTGATGAAGGGCCTGCCGCTGGCCTATTCCAAGGACATGCAGGAGGACAAGCCGCCGGTGTTCGAGGCCTTCGACGCCCTGGACCTGGCCCTGGTCGCCATGACCGCCATGGTTTCGGCCCTGCGGCCCAATACCGAACGGATGGCGGCGGCGGCGGGGGCCGGCTTCTCGACCGCGACCGACCTGGCCGACTGGCTGGTGCGCGAACTGAACCTGCCCTTCCGCAAGGCGCACCACGTGACGGGCGCGGCGGTGAAACGGGCCGAGGCGATAGGCGTGGACCTGTCGCAACTGCCTTTGGAAGAAATGCAGAAACTCGAGCCGGGGATCACGGAAGCGGTTTACAAGGTGCTGACCGCCGAGGCTTCGTGCCGAAGCCGTCAAAGCTTTGGCGGAACCGCGCCGGAACAGGTCCGTGCGCGTATCGCCGACTGGAGAACCCGCCTGTGAACAAGACCCTGATCGTCGCGGGCGTCCTCGCCCTTCTGACAGCGGGCTGCGGCCGCATGGCCGATCTGGAATCGCCGGTGCGCGAGACCGAGCGCGCGCCGCGCGGCAGCCGCGCCCCCGGCCTGCCCGAGCCGGCGACCATCAACCGCCCGTCCAGCAGCGTGCCGATCGACGGCGGGCCGTCCAATCCCATCGGCGCCGGCGCCGCCCAGAACGATCCGCGTTAGGCTGTCTTGCATCATTTCGACCTGAAGGGCGGGGCTCTCCATGCCGAGGGCGTGCCGCTGGAAATCATCGCCGACGAGGTGGGTACGCCCGTCTATGTCTATTCCACCGCGACGCTGAAGCGGCACTACGGCCTGTTGCGCGCCGCCGCCGACGCGCATCGCGACGCCCTGGGCGAGGCCCTGATCGCCTTCGCAGTCAAGGCCAACTCCAATCTGTCGGTGCTGGCGACCCTGGCCAAACTGGGTTCGGGCGCCGACACCGTATCCGAAGGCGAGATCCGCCGCGCCCTGGCGGCGGGGATCCCGGCCGACCGGATCATCTTTTCGGGCGTCGGCAAGACCGATGTGGAGATGGCCTTCGCCGTCAGCGTCGGCGTGCGCCAGATCAATATCGAATCCGGCGCCGAACTGGACCGTCTGACGGCGGTCGCGGCCCTGATGAACGCCGCGCCCGCCGTGGCCGTGCGCGTCAATCCCAATATCGGCGCCGGCGGTCACGCCAAGATCACCACTGGCGGAAAGGGCGACAAGTTCGGCGTTCCGGTCGAGGAGGCGATGGAACTGTATGCCCGCGCCTCGGCCTCGCCCCATGCGACACCCGTAGGCCTGGCCTGCCATATCGGCAGCCAAATCACCGACCTGGCGCCGCTGGAAGCCGCCTTCGAGGTGCTGGCCCAGATGACGCGCGACCTGAGAAGCCAGGGCCACGCTGTGACGCGGCTGGATCTGGGCGGCGGCCTGGGCGTGCCCTATTCGGGCGGGGTCGAACCGCCGTCGCCGGCCGACTATGTGGCCATGGCCGCGCGGGTCCTGGCCGGGCTTGAGGTCGAGGCGGCGTTCGAGCCGGGGCGGCTGCTGGCGGCCAACGCCGGGGTGCTGCTCAGTCAGGTGATCCAGGTCAACGAACGGTCGGACGGACGCCGGTTCCTGGTGCTGGACGCAGCGATGAACGACCTGATGCGGCCGGCGCTGTACGACGCCTTCCATGACATCCAGCCGGTCAATCCGCGCGTCGGGGCGGCCCTGCCCTATGATGTGGTCGGGCCGGTCTGCGAGACCGGCGACACCTTCGCCAGGGACCGCGGCTTGCCGCCGCTGGAGGCCGAGGATCTGGTCGTCCTGACCGGCGCCGGCGCCTATGGAGCGGTCATGGCCAGTGAATACAACAGCCGCCCCCTGGTCCCCGAGGTTCTGGTCGATGGCGATGAGTGGGCCGTCATCCGGCCCCGTCCCACCTATGAGGAAATGCTGGACCGCGAACCCTTCGCCGACTGGCTGTGACGGCGAATTTCTCTCGACCGTTATAAAGTAACAGGCTATAGGGCCGCCCATGTCGCCCGTGTCCGAACCGTCCGTGCTGTTGCCCCTGCTGGGGGGCGGCTTCGTCGCCGCCTTTCTGCACGCGGCCCTGCCGACCCACTGGCTGCCCTTCACCCTGGTTGGGCGGGCGCAAGGCTGGCGGGCGTCGCGCGTTCTGCTGGCGGTGACGACGGCGGGCCTGGCCCATATCGCCTCTACGGCGGTGGTCGGCGGGCTGATCGTCGCGGCGGGTCTGGCGCTGGACCGGTGGATTGACGGTTTGCTGCCCCATCTGGCGGCGGTGCTTCTTTTCCTGTTCGGCGCCTTCTATCTGGCTCGCGCCATGCTGAGACGACCGGCGACCGCTGGCGGCCCCGTCATGGACGCTACCGAACCAGCTGTGTCCGACAAGGCCGCTTTCCTGGGTCTGGTGGCCATGATGGCGGTGTCGCCGGGCGAGGTGCTGCTGCCCATCTATCTGTCCTCGGCGTCGGAGGGTTTATTGGCCCTGGCCCTGCTGACCCTGGTCTTCGCGGTCGGCACCATCGCCGGGATGGCGGTCTTCACGGCCCTGGCCAGTGCGGGCGCCTCGATCCTGCGGCTGGAACGCTGGGCGCGGTACGAGGGGGCGGTGCTGGGCGCGGCCCTGATCGCCCTGGGGCTGTTAGTCGCCCTGCATCCGCACTGACTGGATATTACATGATAACATTCAACGCGTTATCATGTAGCGGCTTGGCCTTGGGCGGAAATGGCGTATAGGCGAAGCATGAGCCATTCGCACGGACATGACCACGCCGACCATGATCATCCGCATGATCATAACCACGGCCATCATGGGCATGGTCACGGGCACGGTCGCGGGCACGGCGGTCATCACCCCGGGCACGGTCATTCCCATGGACCGGTGGATACCGGCGACTGGCGGTACGCCGTCGGTCTGGTGGTCAATCTGGCCTTCGTCGCCTGCGAGTTCGGCGCCGGTCTGATCGCAGATTCCACCGCCCTTATGGCCGACGCCGGGCACAATCTTTCGGATGTCCTGGGCCTGGCCATGGCGGGCGGCGCCGCCTGGCTGGCGCGGCGGGGCGGTCATGGCGCGGCGGCGGCCGGCCGGCGCACCTACGGCTTCGGCAAGGCGACGGTGTTGGCGGCTCTGGGCAACGCCCTGCTGCTGATCTTCGCTTGCGGCGCCATCGCCTTCGAGGCCGTGCGCCGTTTCGCCGAGCCGGCGCCGGTCGGGTCGGGCGTGATCATGACAGTGGCGGCCATCGGCTTCGTCATAAATCTGGGCACGGCCATGCTGTTCATGAAGTCCCAGCACGATCTGAATGCGCGCGGCGCCTATCTTCACATGATGGCCGACGCGGGCGTGTCGCTGGGGGTGGTGGCGGCGGGAGGCTTGATCATGCTGACCGGCTGGTCCCTGATCGACCCGATCGTCAGCCTGGTCATCGTCGTCGTGATCCTGTGGTCCACCTGGGGCCTGCTGAAGGACTCGGTTCATCTGGCGATGGACGGGGCTCCGGGCGGCGTGGACATGGCGGGACTGGAGGCGGCGCTGACCAGCCTGCCGGGCGTGCGCGCCGTCCATGACCTGCACGTCTGGGGCCTGTCCACGACCGAGACAGCCCTGACCGTCCATCTGGTGCACGACCGGTCGGACGGGGACGCCCTGTTGATGGAAGCCCAGGCCGTGGCGAAACGCCATGCGATCAGCCACACGACGGTTCAGCTGGAAAGCGAGCCCCTGCCGGATTGTCCGGGGTGTTGAGCTTCTGATCTCCGTCACCCTCGGGCTTGACCCGAGGGCCAGATGCGGATCGGGCGGTGCGTCTGAAGTCGAGGCGGAGGGGCGGAAGGTCCGGCCCTCGGGTCAAGCCCGAGGGTGACGGGTCATCAGGTCACGCCCTGTCGAACGTCAGCGGCGCGCCCCAGAAGCGGGCCACAAGCTCCGACTGGGGCCCGGCCTGACCCGTGGTCAGGAAGTCGCGACGGCCGCTGTCGCCCAGCGCATATTCGGGATGGCGGGCGAAATACCGGTCCAGGGCGTCAGCCACGGCTGTCGGCTGTTCGATCAGCACGGTGCCCGCCGGCAGGGCCGAGGCGAACAGTTCGGCGATGATCTCATAATGGGTGCAGCCCAGTATGGCCTTGTCCGGATGACGGCCGATGCGGCGACGCAGGGCGTCGACGTGGTCGTCCACCACCACCTTCAGCTCTTCGGCCGGGGCGCCCAGCTCGATCAGACCCGCCAGACCGGGGCAGGGCTCGGAGAAGACGGCGATGTCCTCGCGGCGCTTGTCGATCTCGATCTCGAACACGCGGCTGATAGCGGTGGCGGCGGTGCAGAAGACGCCGGTGACAGCGATCGCCTCGACTTTATCCCCTTCTGCGGCGCGATCCGCCTCGAAGCTCCAGGGCAGGCCGGTGGCGGCCTCGATCGTCGGGACGATGATGCCCAGCACATTGACCGGGCGGCCCAGCCGCTCGCGCAGACCGGGGATCCAGGTCTGCTGCAGCCGGCGCAGGGCGATGGCGCTGGCGGTGTTGCAGGCCAGGACGACGACGGAGGCGCCCGCCTCGAACAGCCTCTCGCAGCCCGCCTTGGTCAGTTCGACGATCTCCTCGCCGCCGCGCCCGCCATAGGGGGCGTGGGCCTGGTCGGCCAGATAGACGAAGTCGCGCTGCGGAAAGCGCCGGGTCAGTTCGCGATGGACGGTCAGGCCGCCCACGCCGGAGTCGAAAACGCCAATAGCCATGACCGCGCTTTAGAACAGTGCGACGACGCATCCAACAAGATTACAGCTCCGTCAGGTGACGATCCCGCCCGGTGCGCCTAAGTGTGGGGTCGACATGATTTTCCCACGGAGCATTCCATGCATAGACGCCAGCTTCTCATCGCGGGCGGCAGCCTGATGGCCCTTTCGGCCTGCGCCTCGACGGGCGTGACCGGACCGGTCGCCGCCGCGCCGATGGACGTGGTCGAGGAAGCCCGCGTCGCGCGCGCCGTCCTGCCCGCCGCAAGCCCGAAGGCCGAACTGCTTCAGCCCTGGACGGGCGCCTATGACGGCGTTCCGCCGTTCGACAAGGTGACACCGGCCAAGCTGCGCGAAGCCATGCTGGAAGGCATCGAGCTGCAGCGCGCCGACATCGCCGCCATCGCCAATAATCCGGAAGCCCCGACCTTCGCCAACACCATGGCGGCGCTGGAACTGGCCGGCGAGCCGCTGGACCGCGCCTCGAACCTGTACGGCGTCATGACGTCCAACATCGGCGGCGAAGCCTATGACGCCGTCGACACCCAACTGTCGCCGCTGCTGTCGGCCGCCTCGGACGAGATCACCTTCAACGAGAAACTGTTCCAGCGCATCAAGACCGTCGCTGACAACGCCGACGCCATGGGCCTGAACGCCCAGCAGAAGCGTCTGGCCGAACGTCGCCGCGACGCCTTCGTCCGTTCGGGCGCCAATCTGGACGCCGCCGGCAAGGCCGAGCTGGGCCGCATCAACACCGCCCTGTCCAACGCCTTCACCCGCTTCGGCCAGAAGGTGGTGGCCGACGAGAACAGCTGGACCCTGATCGCGAACGAAGCCGGGGTCGCGGGCCTGCCCGCCTCGAACAAGGCGGCCGCCGCCTCGGCCGCGCGCAGCCGCAATCTGCAGGGCTGGGCCATTCTGAACACCCGTTCGGCGGTGGACCCCTTCCTGACCTTCGCCGACGATCGCGCCCTGCGCGAGCAGGTCTGGAAGAAGTTCGTCAATCGCGGCGACAACGGCGACGCCAACGACACCAATGCGACCATCGCCGAGATCGTGAAGCTGCGCGATCAGCGGGCCAAGCTGCTGGGCTACCGCAACCATGCCGAACTGCGGATGCAGGACACCATGGCCAAGACTCCGGCCAACGCCCAAGCCCTGATGGATCGCGTCTGGGCGCCGGCCAAGGCCCGCGTCGCCGAGGAGGTCGCTGACATGAAGGCGATCGCCGGATTCGACATCGAGCCGTGGGATTACCTCTACTTCGCCGAGAAGGTCCGTAAGGCCAAGTACGACCTCGATCAGAACCAGCTGAAGCCCTACTTCGAACTGAACGCGGTGCGCGCCGGATCCTTCGCCATGGCCGAGCGTCTGTACGGGTTCCAGTTCAAGCAACTGCCCAAGGGCACGATTCCGACCTTCGAGCCGGACGTCGAGGTCTATGAGGTCTACGACAAGACCCGGGACGGTCGCCTGATCGGCATCTATTACACCGACGACTACGCCCGGCCGGGCAAGCGCTCGGGCGCCTGGATGACCACCTACCGCTCCTTCTCGACCCTGGACGGTTCGAAGGTGATCCTGGCCTCGAACAACAACAACTTCACCAAGCCCGAGCCCGGCGAGCCGGTGCTGATCTCGCTGGACGACGCCGAGACCCTGTTCCACGAGTTCGGCCACGCCCTGCACTATCTGTCGTCGGTGGTGACCTATCCGTCGTTCGGCAATACGCCGCGCGACTTCGTCGAATATCCGTCGCAGGTGCACGAGCATTGGGTGCTGAGCCGGCCGATCCTGGACGGCTATCTGAAACACTATCAGACCGGCGAGGCCATGCCCCAGTCCCTGGTCGACAAGATCCAGGCCTCGTCCACCTTCAACCAGGGCTATGCGACGGTCAGCTATCTGTCCTCGGCCATCGTCGACATGGACCTGCACACCCAGGCCGTGCCCCCGACCGACATCGACGCATTCGAGAAGGCCAGCCTGGCGCGGATCGGCATGCCCGAAGAGATCGTGATGCGGCACCGCCTGCCGCAGTTCAATCACCTGTTCACCTCGGACGCCTATTCGGCCGGCTATTACAGCTATCTGTGGTCCGAGACGATGGACGCCGACACCTGGGCCTATTTCGAGGACTCGGGCGACGTCTTCAATCCGGACATCGCCGGCCGCTTCCGGTCCATCATGCTGGCGCCCGGCAACACCACGGACCGCGCGGACGCCTATCGCGCCTTCCGCGGCCGTGATCCCGACGTGGCGGCCCTGCTGAAGGTGCGGGGCTTCCCCGTTTCCTGAGGCAACCGCTTAGGAGCGTGACTACGACGGCCGGCGGAGCGATCCGCCGGCCGTTTCGTTTGGGTGCGACCTGGCCTAAGTCTGGTTCAGATCCGATAAGAAAGCGCCCCATGCCTGTCGTCGCCTCCTACGTCTATTCGGGCGGTCATCGTCTTCGGGCGGCGCCCCTGACCGAGGCGGGACTGAAACTGGGGAGGGAAGAGTTCGTCTGGATCGGCCTGCACGACCCGACGGACGCCGAGTTCGACATTCTGGTGGAGCGGTTTCATCTGCACCCGTTGGCGGTCGAGGACGCCCTGTCGGCGCACCAGATGCCCAAGGTCGAGGTCTATGGTCACGAACTGTTCGTCGTGGCCCGTACGGCCGAGAAGGTCGATGATCGGATCGAATACGGCGAGACCCATGTCTTCGTCGGCGACGACCATGTCATCACCATCCGCCACGGCTCGGGCCGATCACATACGGCCCTGCGCGCCCAGTTGGAGGCATCGCCTGAGCAACTGCGGGCCGGTCCCGATTTTGTCCTGCACGGGGTGCTGGACTTCATCGTCGACGCCTATGGCCCGATCGTGGACAAGTCCGAGGACGCCGTTCTGGAGATGGAACAGCGGGCCCTGGACGCCTTCTTGTCCCGTGTCGAAATCCGGCGCCTGTTCACGCTGCGTCGCGAACTGCTGAAGTTTCGTCGCATCCTGGGGCCGATGGAGGAGGCGGCGGGGCGGCTGCAGTCGCTGGACCTGCCTTGTATCGATCCCGAAGTCCGTCCCTATTTCCGCGACATCGGCGACCATGTGCGACGGGTGAACAGCCGGTTGAACGGACTGACGGAAATCCTGTCCTCGGTCTTCGAGGTCGCCAATCTGCTGGAACAGCAGCGGCAGGGCGTCATCACCCGAAAACTGGCGTCCTGGGCGGCGCTGCTGGCCGTGCCGACGGCGATCGCCGGCATCTATGGGATGAATTTCGACTTCATGCCGGAGCTGCATTGGCGCTACGGCTACGCCTATGTGATGGCGTTGATCGCGGTCGTCTGCGCGGGCCTCTACGTCACGTTCAAGCGGACGAAGTGGCTGTAGACAGGCGAAGGGCGAGCGCCCTTCGCCTGTTGCAGGATCAGCTGTTGGCGAACAGGCCGACGACCTGGGCGACCTGACGGGCGCCGCGCGGGGCGCGGGCGTATTCGACCTGACGCTGGGTCGGCAGTTGGCGCATGGCCTCGGCGCGGACGGCGGCGCGGCAGGATTCGCGGTTGACGATCCGGCTTCCGGTGACGGTGAAGTTGCGGCAGATCTGGTGGGCGGCCTGATCGACACGGTTGTCGAAGGCGGCGGCGCCGGCGGCGGACGACAGGTCCAGGTCGCCGATGGCGATCCGGGCGTCGTTGTTCTGGGCCAGGGCGGAGGACGCGGACAGGACGGCGACGGCGAAGAGAACGGGGGACAGAACCTTCATCGCTTTGCTCCTAAGAGAAAAATAATCGCTCGAGACGGCGACGAAGGCGCAATACGCGTGTTGTGTAACAGCTCAATGAGGGTTCGACCGCCGATCCACGACAAGCGGGTTAAATCGTCGTTAGGGTTGTGCCGCAAATCAGCCGCTGTTGCGCAGGCCCGCCGCGACCCCGTTGATCGCCAGCAATATGCCTTCGCGAACGCGGGGATCCTCGTCGCCGGCGCGACGGCGGCGGATCAGTTCGATCTGGACGTGGTTCAGCGGCTCGACATAGGGCATCCGCAGCCGGATCAGCCGGTCCAGTTCGGGCTGCCCCCCAAGCAGCTTGTCATGGCCGGTAATGGCCAGGACGGCGTCATGGGTCCTCTGCCACTCGTCGCGGATCTCGCCATAGATGCGCGCCGCCAGCGAAGGGTCGGGCACCAGGGTGGCGTAGCGGCGGGCGATGGTCATGTCCGACTTGGCCATGACCATCTCCATGTTCTGGACCAGGGTGCGGAAGAAGGGCCAGGCCTCGGCCATCGCCTTCAGCTCGCCCATGTCATGGCCCTGGACCGCCGAGCCGAAGCCGAACCAGCCGGGCAGCATCACTCGGCTCTGGGACCAGCTGAACACCCAGGGAATGGCGCGCAAATCCTCGATCCGGGTCGAAGCCGTGCGTGAAGACGGGCGCGAGG
>Ga0209643_1002554_pt1 | contig 11451 bp, 7 predicted proteins | sample AutmiccBRH37_all_FD_187383 | JGI IMG/M metagenome (GOLD analysis project Ga0209643, IMG submission 187383) | Deep subsurface microbial communities from Mt. Terri, Switzerland - Autotrophic microbial communities BRH/37_all (SPAdes) (version 2) | ecosystem: Environmental > Aquatic > Deep subsurface... | reverse complement strand
TTTGTAAATGTTGTTGTATTTTGCCGTACATATTGTTTGTTTTTTTACAAATTTATGCTAATTTAAACTTCTTCAATTAAAATTTCATCGGTAATATAAACCAATAATTTTTTTTCGACACTGAAATTTAAATTTTCCAATGCGGTTGCGTAGCTGTTAATTTGTTGTTTATGTTTTTCATCATATTTTCCGGTTTTATAATCGATGATTGTAACGTTGTTTTCATTAAAAATCAACCGATCCGGAATTACTGTCTGCTTGTCTAAAGTACTTATTTCCCGTTCGGTGAAAACCATATTATTTTGATCAAAATAAGGAGTAAGTTGCTGGTGATTTGTGATTTTTTTTAGAATATTGATGAGTTCATTTTGCTCTTCAACAGTAATTTCACCTTTAAATAAATACCGGTTTATGACTTCTTCAATATCGTTTTCTGTTTTAATTTTGGACAGCATTTCGTGCAGTAAATTCCCGTAAAGTCTGGCTTTTTCCTGATCGGAATCCCAAAGCAAGGACGAATTGGCAACAATGGAAATTTGGTGGTTTTTCCAAGAATTTCCAATAAAATTTTGCTGAGTTGTGATGTTGCTTTCTTCTTTTTCTAAAAAAGACATACGCATCGAATTTCCAAAACTGTATTCCTTTTTTTCCGGATTCCACAGCCCAATTTTCTTTAAATATTGGACAAACAAATCCGAAGTGTTTTTGATGGAATCCGAATCTTTACCGCCAGTTTTGTCTTCGGTAATTACATATAATTGTTCTACAGCCCTTGTTAACGTTACATACAACAAATTAAAATTGTCCAATTCCAATTCTTCCTTGCGTTGATCAAATAACTGTTTTCCTTGCTCACCTATGTAATTTAACTTGTCGCCATAATTTAAAAAAACCTGTTTGATATCGCCCAATTGGTCATCTGAATACCAAACCTTCGGATTTATTTGTCGGTAAACTTCAATGTCATAAGGAAAAATAACCACCTGAAATTCCAGTCCTTTTGCTTTATGGATGGTCATAATTCTTACCGCATTTTCCGCTTCAGGCGCAACAATGCTAAACTTGTCTTTTTTTAATTCCCAGAATTCTAAAAACGCGCCTGTTGAAACTTTTTTCTTTTGCTGAAATTCAAAAACAACATCCAAAAAGAATTGAATGTTTGAATCGGAATCCGGAGCCAAATTAAAACCTCTAATGATGTATTCAACACTTTCATAAAACGGCATCTGATGGAATTCATTCAAATTAAAATGAAGTCCGTATTTTTTTAATCCCACAAAAAATTCATCACTTGATAAATTAATAGACCGACCTAAAAAATGGTGCTTTTCTTCCTCCAATTTAAAATATTCATACAAAAAATACAGCAATTTAATTTTGTATTCTTTGTAGGAAGGATTTTCGATCACATACAATAAGTTGATGATGAAGTTTATTTTTTCGTTATTTTTCAGCAATAAAGTTTCCGAAGAAATGATTTCAATGCCGTTTTCCGATAAATATTTTGCCACGGCAATTCCCTGATCTTTTTTCCGAACCAACACACAAACGTCATTTTTTTTAAAGGAAGGATCTAAATTTTGAATAATTTCGGTCACTTTTTTTGGATAAACTAGTGTTTTATCTTCCTCCTCATCATTTTTTTCAACAAAAGAAACTTGCACATAACCGCCGTTTTTTTTGCTAATTTTTTGGCTGTTTCCTTCAAGAAATAAATCTCGGTAGCTTGGATTGGTTAAAAATTGGGCGCTGTTCTTAAAAAACGCATTGTTGAAATCGATAATTTCCGAATAGCTTCTGAAATTGGTTTCCAAATTTTGCAGTACTTTTTCAACGTAAAACGGATTGTTATTTTTGTGTTTTTCTTCTGAAGAAAGTGCAATAAACTGTTCCGATTTCCCGCCTCTCCAACGATAAATCGATTGTTTTGCATCGCCAACCAACAACAATTTTCCCTGTTCGCCAAGTTCATTTTCCGAAGAAATGGCGTGATCAATGAGCGGTATCAAATTTTGCCACTGCAATTGTGAAGTATCCTGCATTTCATCAATAAAATAATAGCGAAATTTTTCACCTAGCCGTTCATAAATAAATGGCGCAGGTTCATTTTTAATGGTGTCGCCAATAAGTTGGTTAAACTCGGCATTTAACAAAATGTTATTTTCTGACTTTATTTCCTGAAGTGCATTGTTGATATAATTTAAAACCGCCAACGGAATTAAACCCTCCACAATTAAATTATTTAAAACATAGCGAGGATATTTTTCTGCATATAATTTTTTGGATTCAAAATATAATTCCTTTAAAACGGAAGTGATACTCTCAATAATTTGCTTGGAATTTGCACTGCATTTTGCCGTATAGAAATTTTTATTTTCTTCAATTGTGGTATTTAATCGGCCTTCAAATTTCAACTCATCGGCTTTTAAATAATTGAGTTTGGTGAGTTTTTTAAAATGATTCGGCAAATCGGCATAGGAAAATTCCTTATGTTCCAATCCATTTTCATCAATAATTTTTAGTGCTTTTTCTCCAATCATTAAAAAATCGGCTTCAAGCAGTTTATTTTCTTTTTGAAGCTTTTCCTTCAACAGTGTAAATTCATCAATAGAAATTTTTTGGAGCGATTTTAAATTCGTCGCATCGGTTTCATTCAGAATAATTTTGGCAAATGATTTCAATTCGAGTGAAATGTCCCACGCTTTGTCGTCTTCCAGTTTTTGCAGCGAATAATTCACCAGCAAATCGGTTAATTTTTTGTCACTGCCAATTTTAGAAATCACCACATCAACCGCTTCATTTAACAAGCTTTCAGCATCCATTTCAACTTCAAAATTTAAGGGAAGGTGCAAATCGTAGGCAAAAGTTCGGATTAATTTGTGGGTAAAACTATCGATGGTCATAATGCCAAATGCAGAATAATTTTGCAATATGGCGTTTAAAATGGCTTTCGATTTGCTAAAAATAACGATTTCCGATAAATTGGTTTCCTCGCAAATCACTTTAAGCATATCATTTTTTTCTTCCTTTGAAAAGGAATGCAAATTCTCAATCACACGCGCTTTCATTTCACCGGCAGCTTTATTGGTGAATGTTACCGCCAATATTTGCTGAAATTTATAGGTGTTGTCGCTGGTTAAAATAATTTTTAGATATTCTTTAACCAAGGTAAATGTTTTTCCGCTGCCTGCAGAGGCGCTATATACTTGAAATGAAGTTGATTTTTGCACGTGTAATTTTTATTGCAAATTAGCATTTTAAACACAAAAAGCCGAACATAATGTTCGGCTTTTTAACATCTTATGAACTTTTTAAATTCTATTCACCCTTTTTATGGCTTTTGAAAAATCTTCTAAATCGTTGTTGTTTAAAATTAAATGAATGGATTCGTTGGTTACTTTTTCGACATTGTCTAAAGGAAAACCAAGTCCGATTACCAATCTTTTTAATACGTCTGCTTCCTCTTTTGAAGCCTCACCATCAGCGAAAACCATCGTTGCCAAATCATACAAATGCTCAATGCGTTCATCATAGCCGTGAGGCGTGGCTTGAGAATAATCATTCGGATTTTCAAGTATTTCCTTATATTTTTCTTCTAAAATGTGAAATCTTCTTGCGAGTCTTTTCAATAATTTTTCTTCGCCTTCGGTAATTACGTCATCGGCCAAAGCCAATCGTACAATACTGGCAAAATGCGCGATGTTTCTTTTTTGTTCCCCGCTTAAATTATAATCCGATAATGCCATTTTTCTAATTTTTAACCGCAAATATAGATAAATGAATAAAATATCTGCCGAAAAAAAATCATAAATTTAAGAGGTGTGTTTAATAGGATTCACTTTTTTGATCACATTTTTAAAATCCTCAATATCTGGTTCTTTTAAAAAAAATCTGATTGCTTCTTTCACAATTTGTCTTACATTTTCAACGGGAAAACCCAATCCCAAAGCAATTTTGTCCATAGTCGTGGTTTTATCTATGGTCGGATTTCTGTCTAAAAACAACATTTTTGTCAAATCATATAAACGTTCCAGGCGTTCATCATAACTATCGGGAGAAATTGCTTCAAAATTGGCGGGATTTTTTAAAACGGCATCAAACTCGCTTTTTGTGATATCCAGTCTGCTAGCCAATCTTTCCAATAATTTAAATTCAGCATCATTAATTCTGTGATCAAGCAAGGCTAATTTCACAATTGAAGCAAAATGTCCTTTGTTTTGCTCGTGCAACCGGGTTGGGTATAAATCTGAAATTGACATAACGGTTCCTTTTTTATTTATTCCCCATAAATTTAATAATTTTTGCTGAATTTTTCTTCATTTTTTTTAAAATGCTACCTTTGGCAAAATTTGCAAATTTGAGCAAACAAGCTATTGTTAAAATTTACGGACAAATTGTTGAAGAAAAACAGTTGGTTCAATTACTGTTAAAGGAAAATCACCATTTTCAAATTTCGAATTTGGTTGGGTCTTCATTGTCTTTTATTATTGCGGAAAGTTTTAAAAAAGTTGAAAAACCATTTTTGCTGATTTTTAATGATAAGGAAGAAGCTGCCTATTATTTAAACGATTTGGAGCAACTTTTAACCGATAAAGATGTGCTTTTTTATCCGGGTTCTTACCGCAGGCCTTATCAAATTGAAGAAACCGACAACGCCAATGTGTTGTTGCGCTCAGAAGTTTTAAACCGCATAAATTCACGCAAAAAACCGGCAATAATTGTCACCTATCCCGAGGCGCTTTTTGAACAAGTGGTCACCAAAGCGGAATTGAACAGAAACACACTAAAAATTTCTGTCGATGATAAATTGAGTCTGGATTTTGTGAACGAAGTGCTGTTTGAATACCATTTTAACAGGGTTGATTTTGTGAGTGAACCAGGCGAATTTTCGGTTCGAGGCGGAATTATTGACGTTTTTTCTTTTTCAAATGACGAACCTTACCGCATCGAATTTTTTGGTGATGAAGTGGAAAGTATCCGGACTTTTGATGTTGAAACACAACTTTCTACTGAAAAAATCAATAAAATCAGCGTTATGCCCAATGTTGAAAATAAAGCATTGACCGAAAAAAGAGACGGTTTTTTAAAATATATTTCTGATAAAACGGTAGTTTTTACCAAAGATTTAAACCTGCTTTTTAATACATTGGACAATCTCTTCGGAAAAGCGGAAAATGCTTTTAAAGATTTAAATTCGGCTTTAAATCACGCAAAACCAAACGAACTTTTTTGTGACGGAGACCTCATCAAAAAACAATTACAGGATTTTTCTTTGATTGAAATTGTGAATGCAAGGATTTCAAAAGACGATTCAAAAATGAATGAAAAGATGCTGAAACAAGTTCAGCATGACGTGGTGGTTTTCAAAACAAAACCGCAGCCTTCTTTCAACAAACAATTTGATTTGCTGATTGAAAATTTTCATCAGAATAGCGAAAACGGATTTTCAAATTACCTGTTTTGCGATTCACAAAAACAGGCCGATCGTTTTAAAGATATTTTTAGCGATTTGGATAAGGAATTGGAATATACAACGCTCGTTTTTCCATTATTCCAAGGATTTATTGACATTGAAAATAAATTGGTTTGTTATACCGACCACCAAATTTTTGAACGTTATCACAAATTTAGACTGAAAAACGGCTACGCAAAAAAACAAACCATCACCTTAAAAGAATTGACCAATCTTGAAATTGGCGATTACGTAACGCATATTGACCACGGAATAGGAAAATTTGGAGGTCTTCAAAAAATTGATGTCGAAGGAAAACAGCAGGAAGCCATTAAATTAATTTATGGCGACCGCGATATTTTATACATCAGCATTCATTCGCTGCATAAAATTGCAAAATACAATGGCAAAGACGGTACCGCGCCCAAATTACATAAATTGGGTTCCGGCGCCTGGAAAGCTTTAAAACAAAAAACCAAATCGCGCATACGGCATATTGCCTTTAATTTAATTGAATTGTATGCGAAACGAAAAATGCAAAAAGGTTTTGCATTTCGTCCCGACAGTTATTTACAACACGAACTGGAAGCTAGTTTTTTATACGAAGACACGCCAGATCAGTCTTCATCAACCCAAGATGTGAAAAATGATATGGAAAATAAACGCCCTATGGACCGCTTGGTTTGTGGCGATGTGGGCTTCGGAAAAACAGAAATTGCCATCAGAGCGGCGTTTAAAGCGGTGGATAACGGAAAGCAAGTTGCCATTTTGGTGCCAACTACCATTTTGGCATTTCAGCATTTTAAAACTTTTAGCGAACGATTAAAAGATTTTCCGGTAACCGTAGAATATTTGAACCGATTTAGAACCGCAACACAGCGAAAAGCTGTTTTAAAAGGCTTGGAAGATGGTTCTGTGGATATTGTAATCGGAACGCACCAATTGACAAATTCTGCCATAAAATATAAAGATTTAGGCTTGCTGATTGTTGATGAAGAACAAAAATTTGGTGTAGCTGTTAAGGATAAATTGAAAACTTTAAAAGAAAATATTGATACGCTAACGCTCACTGCAACTCCAATTCCGAGAACTTTGCAGTTTTCATTGATGGCAGCACGCGATTTATCGGTTATCAATACGCCACCGCCAAACCGGGTTCCCATTGAAAGCAATGTGATTCGTTTTAGTGAAGAAGTGATTCGGGATGCGATTCGCTATGAAATTCAGCGGGGCGGACAAGTATTTTTCATCCATAACCGCATAGAAAACATCAAAGAAGTTGCGGGTATGTTGCAAAGATTGGTTCCTGATGCCAAAATTGGAATTGGCCATGGACAAATGGAAGGCAAAAAACTGGAAGGTTTGATGCTTGGTTTTATCAACAATGAATTTGATGTGTTGGTTTCCACAACCATCGTTGAAAGCGGTTTGGACGTGCCAAATGCAAACACCATTTTCATCAACAATGCCAACAATTTCGGACTGTCCGATTTGCATCAAATGCGCGGACGCGTTGGGCGATCGAACAAAAAAGCGTTTTGCTATTTTATTACGCCGCCTTACCATATGATGAGCGATGATGCCCGAAAACGCATTCAGGCCATTGAATTATTTACGGAGTTGGGCAGCGGCATTCAAATTGCGATGAAAGATCTGGAAATTCGCGGTGCGGGTGATTTATTGGGTGGCGAACAAAGTGGATTCATCAACGATATCGGTTTTGAAACCTATCAAAAAATATTGAATGAAACCATTGAGGAATTGAAGGAAAATGAGTTCAAAGAATTGTATAAAGACAGTGATGAAAAACCAAAAGACTATGTAAAAGATATTCAGATTGATACCGATTTTGAAATTCTTTTTCCGGATGACTATATCAATGTGATTTCTGAAAGATTGAATTTATACACCAAATTAAGCGAACTTATAACCGAAGATGAACTGCAAAAATTTGAATTGGAATTGATTGACCGATTTGGCGAATTTCCTTTTCAAGTGGCAGATTTGTTAAACAGCGTGCGTCTAAAATGGATTGCAAAATCATTGGGACTTGAACGCCTTATTCTGAAAAAACATAAAATGATTGGTTACTTTGTTGCCAATCAGCAGAGTTCTTTTTACCAAACGCCAGTTTTTACCAAAGTTTTGCAATTTGTTCAGCAAAATCAACTCGGTTGTACCCTAAAAGAAAAAGAAACAAAAAACGGATTGCGCTTGTTGTTGACTTTTGATAAAATTTCTTCGATAAACAAAGCTTTGGCAACGCTTCAAAAAATATAAATTTTGAAAAATCAACACTTAAAACACGTTTTAGAACTTAATATTGCGATACTTTTAATTAGCACTTCAGGTGTTTTGGGCAAATTTATTTCCCTGTCGCCACCGGTGACCATTTGGTTTCGCTGTGTTTTTGCCGTTATTATTTTAGGTGTTTATTGCCGGTATAACAAAATTGATTTAAAAATTTATGGGAAAAGAGATTTTAAAGCTATTTTCCTGAGCTCCCTGCTTTTTGGCGCACATTGGGTTACTTATTTTTATGCGCTGCAACTTTCAAATGTTGCCATCGGAATGTTGAGTTTATTTACGTATCCCGTAATTACCGCTTTGCTGGAGCCGTTGTTTTTTAAAACAACATTGAATAAAATGCATATTTTGTTGGGGATTATTGCGCTCATCGGTATTTATTTTTTAGCTCCAGAATTTAATTTGGAAAGCAATATTACCAAAGGCGTCCTTTTCGGATTGTTGTCTTCTGTGTTTTATGCCATCAGAAATATTATGATGAAACAAAAAGTCGCCCAATATCAGGGCTCTATGCTTATGTTTTATCAAATGCTTATTGTTTCATTGGTTTTATGGCCGGTGCTTTTTCTGTTTGAAGTTCAGCCAACTTCAGGGGATTGGATGGCGATTATCGCTTTGGCATTGTTTACAACCGCAGTTGGTCATACGCTTTTTGTGAAAAGTTTCAAAAATTTCTCCATTGGAACCGCAAGTATAATGAGCAGTGTTCAGCCTGTATATGGCGTTTTTTTCGGATTGTTTTTTTTGAATGAAATTCCTTCTCAAAATACATTAATAGGAGGATTCTTGATTCTTTTGACCGTAGTTATAGAAAGTGTTCAATCAAATAAAAGAAAATAATATGGAATTTTTTAGAATTATTGACAAACAAGTTAGGGAGGAGCAACTTCAAAATAAAATACATCCACAAAGTATTGCAGACTTTACGCAAACGATGATGTTTCTGGAAAATATCGGAAATAATTTTATGGGTTTAACACTTTGGGGTGAATTTAACATCAGTTACGATAAAATAAATGGCGGTGTTCGGTTTGCTTTATTGGATTGTCCGAATGCGTTAACTTGGACAATTACCAATGGTTTTCCGCCCGAAAATAACAAAATAGTTTTGCATTGCACCATCAACAGAATCCAAAAACCTATTGAATTTATTGAAGAAATTGAAGAGTTTTTAGAGGAATGGGAAGAGGGTTTGAATCGAACTTTTTAATTTTTAAACTTTTTTAAGCTTATCATTTTAATGCCCTTAAACTTTTTAAAGGCTATCTTTAAAATAAAATAGTTCCCTGCATATTATTTCGCTATTCATTATTGGTTAAAACATCAACAAAAAATCATTTTGGCGAAAAATGTGTGAATTGTGTAAGGTATATATAGAATCGTGTAACTCATTCTTGATTGATATACATAGCTTTGTCACCAAATGAAAATGCTGGGATAAACCTATAAAAAAAATATTTGGTCCCCTTAATAAATTAACCCTATAAACATAACTATTAATGAAAAAAATTATTTTAAGTCTATTATTATTTGCTGCAATAATGGCAAACGCGCAAGAAAAGGAATACAATCAATGGTCTGTTGAGGCAGAAGCAGGGGTTCACAAACCAGCCAGCTCTTTCGGTTCAGGCTATTACACAGCAACCCCAAGCTTATGGCAAGCTGGTTTAGGTGTTCGTTATATGATGAATGAAAAATTCGGTATTAAGTTAGATGCCGGATATAATAGTATTGAAAATCACGATGATAGTCCCGCATTTGAAACCAAATATTTCAGAACCAGTTTACAAGGTGTTATAAATTTAGGTAGTGTGCTTGATTTCAGAAGCTTCACAAATACTTTTAACCTTTTGGCACACGGTGGTATGGGATATTCTGTGAATACGCCTAAATCTCCAAACGATTTTGACAAAGGAGACCAAATGTTGAATTTGATCGTTGGCCTTACGCCTCAAATAAAATTGAGTAACAATATTGCACTTACAGGTGATTTAAGTATGGTTAATCACATCCGACAATCTGTTTCTTGGGATGGAACACAAGCTGTAAACGGCGGTGGCTTTAATGCTAACCATATGTTAGTTAATGCCTCTGTTGGTTTAACTTTTTACTTAGGTCAAAAAGCAGTTCACGCTGACTGGTATTCAGAAGAAGATGTTATTATGAGTAAATTGGATTCTTTAGATCAAAGACTGTCTAAAGTGGAATCTGATATGATGGACAGCGACAATGATGGAATTGCAAACTATTTAGATCAAGAACCTAATACAGTTGCCAATGCTTTAGTTGATTCAAAAGGTCGTGCTGTTGATGTAAACAACGATGGAATTCCTGATACAATGTTAGCGCCTTTAGACGCTCGTTATGGAAATAATGGCGCACAAGGAGGCGACTTTATAAAAGAATTTATGAACAATGGTTATGCAAACGTATATTTCCGTTTCAACAGTACAAATCCAGAAGATTATTCTTTAGAATCAGTTGGCTATTTGATTAATTATATGAAGGAAAATCCAGGATCGCAAGCAGAACTTACTGGTTATGCAGATGAACTTGGTTCAACAGATTACAATCAAAAACTTTCTGAACAAAGAGCCAATAAAGTAGAACAATTATTGGTTGCTTCAGGGATTGATGCTTCTCGTTTAACCGCACGTGGTGCTGGTGAAGATGCTTCAGTTGACAAAAATTCAGCTGCTGCACGTCAATTGGTTCGTCGTGTGACTTTAAAATTGAAATAATAGTTAATACTAACTTAATTAAATAAAATCCCCTTTGTTTTAAAACATTGGGGATTTTTTATTTTTTGCAGGCAAATATATTACAGTTTGCTTCTAAATTTTAAAAATCCTGACAAAAGATTATACTTCTGAAAAAGTGTGAATTATACAAAGTATTGTTACAATTGTGTAACTAATTCTTAATTGAGGCGCATAACTTTGTTCTCTAAACAAAACTCTAGGAATCTCCAATCAGCATCGTCTAATTGGAACCTAAATTAATTAACTTTAAAATAAAAACAATAGATGAAAAAAATTATTTTTAGCCTATTATTATTAGTTGCTGTTACAGCAAACGCTCAAGACAAAAATAATCCTTGGGCAATAGGCATTGGCGTAAACGCTGTAGATTTTTACCCTGTTAATAATACTGAATATGGTGGTTGGTTTGACGAATTTTTTAATGCAGGCGACCATTACAATATTCTTCCTGCAGTATCTAAAATTTCTGTCGGTAAATATTTGGCGAATGGCTTTACGCTAGAAGCAGCAGGAACTTTGAACAAAATTTCCAAAATGGGAGATTATCGTGTTAACGATTTGATGTATATTGGCGCAGATGCTGCTTTAAAGTACAGTCTTAATAACATCATTGGAGAAACTGCTTGGTTTGATCCTTATGTTTCAGTTGGTGGTGGTTACACTTGGTTAGATAAACTTGGAACAGGTACCGTTAATGTTGGTGGTGGTATTAATTTTTGGTTCAGTGATAATATTGGATTAAACGTTGAATCAAAATACAAACACGTATTTGACAACTCTCCTATTTTACAACATTTTCAACATTCTGTTGGGCTTGTATTAAAATTCGGTGGAACTGACACTGATGGTGACGGTATTTATGACAAAGATGATGCTTGTCCTACGGTATTTGGTTTGGCTGCATTTAACGGTTGTCCTGATACTGACGGT
>Ga0209643_1002553_pt1 | contig 11459 bp, 6 predicted proteins | sample AutmiccBRH37_all_FD_187383 | JGI IMG/M metagenome (GOLD analysis project Ga0209643, IMG submission 187383) | Deep subsurface microbial communities from Mt. Terri, Switzerland - Autotrophic microbial communities BRH/37_all (SPAdes) (version 2) | ecosystem: Environmental > Aquatic > Deep subsurface... | reverse complement strand
CACTCCGTATAAAACCCGAAGCACGTGTCAAAACATCCATACTACTCTTAATTTCTTCTTCTTTGCCTAAAATACTTACGAATACCTTAGCATGTCGTAAATCCTCAGCGACTTCAACATCGGTTACTGTTACGAAGCCTAAACGGGGATCCTTGATATCTTCTCTTATCATTTTGGAGACTTCTTCTTTAATTGACTCACCCAACCTAGAAGCCCTGTGCTTAACCATAATATTCCCTCCAATGATGCTAAAGTTCTCTCTTAACTTCCTCTATGGTGAAGGCTTCTAAGATATCTCCTTCTTTAATATCATTAAAGTTTCTCAGTCCAATACCGCATTCATATCCTTCAGCAACTTCTTTAACATCATCTTTAAAGCGTCTAAGAGATTCAATATCTGCCTCGTTAATAACTTTACCATCTCTTACAACTCTAATCTTTGAAGAGCGGAATATTTTACCTTCTGTTAGATAACTACCAGCTACAGTTCCAATCTTCGGCACCTTGAATACCTGACGTACTTCTGCTTTACCTTGAACAACTTCTTTATAATCAGGATCAAGCAACCCTTCCATCGCTGCTTTGACATCTTCAATAGCATCATAGATAACTCTATACAGCCTTATGTCGACTCCTTGCATATCCGCTGTAGACTTAATATTGGAATCGTGACGAACATTGAAGCCAATTATTATGGCGTTAGAAGCAGCAGCAAGCATGACGTCTGATTCGCTGATGGTTCCTACTCCACCATGGATAATATTTACTCTTACTTCTGAAGTACTGAGTTTATCTAGAGATTGCTTTATGGCTTCAACTGAACCTTGGACATCACCTTTGATAATAATGTTTAGGTCCTTTATTTCGCCTTCTTTAATTTTATCAAACAAATCTTCTAAGTTTAGTTTTGATTTTTGTTTAATCTCTTCGGCTTTGCGTTCATCTAAACGAGCATCGGTGACATTACGTGCAAGTTTTTCATCATTAACAACGTTAAAGATTTCCCCTGCTTGAGGAGCGACTGACAGACCTTGAACCTCTACAGGCATGGAGGGGCCTGCCTTTTTAACATTTCGTCCTTTATCATCAACCATCGCTCTAATTCTGCCAAACGAATGTCCAGCAACAATAATATCTCCAATATTTAGCGTACCTTTAGAGACTAAGATAGTTGCCACCGGGCCCTTGCCCTTATCTAGTTTGGCTTCGATAACTGTTCCGGTAGCCTGCCTGTTAGGGTTGGCTTTTAATTCTTTTACTTCAGCCACTAAAAGAATCATTTCCAATAAAGACTCAATATTGGTCCTTGTTATGGCAGAAACAGGTACTGCGATAGTATCTCCGCCCCATTCTTCGACCACCAAGCCATGTTCAGTTAATTCTTGTTTAACTTTATCAGGATTAGCATTTTCCTTATCTATTTTATTTATAGCAACTACTATTGGTACATTAGCAGCTTTAGCATGATTGATAGCTTCAACTGTTTGAGGCTTGATGCCATCATCTGCTGCCACCACGAGGATAGCAATATCCGTAACTTGTGCTCCCCTGGCCCTCATTGCTGTAAATGCTTCATGACCGGGAGTATCAAGGAAAGTAATTTTTTGATTCTTTATTTCAACTTGATAAGCACCAATATGCTGAGTTATGCCTCCCGCTTCTGATGCTGTGACATTAGCTGAACGTATGGCATCAAGTAATGAAGTTTTACCATGATCAACATGTCCCATAACGGTAACAACAGGTGGACGTAGCTTCAGGTCTTCTTCCTTGTCCTCGATGTCATCTATTACTGCCATAGATTTTTCAATTTTTACTTCAACGGTTACACCCATTTCTGTTGCAACAATCGTAGCAGTTTCTGCATCAAGTTCCTGATTGATTGTTACCATAACACCTAGTTTCATCAATTCCTTAATGACTTCACTAGCTTTACGGCTCATCCTCGAAGCTAATTCCTGAACTGATATCGTTTCTGGAATAACGATATGTTTCGGAGTTGGTTCTTTCTTTTCTATTGGTTGAGGCTTCTCATTCTTTCTAAGGATATTATTAAAATCCTTTTCCATACCACGTTTCTTTTCGAACACATAGTCTTTCTGATGAGCCTTCTTCTTATCGGGTGGTTGACGTTTTACCGGTTGTTCAGCAACTGTTAGTTCAACTGATTTACCTTCAATCTTAATCTTTTGCATCTGAGGTGCTTTTTTGTCTTGACCAGGACGCTGGCCTTGACCAGGCCTTCTTCCATCACCCGCTGGACGTTGGAAAGGTTGCTGACGATCCCCGGAAGGTCTTTGTCCTTGCGGTCTAGCATCTCCAAACGGTCTTTGTCCTTGTGGTCTCGGTGGTCCGGGTGGTCTTTGACCTTGTGGTCTTCCGTCTCCAAATGGTCTTTGTCCTTGACCTTGTGGCCTTCCATCTCCAAATGGTCTTTGTCCTTGCGGTCTTTGCTCTCCAAATGGCCTTTGACCTTGTGGTCTTGGTGGACCGGGTGGTCTTTCACCTTGTGGTCTTGGCGGGCCAGGGGGTCTTTGACCCTGTGGTCTTGGTGCTCCGAATGGTCTTTCACCTTGTGGTCTTGGTGGACCGGGTGGCCTATCACCTTGTGGTCTTGGTGCTCCAGGCGGTCTTTGACCCTGTGGTCTTGGCGCTCCGAGTGGTCTTTCACCTTGTGGTCTTGGTGGACCGGGTGGTCTTTCACCTTGTGGTCTTGGTGGACCGGGCGGTCTTTGACCTTGTGGTCTTGGCTCTCCGGGCGGCCTTTGCCCTTGTGGTCTTGGTGGACCGGGTGGTCTTTCACCTTGTGGTCTTGGTGAACCGGGTGGTCTTTCACCTTGTGGTCTTGGTGCTCCGGGCGGTCTTTCACCTTGTGGTCTTGGTGCTCCAGGCGGTCTTTGACCTTGTGGTCTTGGCTCTCCAGGTGGTCTTTGACTCTGTGGCCTTGGTTCTCCGGGTGGTCTTTGACTCTGTGGCCTTGGTTCTTCGGACGGTCTTTGTTCCGGATCTTCTTTGGATTTAATTGGTCGTTGGGATTGTGAAACATCTTCTGCTTTTTCAGCACCCGTTTGTCCTTTTGGGGAAGTCTTTTTGGAAAGAGTATTTTTCACTGTTTTGGCATCTTCGTTGTTAATAACGCTAAGATGATTTTTAACAGATACACCCATATCCTGTAATTTATCTATAAGTTCTTTGCTAGATATTTTCAATTCTTTAGCCAGTTCATGGACTCGAATGTTGGTCACATTGTCACCTCCAAATAAAGAGAATAAAAATATAATCGTTCACTCCTTAAATCAAATTAAGTTCATTTTTCAGTATGGTTATTATAATCTGTATGTTTAAATAAAAGTAAACAGATATACCCCCCTACCTATATGGTGTTATCTCTTTCCTTTATAATTGCTTCTGCAAAACCTTTATCGGCAATAAGCACTATGGATCTGGGCGAGATACCTAGCGATGATCCTAACTCTTCTTTACTTCCGCCGATAATTATAGGTATTTTTAATTCTTGGGACCATTTTTCAAATTTAGTTAATGCACTTCGTGAATCTTCAGCAATTATTACTAAATCACCTTTTTTTTTCTTTAGTAAGGCTTCTACTTGAGATTCTCCTGAATAAATTTTACCAGCTTTTCTAGCTAACCCTAGTAAAGATTTCATTTTTGGGTTCAAGAAGAATTCAACTGCCTTTCTATTTCATTTAAAGTTTCATTAGAAAGCTTTATCCCAAAATTTTTTTCGAATCTTTTGTACTTTATAGCCTTAGTCAGGCAATCCTGTTGTGAGCAGATATAGGCTCCTCTGCCATTTTTTTTAGAAGTCAAATCAAATTCTAAAACTCCCTCGGGTGTTTTTACAATCCTCAATAATTCTTTTTTGGGTTTCATTTCCTGACATCCGAGGCACATCCTCAGAGGGATTTTATTTTTTTTCATCTGGATCACCTTCCAGGATTCACATATTTAGTATTATTAGTTTATCAAAAATTAATTACTTGATGTAAGCTAGGTTTTATGACTTGGCCTTTTTACTTCTGGTCTTTTTGGGCTTCGGTTGCTCTTCTTTATTATCATTGTCCAAGACTTCAGGTTCGATGTCAGCTAATTCGTCTGAACCTTGACCTACAACATACTCTTCATGTGCGCCTTCTTCATCTTCGTATACAACACCATCGTATTCTTCATCTGCATATTCTACTTGATCATAAGCTTCATCACTATACTCGGTATCTTCATACTCTTCTTCGGTATACTCTGTATCTTCATCATACTCTTCTTCAACATACTCTGTGTCATCATATTCTTCATCTGTATACTCTGCTTCATCATATTCTTCTGCAGCATACTCTGCATCATCGTACTCTTCTTCAGCGTATTCTACATCATCATACCCTTCATATTCACCCTCAGCATACTCATCATATTCCTCGTATTCGCCATCCTGATAGTTTTCGTAGTCTGAATCATAGTATTCATCATTCTCGTCGAGGGCTTCTGGAATTAGATTTTGAGCAATTGCCTGAGTTTCATTCTTAATGTCTATTTTCCAACCAGTAAGTTTTGCGGCTAATCTAGCATTTTGTCCTTCTTTGCCAATTGCCAGCGAAAGTTGGTAGTCAGGCACGATGACAAGCGTTACTTTGTCTTCTGGTTTAGGGTAAACACCTAAAACTTTGGCTGGCGAAAGAGCATTTGAGACAAATTCTATTGGATCGGTTGACCAATTAATAATATCCATTTTTTCGCCTTTAAGCTCATTTACGATGTTTTGAACTCTACTGCCTTTTGGTCCTACGCAAGCTCCAACTGGATCGACATTGTTATCTTTTGAATAAACCGCAATTTTAGACCTTGCTCCTGCTTCTCTAGCAACAGCTTTAATCTCCACAATCCCATCATGGATTTCTGGTACTTCAAGTTCGAACAATCTTTTAATAAGACCGGGATGTGTTCTGGAAAGTAGTATTTGAGGTCCTTTGGTTGTTTTTTTGACTTCGACTACATATGTTTTAATTCTTTCAAACGGTTGATAGTTCTCTCCTTGTATCTGTTCTGAAGCAGGTAACACAGCTTCAATTTTCCCAAGATCAACTATCACGTTTCTTTGTTCATAACGTTGGACTACCCCTGTAACAATATCCGCTTCACGATTGATATATTCATCATAAATCATCCCTCGTTCAGCTTCTCGTATTCTTTGAACGACAACTTGCTTAGCTGTCTGAGCCGCTATCCTTCCAAATTCGCGAGGAGTAACCTCAGACTCGACGATGTCCTCTAAAGAATAATTAGGGTCTATCTTCTGCGCATCTTCTAAAGATATTTGGGCTCTTGGGTCTTCAACAGTTTCGGCTACATTCTTACGAGCATAGACTTTGATCTCCCCGGTAAGGCGATCTATATGAATTCTTACATTCTGCAAAGAAGAAAAATTCTTTTTATAGGCCGAAATAAGAGCAGCTTCAATAGCCTCGAATAATATTTCCGCAGAAACACCCTTTTCTTTTTCTAATTCATGAATAGCTTCAATGAACTCCATGTTCATTTACTTCAATCCCCCCTTTTCAAATTAAAACTCAAAAGTAAGATGCGCTCTTTCGACAAGCTCTATAGGAATAGCTATTTCCTTTTTGTTATATTCCAAAACTACTTTATCATCTATTAACCCTTTTAGTATTCCTGTAAACCGAGAATAACCCTCAATTTCTGTTGTCGAATTAACACTCACCAGCTCTCCTTTGAATTTTTCATAATCTTCTTTTTTGCGAAGTGGTCTTTCAATGCCAGGTGAAGATACTTCGAGCATATAAGCCTGGGATATTATATTTTCATTATCCAACGACTCACTAACTCTTTGACTGACAGCTGCACAGTCATCAATATCCACGCCGCCTTCTTTGTCTATGTAAATCCTTAGAAACCAGTGAGTACCTTCCTTGACATATTCTACATCAACTAATTCCAGACCCAGCTCTGTAACTTGAGGCTCAAGCAATTGTCTAGCTTTCATGACAAGATTTTTGCTCATATACTTTACCCCTTTTTTAGATGTACTGTAAATCTAAACTTCTTACAAATGAAAGAGTGGGGATTCCCCACTCCAAGCTAAAAACGTGCTTCAAATAATTCCAGCTACTTAAATATATCATATACTCTTCCGGTCTGCAATATTCGTCCTAACTAAAACAAACTTAGCTGATTTTTGTCAGGTAACCCTTTTAAGCATCCATGCTGCTGGAGTACTTCGATTACAGTCTTGCTCAATTTACCTTGAACTTGAAGGTCTTGGACTGAATTGATTACCCCTTGATCCCTTAGTTTAGCGATATTTGCGGCCGCATTCTTACCAAGTCCCTGGAGCGAGGAGAAAGGTGGGAGAATCCCTTCAGGTGTAACCTGAAAACTAGTGGCATCTGATTCCCATAAACTTACCTTACGCAGATTAATATTTCGACAATACATCTCTACAGCAATCTCTAAAATCGTCAATAAGTTTTTCTCTTTAGGACTAGCATTATTACCTTTATTATTTATCTCTTTAATCGCTTCTCTGCATTTAGTCAACCCTTGAACAATTAGATCTGCATCGAACTCATCTGCCCTAACAGTGAAGAAAGTCGCATAAAAAGCTTCTGGATAATGGATTTTAAACCAGGCAATTCTAAAGGCCATAGTAACATAGGCAACAGCATGAGCTTTAGGAAACATATAGCTAATCTTTTGACAAGATTCAATATACCATTCGGGAACTTCGTGCTTTTGCATCTCCTCGATATCATCAGGTTTTAAACCCTTACCTTTACGCACAGCTTCCATAATATTAAAGGCATGACTCGAATTTAATCCTTTTTGGATAAGATAGATCATTATATCATCACGGCAAGCAATAATCTCAGATATATCGGCCACTTTATCTAATACTAAGTCTTGAGCATTCCCTACCCAAACGTTCGTACCATGAGAAAGACCGGAGACTCTCACTAGGTGAGAAAATGTCTGTGGTTTGATATCCTCCAACATTTGCCTAACGAATTTTGTTCCGAATTCTGGGATACCCAACGTCCCTGTCTGAACTCCAATCTCTTTTGGGGTCACTCCCAGGGCTCCAGTTCCTGAAAATAAGGAAAGTGTTTTCTGATCATCCAACCTTATTTTCTTGGCATCTACTCCCGTGAGATCTTCAAGCATCTTAATAGATGTTGGGTCGTCGTGACCAAGGATATCCAGTTTGACTAGACGTCCGGATATGGAATGATAATCAAAATGGGTTGTAGTTATCTCAGATTTTGTATCATTGGCTGGTCTTTGCAAAGGAGTAAAATCAAAGATATCACATTCTTTAGGGATAACCATTAGTCCTCCTGGATGTTGCCCAGTGGTTCGTTTTACCCCAGCACATCCTTGGACAAGTCTGTTGATTTCAGTCTGGTTATATTTAACTCCTCGTTCTTCTAAGTAATTCTTAACGAATCCAAAAGCTGTTTTTTCAGCCACAGTAGAAATAGTACCAGCTCTGAATACATTTTCCTTCCCAAACAGTTCTTCAGTATATCTATGAGCTCTTGACTGGTATTCGCCAGAGAAATTGAGGTCGATATCGGGAACCTTATCACCTTTAAAACCCAAGAAAGTTTCAAAAGGGATATTATGACCATCCTTTTCTAATTCCTTACCACATTTAGGACATTCCTTTTCCGGTAAGTCTACTCCGGAACCCACACTACCATCAAGGATGAACTCAGAATATAAACACCCTTGATTTGGACATCTATAATGAGGAGGAAGTGGGTTGACTTCGGTAATGTCCGTAAATGTAGCAACCAACGAAGATCCGACAGAGCCTCTAGACCCTACCAGATAACCATCATCGTTAGATTTCTTAACTAAAAGATGTGATATCAAATAGAGCACAGAGAATCCATTGCCGATAATGGAGTCTAGTTCTTTTTGTAAAGCAGCACGCACCACTTCAGGGAGTGGATCACCATATAATCTATGAGCCTTCTCCCAAGACAGGGATATAATTTTGTCCGCAGCTCCTTCAATTTTTGGTTCAAAGAAATCATCTGGGAAAGGTTTTAATTCTTCTACTTCAGCAGCTATCTGTCTGGAATTAGTCACTACAACTTTGTAAGCTTCTTCTTTTCCCAAATAAGCGAATTCCTCAAGCATCTCCTCTGTAGTTCTAAAGTATAACGGTGTTTGCTGATCGGCATCAGCGAAGCCTTTACCTGCTAGAAGTATCCGTCTATATACCTCATCTGTGTTATCTAAAAAATGCACATCACAAGTTGCTACTACAGGTTTACCTATATCTTTACCTAATTGAACAATTTTACGATTTATTTCCTTGAGCTCATCGACATTTGCTATATCACCCCGGTTAACCAAGAACATATCATTAGCTATCGGTTGAATCTCTAGATAATCATAAAAAGAAGCTATTCTTGTTAGGTCATCAGGTGTGGCCGCTTGGAGGATAGCTCTATAAAGTTCTCCAGCTTCACAAGCAGACCCTAAAAGAAGCCCTTCTCTATGCGCCATAAGCAGAGAACGAGGAATTCGAGGGCGTCGATAGAAATGTTCGAGATGGGAATAAGTTACTAGCTTATAGAGATTTTTCAGGCCTATTTGGCTCTTAGCTAGAATTATAATATGATTTGCACGTTTACGGTTTAAATCATTTTCTTTTTCTTCTAAATCATCAACAAGGTAACCCTCCATACCTAGGATTACTTTAACACCAAATTTTTTCCCTGCTTCGGTAGCATCTGGGTAAGCCTGAACAACCCCATGGTCCGTAATCGCAATAGCCTCATGGCCCCATTCGCTTGCTCTCTTAATTAAGCTCTGAACTGATGAAAGTCCATCCATTTCCGACATCTTGGTATGAAGATGAAGTTCAACTCTTTTTTCTGAAGCATTGTCTTGGATTACCTTTGGCAAAACACTCATGATATCTCTAGGCATAAGGGTTAGTTCTGTGGTATAACGATCAAATTGGACCGGTCCTCTAATCTTGAGCCAATCTCCTTTGACTATTTTTATAGCACCCTGTCCTTCCTCCAAAAAAATCTTGCATCCGATAGAGTTAGTTTTATCTGTTATACCAAAAGTCAGAAGCTGTCTTCCACTCTTAAGCAGACGGATTTCAGCTTCACATACCTCACCTTCAACAATCACCTGTTTTTCTTCTTCCACAATATCTTTAAGTATACAAGGTGTCCCCTTGAATTCTTTCCCGTATAGAACGGTATTGGTCTTCAAATCCTGTTTTGCAGGCTTAGCTGCCAAGATTTCCTCAACAAATTTTCTCTCTTCTTTTTCTATATCCACATATATATTTTCATCATCAGCATCATCATCAATCTCCCAAATAACCTTGACTGTAAGTCTATATTTATCCTTGAAATAATCCTCAATAATATCCTTTTTTGTCTGACAGTACTCCATTGCCATAAGATTAGGCACAAATAATACAAGTCTGTTCTCTTCTACCTCATATCTAGCTTCAGAATTCAGCCATCCCTTGAGCGAAGGTACAATCTCCAATACCTCCAGGAGAATATCCTGCCAGTGATTATTACAGATATTGTCTAACGTGACTATTTCGGGGGAACCTGTTTCAAGTGAAGATATTTCCTGTTGAGCGATCTTAATTTCAATCTTTATATTATTATCAAGCCTTGCCTCTAAAGATTTAGCAATTATTTGAAGTAAGTCTTTCTCTATAACACAAGAAGAGGAAAGGTGGAGTAACCATTTTCCTTCATTTGGAAAAACCTCCACCTGCTTGATTTCAATGTTCTCAATATAAGGAGCTAACTTAACGGCCACTTCTTGTGATAGTTCTTCAAAAAATATTGTTTCCCTTAGTTTAACAGCTGTATTTAACACGTATGTCTCCTCCAGAATAAAACTAGCTACATATAAAAGTTAATCAATATTTTACTCTTATTACAGAGTGCCATCCACCATTGTTTTAACCTGGGCGCAGACATCTTCTACCTTAATCAACTCAACATTACCTGTTTTACGCTGATTCAATTCTACTTTTCCCTCAGCTAATGTTTTTTTACCTATTGTAATTCTTAAAGGATACCCCACTAAATCGGCATCTTTAAACTTCACGCCAGCACGATCATCCCGATCGTCAAGGACTGTTTCTACTCCGAGTGCGGTTAACTCTTTATAGAGAGCTTCTGCTGTTGTTACTACTTCCTCATCTTTAAGAGAGACAGGTACAATAATACAATGATAAGGCGCAATCGGCATAGGCCAGATAATTCCGTTATCATCATAGTTTTGCTCGATGGCTGCAGCCATTGTTCTGCTAACACCTATACCGTAACAACCCATTAGGCAATACTGTTCATTACCTTTATCATCCAAATAAGTCGCCTTCAAGCTTTCACTATATTTTGTACCTAGGTTAAAGACCTGTCCGACCTCGATACCCCTTGCTTCTTGGAGTTTTCCCTGGCATTTTGGACAAGGTTCCCCGGGAACGACCATTCTTAAATCCACTACTTTAGAAGGAATAAAATCTTGTCCACACTTGATATTTACTAAGTGATAATCCTTTTTATTAGCACCGCAGACTGCACTCTCCATCTCAGCAACCTCGAGGTCCACGGCGATAAAAATCTTTTCATCTATCCCAATCGGACCGACAAAACCAGGTTCGCAGTTAAGTATGGATAATACTTCCTCTGGGTCAGCCATTCTAAGGTTGACGAAAGGACCAAGAGCGTTATTAACTTTAATCTCATTTATTTCTCTATCCCCTCTGACTAGAACGAGGAAATATTTTTCATCACCTTTAAAGACCATAGTTTTGATAAGAGCTGTCTTCTTGATATTTAAGAAGTCAGCCACTTGGTCTATAGTTTTGGTACCAGGTGTATTAATCTCACCCGTTAATCCTTTCAGAGTGTCATCTTTAAGTACTGCTCTAGGTAAACATTCAGCTTTTTCTACATTGGCAGCATAATCACATTCTTGACAGAAGACCACCGCTGCCTCACCTGAGTCTGCCAATACCATAAATTCATGAGTCCCGCCGCTACCTCCAATAGCTCCTGCATCAGCTTCTACTGCTCGGAAAGTAAGACCACAGCGGTTAAAAATCCTCTCATAAGCTTGATACATCTTGCGATAGCTTTCTTGTAATCCTGCAACATCTTTATCAAAAGAATATAAATCTTTCATGATAAATTCTCTGCCTCGCATCAAGCCAAAACGAGGTCTTCTTTCATCACGGTACTTATTTTGAATCTGATAAAGTAATAAAGGTAGCTGTTTATAAGAACGGACCTCGCTTCTCACCAAATCAGTTATAATCTCTTCATGGGTAGGACCTAAACAAAACTCTCTATTATGTCTGTCTCTAAGTCTGAACATTTCCGGTCCATAAACATCCCACCGTCCTGATTCTTTCCAAAGTTCAGCAG
>Ga0209643_1002550_pt1 | contig 11471 bp, 5 predicted proteins | sample AutmiccBRH37_all_FD_187383 | JGI IMG/M metagenome (GOLD analysis project Ga0209643, IMG submission 187383) | Deep subsurface microbial communities from Mt. Terri, Switzerland - Autotrophic microbial communities BRH/37_all (SPAdes) (version 2) | ecosystem: Environmental > Aquatic > Deep subsurface... | reverse complement strand
AAAAGCGTGTCGAGCTGCACATGCATACCCAGATGAGTCAGATGGATGCCATGACCAGTGCCACTGATCTGATTAAAAGAGCTATGAGCTGGGGTATGAAATCCATTGCCATTACGGATCATGGCGTAGTGCAGTCTTTTCCTGAAGCCCATAAGCTCTTAGGACGAGATAATCCGGACATGAAGGTTATCTATGGAGTCGAAGCTTATTTGGCACCGGATAAAAAGTCCTCGGTAACTAACGCCCAGGGCCAGAGTATTGATACTACCTATTGCGTGTTGGACTTGGAAACCACCGGCTTCTCAGCTGTAACCGAAAAAATCACAGAAATAGGAATTATTAAACTCAAAGACGGCAAGGTTATCGACCAGTTCAGTTGCTTTGTTAATCCGAAAAAGCCGATTCCAGCAAGGGTAATAGAGGTTACCAACATTACCGATGATATGGTAAAAGATGCCGAAACCATAGACCAGGTCTTTCCTAAACTGCTGGATTTTATCGAGGGAAGCGTTTTGGTGGCCCATAATGCTGAATTTGATATCGGTTTCTTAAAGCATAATGCCAAGGTCTTAGGCTATGAATTTGATCACACCTATTTGGATACTTTGTCCTTGGCTAAGGAGCTCTTTCCGGATTACAAAACCTATAAATTAGGAAGAATTGCTAAAAACCTGGGCTTCAAGGTGGAGGTAGCTCACAGGGCCTTAGATGACGTGGATACTACGGTTAAAGTTTTTAAGGTGATGCTAGAAAAACTAACCCAACGGGGAGTAGAAACCCTTGAGGATATTGATCGCTTTGGCTCAGATGAAGACGCCAAAAGCGTGGAGTATAAGAAGCTAAAAACCTATCATGCGATCATCTTAGCCAAGGACTATGTGGGATTAAAGAATTTATATAAGCTGGTTTCTTATTCTCACTTAGATTATTTTTATAAAAAACCCCGGATCTTAAAGAGCCTTTATAAAAAATACTCTGAAGGTTTAATCCTAGGTAGTGCCTGTAGTGAAGGCGAGCTTTACCAGGCTATCTTACTGGGAAAATCCAATGAGGTAATTAAAGCTATTGCTGAGGACTACGATTATTTAGAAATCCAGCCTTTGGGGAACAATGATTATCTGGTCAGAACAGAGCAGGTGCCCGACAAAGACTATTTAAAGGAAATCAATCGCAAAATTGTGGCTCTGGGTGAAAAATTAAACAAGCCTGTCGTTGCCACGGGTGATGTTCACTTCCTGGATCCGGAAGATGAGATCTACAGGCGAATAATCGAGGCTGGTCAAGGCTATAAGGATGCCGATAATCAGGCCCCCTTATATTTAAAAACTACCGAGGAGATGCTGGAGGAATTTTCCTATTTAGGAGCGACAAAGGCTTATGAAGTGGTCGTAACCAACACCAATCTGGTGGCCGATATGTGCCAGCCGATCAGTCCTATTTCAGTGGAGAAGTGCGCGCCTCATATTGAAGGCTGCGAGCAGACTATTAAGGATATTACCTATGATAAGGCCCATGCCCTCTATGGAGACCCCTTGCCGGAAATTCTTCAGCAAAGGCTGGATAGAGAGCTGGATTCGATCATCAAAAATAGCTTCTCTGTGATGTATATCATCGCTCAAAAGCTGGTCTGGAAATCGAATGAGGATGGCTATCTGGTTGGCTCGCGAGGATCGGTTGGTTCCTCAGTTGTTGCTTATATGACCGGTATTACGGAAGTCAATGCCCTGCAGGCCCATTACCGGTGTCCCAGCTGCCGGTATTCGGATTTCTCTGATTATGGCGTTAAAATCGGCTTTGATTTGCCGGATAAGGTGTGTCCGGTTTGCGGAGAAAAGCTGGCCAAGGATGGCATCGATATCCCCTTCGAGACCTTCTTAGGCTTTAATGGCGATAAAGAGCCTGATATTGACTTGAATTTCTCAGGAGAATATCAGGCCAAGGCCCATAAATATACAGAGGTTATCTTTGGCAAGGGTACAACCTTTAAGGCCGGAACCATCGGGACTATCGCTGAAAAAACAGCCTTCGGCTATGTGAAAAAGTATTATGAGGAAAAAAGCCGTACCGTAAGCAAGGCAGAAACTCTGCGAGTCTCCAAAGGCTGCACCGGGGTAAAAAGAACCTCAGGGCAGCACCCGGGAGGAATCATCGTCGTGCCGAAAGGACGAGAAATCTTTGAATTTTGCCCCGTACAGCATCCTGCCGATGACTCCAATTCAGATATTATAACCACCCATTTCGATTATCACTCCATTGATTCGAACCTATTGAAATTAGATATATTGGGTCATGATGACCCGACGGTCATCCGGATGCTTCAGGATATCACCGGCGTGGACCCTCTAACGATACCCATGGATGATCAGGAGACCATGTCGATATTCTCTTCCACGGAAGCCTTAGAGGTGACCCCGGAGCAGATCAATTCCAAGGTCGGAACCTTTGGAATCCCTGAGTTTGGTACGAAGTTTGTCAGAGGAATGCTCTTAGATACCAGGCCTAAAGCCTTCACAGATTTAATCTGTATATCCGGACTTTCCCATGGTACCGATGTGTGGGTGGGAAATGCCAAGGACTTAATTGATGCAGGAACCGTGACCCTAAGTGAAGCCGTGTGTACCCGAGATGATATTATGACTTATTTGATTAGTAAGGGCCTGCCGCCCAATACTGCTTTTAAGATCATGGAGCTGGTTCGTAAAGGCAAGGCTTTATCGAACCCTGAAAAATGGGCCGAACATGAAGCTTTGATGAGGGAGCATAAGGTACCAGAATGGTATATCGATTCCTGCCGAAAAATAAAATACATGTTTCCTAAAGCCCATGCTGCAGCCTATGTCATGATGGCCTTCCGCATAGCCTGGTTTAAGGTGCACATACCCCAGGCTTATTACGCAGCCTACTTCACCATTCGAGCCAAGGCTTTTGACGCTGAATTTATGATCTTCGGCAAAGAAAAGGTTAAGGCCAAAATGAAGGAAATTGAGGCGCTGGGCAACACTGCCACCCCAAAGGATAAGGATATGTACGATGACTTGGAATTGGTTTGGGAAATGTATGAAAGGGGCTTTAAATTCCTGCCCATTGATTTATACAAATCCCATGCCTCAAAATTCCTGCTTGAGGAGGAGGGCTTAAGGCCGCCCATCAACAGCATATCCGGCATGGGAACTGTCGCAGCCGAAGGTCTCTATAACGCAGCCCAAGAAAAGCCCTTCAACTCCATAGAGGATGTCAAGAAACGGGCTAAGATCGGGAATGCTACCATCGATTCACTTCGAAAATTTGGCTGTTTTAAAGGGATTCCGGAAAGTGATCAGATGAGTCTTTTTGATGTGATTTAATGAGTGAAATAAAAAATTAAAACAACAAGGGGCTACCTTGAATGTTTTCAGGGCAGCCCCTTGATTTGCCCAGTTTCCTTTTCCACCGCTCTAGGAAACAATGTCAGTGATTATGGATATGAGTTTTTCCTATAAACCGGTACTGCTCAAAGCGATGATTGAGCATGTGAACGAAAAGCGGAAGAGTTAGGGTTGAGGACATCGTTAATTACTTCATGGATTTTTATAGCACTAGAAAAGAGAGAGGGCTAGTGGTTGAGAAGAAATCCAGTCTGTACTGTAAAGACGGATACACGAGAAAGGATGTTGAGAGAAATATCTTTGGCAATCCGTTTAAGCAGTTTGAGGATATGCGATTAATGAGTCGGTGTCGGGATATTGAGTATGTGGAATTTAATAGGCATGTATGGAAACCCACAACTGTGGGTGCCCAATTCGCAATCGTTTGTTTCCTATGATATGATATACTATAGTCTACCGAAGTTGATTAATGTGCGCAGATATGGAATTTTATGACAAATCGGGCACTTGACTTTTATAGGGGGTCGCGCTTAGCGGACAACTGATAGGTAAGATTACCTTATCGGACTTAGCGCATAAAAAGGTTAAAATGTTGTCCCCTCCCTATATTTAACTAATTGATATATAGGCATATTTCTTATATATCCAAATAGTGTATAAAATTCATGGGAGGTGATGATATGTACTGGAGACAAAAGTTGCTTTCATTGGTGTTCATTATTTGTATTATTGTGATAGCCACAGGGTGTAAAACAGTGGATTCTTCGACAATTCAGATTATTAATGATAAGGAGAAAATAAGTGCAGTAATTATTAATAAAGGTGATTCTTATCAGAAAAAATTCACCGATACCGATATGATAGCGAAAATAATTGATAACCTCAATAATGTTAAGGTCAAAGAAACAAGTCCAGTACAACATGAAAAAATAGTAAATGCACTCAAAAAAGATTCGCCTATAACAATCTCTTTGTTGAATGATAATGAGAGTAATGAACAGAGCATGGTAATACTGCTTTCAGAAAAAGAGCTTTACCATCTTCCTAATGCGCAAGATAGTAAGTATGTAGTATCCTTTATTAATAATAGCGATAAAACAACATTAGAATCCATAAAAGCAATATATTCAATAGTTGAAAAAAATACGAGTAGCAAGATTACCAATTATGGCAACTTCTCTACTTTGTACCAGTCGTTATAATATATTTACAGGAACGCAATCGAAAGCTCACTACTTTCACTACGTTCCTGTAATTCTAGTGCTGAGCGGATGTTAAGGTTTTACCACCCTACGCCCCGCTTATTTGACTTTCACGTATCCCGCCTCCAAGGAAATCAGGTTTCAATGTAGTTGCCCAGACGGGGCTTATATGTACAAACACGTGGCGGCAGTGCTAAAGGGGAAAGGCGATAAGGCCTTAATGGAAAAGTCAATGAGATCCTTTTTCGTCAAGTCTATTTGGCCTGTCTGCTGCGACCACTGCGACCAATTAAATACTGTAAGCAAGGGATCTCCTCTGCTGAAACGGCCAGTTTGAAAAGTAAAAATAAAACTGATCAGATATTCAAAATTATTTTTGCTATACTTAGGGATGCTTCTAGTGTATAATAAAAAATAGACATAAAACCTCATAATAAGATTGATTTTCTTGATATTATTGTAACACAAAGACTATATGAATGTCAAGTGGGTTTTTAAGATTCTTAGTTTAGGAGTGTGATCCAATGAACAGTTATCAAGAAAATCATCAAGAGGAAATTGAGTATCTTAGGAAAACATTGGCTTTTATTAACGAAGAGGTGGAAAGGGAAGAGGAGGATTTAGCAGAGAAAAAGAGTGATTTAATTGCCGCAAGAAAGGATAGGTATGACAACACTGTTCATATTTCGCGCGACTTTGAGAGTCTTGTTGATATGAACCTATATCATTCGCAGATTAATAATCAAATCTCAAATTACAATACAAATTCACAGCGTATTAAGAAACTCAAGAAAATGATAAGCTCTCCTTACTTTGGACGGTTTGACTTTATAGAAAATGGTTTTAGTGAAAAAGAAAAAATCTACATTGGACTTTACAATTTAATGGATAGGAACACAGGTCAAGTATACGTTTATGACTGGCGCGCGCCCATTTCAAGCATATTTTATAGGTATGAACTAGGTGGAGCAATGTATGACACTCCGATAGGGATTAGTCGGGGTGATGTTTCATTGAAAAGGCAGTATCAAATTCGAAATTCAAAGCTCAAATACTTTTTTGATTGTAGTGTTAGGATCACTGACAATATACTACAGGAAGTATTAAGCCATAATACTTCCGCCAAAATGAAAAATATTATAGAAACTATTCAAAAGGAACAAGATATAATTATTAGAGATAGGGACCATGAGCTTTTAATCGTACAAGGTGTAGCGGGGAGTGGCAAAACATCAATTGCACTACATCGGATCGCTTTCCTCCTTTATGAGGGTCTTAATTCCAATCTCCAGTCTAATAATGTGATCATAGTTTCTCCGAACGCCGTTTTCAGTCACTATATTTCGAGTGTCCTTCCAGAGCTTGGAGAAGAAAACGTGAGGCAAAGCATTTACGATGATCTAGTACTAGATGCTTTTAAAGGCAGGTTTGGTCAAGAAACTAGGGATATGCAGCTTGAAACAATGATAAATTCCCGTGCGAAGACTGAAGGAGACCAAAGGCATCAAAGCATCGATTTCAAAGGTTCGAGGATCTTTAAGCAAATTCTTGATAGACTATTGTGGCATTATGCGCATCGTCTTATTGACTTTGAGGATGTATATTATAACGGAACGATTCTTGCGACGAGGCAACAGCTAAAGAACCGTTTTTTACACAATGAAATTGGTATTCCTATGGCAAAACAGCTCAAAATAATCGAAAAGACACTCTTAGAAAAGGTCCACCCCTTACAGAAAAATAGACTCAAACGATTGGAAAAGATTGTTGCAAAAAGTGAAGGGCATGAATTTGAGATAAAGTCATTCAGCCGATTATTAGCTATTAAACAAGCCAAGGCATTTAGAGAACGAATCCAAAGATTTACGAACGTTGATTATAGTCAGCTGTATGAACTGCTTTTCAAGAACCGTGGGCTTTTGGTTAAGCTGTCTCAGGGTCTAGAACTTCCAGAGAATATTGAAGAAATTGTTACAACAACCCAACAAAACCTTCGCAAGGGGCAAGTTTCCTATGAAGATTATGCTCCACTTCTTTATCTTAAGTTAAAAATCGAAGGAAATGATTTATTTTCCGAGATCAAACATGTGGTCATTGATGAAGCGCAGGACTATTCTCTCCTGCAATATGAGGTTTTTAAGCTTTTGTACAAAAATGCGACTTATACGGTCCTGGGAGACATTCAGCAAACGATTGAAAAGACGATAGAGCGTTCACTATATGATGATATTTCTGAGATACTCAATAAACGTAAGACGGTTAAGCTGTCCTTAGATAAAGGGTATAGATCAACTTGTGAAATCAACACCTTTACGCAGAAGCTTCTGGGTGAGGTTGGAAAGCAAAACTATTATTCGATCGAACGGCATGGTGAAGAACCTTTGCTTCTCCATCAAGAAACATCTGAGTCGATTGATGAGGCTATCATCGAGGATATTGCTCAATATACAGAGCAAGGGTATGAATCCATAGCAGTAATATGCAAAACTCAAGATGATGCAGAAAAGGTGTATCATCGGCTGAAAAAATCGGTTCAAATTACCCTTATTAAACCACGGGGCGGAGAAGTAATAAAAGGTGCCTTGGTCATTCCATCATATATGGCGAAGGGATTAGAATTTGATGTTGTGATCGTTTACGATGTTAATAAAGAGAACTATTCTAGTGATTTTGATAAAAAATTACTGTACATTGCTTGTACGAGAGCGCTCCATCGACTCGTTATTTATTATAAAGGAGATAAAAGTCCATTGATTTAATTATTAAACCTTAAAAAGGCACAAGCGACAGATAAACAATGGCCAACGTTTGGATTTCAGCGGTGTTTATGATAAATTAAATCTGGAAAGCGAATTTGATTACTCGCTATGAAAGTTACTACAACTTAAGTTGAACATCTAGACTTCGTATAAGTAGATAAGCTTGTTTGAGTGACATCGTATTACATGCAAGGAGGAATTGTTTTGAATAATTTACAGGCCCCCGAACTTTTTATAGATAAGGATGGACTATGGTATTCCGACGGTGTGCTTATGATCAATAAAGAAATTATTAAGTTATTTGCTGATCATCTAAAAAAAGATGGTCAGAATAAATATCATATAGATTGGCAGAATCAATTGTACCCAGTGAAGGTGGAGGACGCTCCTTTTTTCGTTCAATCGGTAACCGAGCAGGTTGGTCGACTTATGATACAGCTTTATGATGGCAGAAGATTTCCTCTGCCTCCGGGTAATATTATCATGAAAAACAATATCCCTTACATCTCTTTGTTCTGGCAGTGTGATACGAAACTGTCTCGTCCTTCCTATTCTGAGTTATGTAAAAACCCGATCGAGCGGGATGGCTGTTATTTTATTAAATACGGCGATAACGAATGGCTCGTTGAAGAAATAGTATAAATGATCTAGAAGGAGGCAACGTTTGCCTCGCCTTTTACTTGTCGGGATTTGTTGACTTTCAAAGTCATTATGGCTCAGCATTAGAATCCAAGGATATTAGAGTATTACCAAGCTAGAGCAGTAACAAAAGGCTTATGAATTTGCAAGTCAATAGAATGTCTAGGGTGATTGTGTTATAACCCGACTTTTACAGTTAGCATAGCATAAGAAGCAGACCAAGTAGAATAATATCCTTTAAAAATGCGGAATTCCGCATTTTTTTATACCTTTTTATTGATGTTATGCGACAGATATGCGACAATAGATGTGAGGTGATATTCCATGATAAGAAAAGACCCAAAGAAGCGAGGCGACGTCGTTAAGACGCATATCCGTGTTGTCGAAGGGTATCGCCCCGGACCAGGGATGCCCACCAAACAGCGAACTATTAGAAGTTTTGGTTATCTCGAAGACCAGGAAGATCCTGAGGCCTTCATGGCGATGGTGGAGGAGTTCAATGCAAATTTCAAAGATGATGTCCCCTTACGAATTGAAGTTGCGTCCACTGCGTTGATGTATAGTGAGGAAAACCGGCGATTAAACTACGGATACAAATTCCTGGAGGCCGTCTATGACCTGCTCAAAATCAATTCGTTCATCAAGGGCTATGAGAGATCGCACAGGTTCCGGGGGGAGTATTCGCCCAGCGACATTTTTAAATTCCTGGTGCTGTTAAGAATCCTCCACCCGGATTCGAAGCGTGCCTCCTGCCAGATGAAGGACGGCTTCTATGGGATGCGCACGGACTTCACGCTGCCGGATGTCTACAGGTCGCTTGACCACTTCGAGGATTTCGAGGTGGAGTTGCAGCGGCATTTGAATGAACGTGTCAAGGAGACGATCGGCCGCGACCTTTCCTACGCATTCTATGATGTGACCAACTATTTCTTCGAGATAGACTTCCCAGATGGCGAGTACGACCTGCGTAAAAAGGGCGTGTCGAAGGAGCACCGTACCGACCCGATTGTCGCGATGGGTCTTTTCATGGATTCGAACGGACTTCCGGTCAGCATGTCGATTTTCCCCGGCAACACGAGCGATTCCCTCACGCTTCAGCCGACCATGAAGGACGTCAAGGAATCGTACGGACTGGGCAGGCTGGTCGTGGTCGCCGACAAGGGTCTCAATTCGTCGAAGAATATCGACGTGATCGTGAACAATGGCGACGGTTTCGTCTTTTCGCAGATACTAAAAGGGAAAAAAGGGCAGCGCTACAATGAAAAGCTGTTTGATCAAAGCGGGTGGACATCGAACGAGGGTGGTACATACAGATACAAGCTGTTCAAGGAAGAATACGAGGGGAAGGACAAGGACGGAAAAAAAGAACTACGGACAAGGAAAGTGCTTCTGTATTGGCGCAAGGCCGAAGCCGACATGGCGAGGCGCAAGCGGGAAGAAAAGCTTGAAAAGGCCGCGCGCTCTGTTAAGAACAATGCCTATGGCATTAAAAAAGGCGTCGACGAATACACAAAAGAAAACATCGTTGACAAGAAGACCGGCGAAGTTCTGGAAAACACGAAAAAGCTGCGCAGCGTAGATTTGGAAAAGGCGGAGAAAGACGCGAGGTATGACGGTTATTTTTGCATCATCACCAGCGAACTTGACTATGATGAGCGGAAAATGCGCCAGGTGTACGGCGGCCTTTGGCGGATAGAGCAGTCGTTTAGGATTATGAAAACGGATTTTGATGCCAGACCCGTGTTCGTCCGTAAGAATGAACATATTCGTGCACATTTCCTGATCTGCTTCGTCGCGCTCCTCATTATCCGAATCATTCAGCACCGTATGGGAGAAAAGGCGCTGTCAGTTGAGCGCATAGCAAGAGCGCTGGATGCTGCAACATGTCAGGTTTTAAAAGGCGGCATCATTCACCTTGACGATGTAGGCGGTGCGCTCGCATTCCAAAAGATGCGAAACAAAAAAGGCGAGATAGTGGACACACTGGCATATTCGGATGAAGACGAAATAGCGCTGGATTATAAGTTAATACAGGATACGTTTGGTACGGATTTTTACAATATTTATCCGAGGCAGGAAGTGTTCAACAAATTCCTGAAGAATATCACTGTAGCATAACAAAATTTATATTTGATCAAAGCGCGAAGAAGCCCGTAGTTTCTACAACTAGGGGCTTCTTGCCTTCATTAAACTGTAAAACTCAGGTTATAGCATCAATTACGCAGTTTCTAGTATAACGTAAGAAGTGACAACTGAAAAGAAATTATTTTAACTTTAACCTTTTCCTCCCTCATGGGGTCCTGGATAATTAGGCGGAATATCTGGTGTTTCGATTGGGGTATATATCGGCGGTGGGGAACACGGCGGTAGTAGTGGGCACGGAGCGAATTCTCCACAGTATTGCTGCTTCGCTTGACAGAAGAGATGGTAGTGACGTTCTTCATCGGTAGCAATTTCTGTTAGAATGCATTGAATTTCTGGAATGGGAATTTTTTGGGCAAGTTCAAGATATTCACGATAGGCTTTGGCCTCGTCTGCAATATTGAGGTCAAGTAGTGAACAAAGCTCGCTGGTATAGTTGATAAAACGGGATCGCCAATCGACCCAATGTCCACTACTTAATGAACCATACCTAGGATCTACACTAAGGTGACGTAGGGCAAGGGCTAATTTTTCAAGATGTCGTATTTCGTCATAAGCTATGGGCCGGAGTAATGCATCGAACTCTGGGCGATCCAGAAGCACGGCCTGGTAAAGGTAGGTAGTGACGGCAGTTAATTCCGAATCTTTACCTGCATAAGCGTCTAAGAGCCACATGGCATATGTAAAGTTCGGTTCGGGAATTTCCTCGGGAGTAGGTTCATGTGATGCTAGGACGGGGAGGAGAAGAACTTGACCAGCGTAAATTCGATCAGGATGTTTTAAATGATTAAGTTGAATGATTTCTGCCATTTCAAGGTTGTAGGCTTTGACAATTTTATAAATTGTATCGCCCGGTTGAACAATATATCGTGCATAATCCATACGGACTCCTCCTTTTCATATGTCTTGATACTATATTCTCCAAGAACACGAGATGATAATGGATAATAATGGGCCGGAAAGGAATGTATTGGACAGGTTCGACGTATTTATGTACGAGAAGATTAAGCGTTCGGTAGTATAAAATTGAAAAAGGGGGAATAAGGATGGGCTCATTTATCTTAAGGGGAATTACCACGGCCTTGCTAGTCACGGTCTTGACTCTTTTTGCGGGAATAGTATGGAGTGTCATGAATCTTGGGGTTTTGAGCATTTCTAAATTATTGGATATCGGGCTGTTGGCAAGTTGCTTAGTCGGAGGATACCGGACAGCAAAAGAAAGTGGCGAGTGGTTGTTGGGTGGGATTGTCGGAGCAGGATACGTTACAGTGGGGACGCTTTTGCTAGCGTTGTTTTTACCAATCCGAGGTTGGGGTTATATCCAAGTCCTTGTTGAAGGTGCGATTATCGGTTTAGTGGCAGGG
>Ga0209643_1002548_pt1 | contig 11474 bp, 10 predicted proteins | sample AutmiccBRH37_all_FD_187383 | JGI IMG/M metagenome (GOLD analysis project Ga0209643, IMG submission 187383) | Deep subsurface microbial communities from Mt. Terri, Switzerland - Autotrophic microbial communities BRH/37_all (SPAdes) (version 2) | ecosystem: Environmental > Aquatic > Deep... | reverse complement strand
GCTTCAGATAGAAAACTGAGAGAAGAATCTGCAAGCGATTATTTTATCCAGGCAGATTTACGTGATTATGGGCAGGCTATGCAGTTATTTAAAAATAGTGATGCTGTTATCCATCTTGCTAATATACCTACAGATGTAAGAAACACCCCCCAGGCTATTTTCGAAAACAATATGATTGTTAACTTCAATGTCTTTGAAGCATGTAAGGATTGGAAGATAAAGAAAATTGTCTGGGCTTCGAGTGAAACTGTGATGGGTTTTCCTTTTAGTGTGAATGAACTTTCCTACCTTCCTATTGATGAAGAACATCCTGTGCACGTAAAATCTTCTTACGCCATGGCCAAGCTATTAACTGAGCAACTTGCAGGTATGTTTCATGGGTTAACAGGACAGCAGATTATTGGACTCCGATTTGCTAATATTTATGAACCAGATGAATACGCCCATATTTCAACTCATTGGACTGATGCGGAAAAAGATAAACAAAAGATGAACGTCTGGGCTTACTGTGATGTTCGAGATGCAGCTCAGGCTTGTCTCTTAGCTGTGGAGAAGGAGAACTTGGGTTCAGATATCTTTCATATAACTGCACTCGATACAATTCTGCCTGATCGGTCTGAAGATTTAATAAAGAGATTTTTTCCTACCATTGCACTGAAGCGGCCCCTTAAAGATTTTGACACTTGTATGGCGAATGATAAGGCACGTCAAATACTTGGGTATAACCCTGAATACACTTGGCGTAACGCTGTTAATGCAGATGGGAAACCTAAAGCAATGCCCAAGGATCTCTTGGCACTTAGTAATCTCTAACTATGGGCAATCGATAAAGTCGTTGGAATAGAAAAAAATACCTGGAAATTCTTCTAACTCCACCATTGTGAAAGAGCAGCACTCAAATATCATATTGACGGTATAAATCTGGTCTTTTCTTAAATACTGTATGGCATTTCTACCTGCATTAAAGATATCATCTCTTTCATCGGTTGCGGCAATATAAACTACTTTCCATCCTTTTGGGGCATAGATATTCATGCGTCTGTTATTTGCTTGAGTACAATTATCCCGTTGACTTAACAATGTGTTCATCCCCTTTCAGTATTTTAGTAGCCTAAAAATGATTTAATATTCTGATAATTTATATTCTATGAATTTAATTATAATCCTTCACTTAATTTATTAAATATGGTTTTCCTTGGAATCGCATATGAGTCTCTCAATTCGAAGAAATTTTACCTTTACCTAACACAATAGTTTATTCTGTTTTGAGATTTTATATTTGATTTATTGGATAGACTAAAATATACTATGAAGAAAAAGAAGGAGGTAAAATAAGGATGATCACAGTAACGCAACCTGCAGTGGACAAAATTAAAGAAGTTCTACAAGGTAGTGAGAACCAAGAGTCCAATCTATTACGCATCCAAGTCGATGGTTATGGCTGAGGCGGTCCACAATTTAGATTAACTCTGGATGAGTTAAAAGGACAAAACGATAAAGTGATAGAGACTAACGGACTGTCAGTTATCTATAATAAAGATATCGAGGAATACTTAGAAAATATGATTCTTGACTATGAGGAAACTTCGTTTAGTAGAGGATTCACTATTAAAGGAACTTCATCGTCTTCCTGCTAAAAAACCCCAAAAATGTTGAGCTTTTTGTAACGCTCAACATTTTTATTTACTATATCTTAGGACAATAGAATCCTCTGTTGAGAATAGATTAAGAAAAGGTTATGATATAGACAGAGAGGGAATTTTACATATTTTTTTTGTTTATATGAAAGGAGTCAAAATATGGCTCGAATGATGATACTTGATGGGAATAGCCTTATTAATAGAGCATTTTACGCTCTTCCACCACTTACTTCTGCTGAAGGCCTACCAACGAATGCTGTTCATGGCTTCTTAACCATGCTTTTTAGGTTACAAAAGGAACAAAGACCGGATTACTGGGTTGTCGCTTTTGACAAAACAAAAGCTACTGTTCGGATTGATCAGTATGCTCAATATAAAGCTCAGAGAAAAGAGACACCGGAAACCTTACGTCCTCAATTTGCTTACCTCAAGGAGATTCTAGAAGTATTAAAAGTACCTATTCTTGAGATTGATGGATATGAGGCAGATGATATTATTGCAACAGTAACTTCTGATGCAGAGAAGAAGGATATGGAAGTAAGCATCTTCACTGGAGACCGCGATGCACTTCAGCTTATATCTCCTCAGACAAGAATATATCTAACGAAGAAAGGTATCAGCGAAGTAGAATGCTATGATGAAGAAAAACTATTCGAAAAGTATGGCTTAAAACCGGTGCAGATAGTTGACCTTAAGGCTCTGATGGGGGATTCTTCAGATAATATACCTGGGGTACCGGGTGTCGGCGAAAAAACCGCCCTGAAACTTCTGTATGAATATGAAACAGTTGATAACATCCTTCTTAATAAAGAAAATATCAGTGCTAAAAGATTAAGGAACTTGATTATAGACTATGAAGAGCAGGCGTTACTAAGTAGAAAACTAGCTAGGATGATTAACGATGTACCTATCAGTTTTTCTTTAAATGACCTTCAATATCAAGAACCACCCAAAAAAGAAGCTCTTGGAATTTTGCATCACTACAGTTTGCACACCGTTGCCCGTTTGTTTGAAAAAAGTTTTAACGCCCCGATAAATTCTGATAATCAGTTAAGTTTTATTGATAATGATACAGATAAGAAAGAAAAGACCAGTAAAACTACTTCTGAAGCAGAGAATAAGGAATCCACTCCAAAAAGCATGGATCATAAAATATTCAGCGAGCTGACATTAGATGAACAGGCTTGGCTTAAACAGATGGATTCATGGAGCAATGACTGCGCTACCTTAGCTATTAGCTATCGTTACGAAGGAAAGAATACGCACCAGGGTCAATGGACCGAGATGGGAATCTGTGATGGTAAGAATCTGTTTCTCTTAGTTGGCAATGAGCAGAAACCTGTTGTTATGGATAAATGGTACACAATATTAGCGAATGATAAAGTTCAAAAAATCGTTGCAGATTGTAAAACGCTTTATTCTTTACTTCTGAATGAAGACCAAGACTTTAGAGGGTTATGTTTAGACCTTAGTTTAGCAGCTTATCTCTTGAATCCATCTCGAACAAATTATAGTGCAGCTGAACTGTTAAGACCCTATACTGAAGACCTTTTTGGGTTACCTCCCACTCAGGAAGCCGGTCTTTTACTAAACTTATCTAAAGAATATGTTGAAAACCTGAAGGATCTAGGTTTGGAAAGCCTACTTCATGATATTGAAGAACCACTTAGTTTAGTATTGGCCAGGATGGAGAAAAAAGGGATTGCAGTAGATAAGGAATTATTAGAAGTTTTCCGAGGGGAATTAGAGGAAAAGATTGGTCTGCTTGAAAAGAATATTCATAATATAGCTGAGTTAAATTTCAACATTAATTCTCCGCAGCAATTAGGCAAAGTACTCTTTGAGAACTTGGGACTCACACCTAAAAAGAAAACTAAGACAGGCTATTCTACTGATGCAGAGACACTTGAAGAACTCCGTTCAGAGCATCCGTTAGTAGAACAAATTTTGGAATATCGTCAACTGGTGAAACTATACTCCACCTATGTAAAAGGATTACTCAATCAGTTATATCAGGGAAGAATTCAAACAACATATCAACAAACGGTTACGAATACAGGTAGGTTATCCAGTACTGAACCTAATCTACAGAATATTCCTATCCGTTTAGAAGAGGGCAGGAAGTTACGGAAGGTATTTAAACCCACGGAAGAAGGTTGGCTTCTTTTCTCTGCGGATTATTCCCAGATAGAACTAAGGATTCTGGCTCATTTCTCAGGTGATCCTATCTTGTGTGAATCGTTTACAGTTGGGGAAGATGTCCATGCCCGAACAGCATCAGAGGTTTTTGGTGTTCCTTTGAGTGATGTTACTTCGGATATGAGGCGTAAGGCTAAAGCGGTTAATTTCGGTTTGATGTATGGTCTGACTGATTTTGGATTAGCCCGTGACCTTACTATTTCCAGGAAAGAAGCTAAATACTATATTACGCAGTATTTTGAGAGATATATCGGGGTTCAGAGATATATGGAAGAAGTAGTTAGGATAGCAAAAGAAAGCGGCGAAGTCCGCACTCTTCTAAGGCGTTTGCGTAAAATTCCGGAACTTAGCCATCCTAATAGGATGACCCGCCAGTTCGGAGAAAGAATTGCTAAAAACACCCCTATTCAAGGGACAGCGGCTGATATAATGAAGATCGCAATGATTAAAGTAGCTGATATTCTGAAACCTTATCGAGCAGATATCCTCTTGCAGGTACATGACGAACTTGTTATCCAAGTCGTACCGGAAGAACTCGATGCCATAGCTGTTAAAGTCAAAGAAACCATGGAAGAAGCCTTTCCTATTTCAGTCCCGCTGGTAGTGGACTGTAAGGTAGGAGAAAACTGGTTTGATATGGTGAAATACGGGGGGTAAAAGGTATGCCTGAGCTTCCAGAAGTAGAAAGTATTAAACTAACTTTAGCCGAAAAGATTCTAGGTGAAAAAATAGTTGGTATTGAAATATATTGGCCTCCTGCTGCTGAATCTGCGCTGGATGGAGATTTCTCGGAACTTGTAGTTGATAGTGTCATAGTGGATATTGGCAGACGGGGTAAATACCTTCTTATCGATTTAGATAAGGGTCTGACTATGATCATACACTTCCGCATGACAGGTCGTTTAATTTATTATTCTCAAAAACAACCTCCAGATAAGCATACTCATATCGTGTTCTATCTGGAGAATGGAGAAATGCATTATTCTGACATCAGGAAATTTGGAAGGGTTCAGCTTGTTCCAACGAAAGATATTCATAAAGTAGCCTCTTTGAGTAAGTTAGGACCTGAGCCACTTGATGAAAGTTTTGCTTTTGACAAACTGGGCAAACAGTTATCATTCAAAAAGAAATGTATTAAGGCATCTCTCCTCGATCAAACGGTTATAGCAGGCTTGGGTAATATTTATGCTGATGAAGCGTTATTCCGGGCAGGTATCCTGCCAGAGAGAGTAACTGGTTCTCTTAAAGCTTCCGAGGTTATCCTTCTATATAACTCTATCTGTGAAATACTCAATGAAGGGATAGAAGCACGCGGAACCTCTTTCAGGGATTATCGAGATGCGGATGGGAACAAAGGTTCATTTCAAGATAGGCTTATGGTTTATGGCAGGGGAGGGCAAGAATGTAAGATTTGCGGCCAAGCTTTAGAGCGGAAAAAAGTCGCCGGCCGAACGACAGTTTTTTGTACACAATGTCAGAAGTAACAATTAGGAAGGATCACACAAATCTAAATGAGTATACTAGTATGCAAGAATCTTGAGATAGAAGTGGCAGGAAGTAAACTTCTTGATAATATAACCTTTAAACTTGAACAGGGTGAAAAAGCTGGTTTAGTCGGAGCTAACGGTTCAGGGAAAACTACCCTTTTACGAGCGATCGTAGGACAGATGCCTTATCAAGCAGGTGAGATTATCCTCACGGCGACCGTAGGTTATCTGCCGCAGACGGCTAAGATAGATGAATCTTTAGGGACTGTTTTTGAGGCTATGCTTACGGAAAGGAAAGATATCCTTGATATGAGGAGTAAGCTTCGTTTCTTTGAGTTTAGAATGGCTGAGGTAAATGATGAGAAAACGCTTGAACAATACAGTACCCTCACTGAAAAATACGAACTAAACGGAGGATATGCCCTAGAAGCGAGTATCAGAAGGATACTCTCGGGTTTAGGACTTGAACAAGAGCAGAATAAGGCGATCTCCTTTTTGAGTGGCGGTCAAAAAACAAGGTTGGCATTGGGTCAAATACTCCTTCGAGAGCCGGATTTGCTTATTTTAGACGAACCTACCAACCATCTTGATATCGAAGCCCTGGAGTGGTTGGAAAACTATTTAATAGCATATAGTGGTGCTGTCTTAGTTGTCTCACACGATAGATATTTTCTTGATAAAATCTCAGAGAAGATTCTTCTTATCCAGGACGGAGGCGTTAAAGATTATCGTGGGAATTATTCAGAATATGAATTACAACGGACTCTCGAACTGAAGACTCTCTCCCGCGAAGCGGAGAGGATGAACAAGAAAATTGCAGATTTAGAAGAATATATTAGACGGTATGGTGCGGGTATCAAGGCCAAACAAGCCCGAGGCAGAGAGATACAGCTTAAACGTTTAAACCGAATTGAAGTACCTCAGGATTCCCAATCTCTTAAACTTAACTTTGGAAAACAAGTTCGAACAGGTGATAAAGTGATGCATATCACGGATTTAGCTGTTGAATATGATCAGAAAGTAATATTTGAAGGAGTTTCTCTTGAGTTAATTCGAGGAGATAGACTTGCCCTTCTTGGTAAGAATGGAGTAGGTAAGACTTCCCTGTTAAAGGCTATAGGGGGCTCTGTCTCCTATAAAGGACAAATAAAATTAGGGTCGAACGTTATTATCGGGTATTATTCTCAAGAACACGAGAATATTGGAGATAGGGATACGATTATCGAAGAAATCCGTTACTCATCAACCCTTGATGATCCTGAGATCCGTAATTTATTGGCAAGGTTCGGGTTCAGAGGGGAAGATGTGTTCAAACAAATAGATGTTCTAAGCGGGGGAGAAAAAAGTCGACTAGCCTTATGTAAACTGTTTCTTTCTAACGGGAATCTTCTTCTTCTCGATGAGCCCACTAACCATCTTGATATGCAAACCAGAGAAGTGCTGGAAGAGGCTTTGAGGGATTATGAAGGTACTTTTGTAACTGTATCACATGATCGTTATTTTCTTAATAGAACAGTTGATAAGATTGCTTTGCTTACCCCTAAAGGTTTAAAAATATTTGCGGGAGATTATACGAGCTATCGTGAGTTTCTGGAAAGCGAATTAAAAAACGATAATAAGGAAAAATCATCAGAACAGGAAGATTCGGCAACTGCCAGAAACTATCAGGAAGAATCAAAAAACAATAGACGGAAAGAGCAAAAGTTACAAAAACTTGAACAAAGGATACATGAGCTGGAAAACTTGCTGCAAGAACTGGAGCATCAATTAGAATTGGTTATTGATGATTACGAAGAAGCTCTGCGTTTGCAACAGGAACAGGAGACGGTTCAGCTAGAACTCGATAGCTTGATGGCTGAATGGTTGGACCTTCTTGAATAGAACTCACCAATATGCGCTATTCCTCATATATTAACCCTGAAGTACTTACTTAGAGAGGTTAAAATATATGGGAGTGGCTCTAATCATCGCATTGGCGTTGAGTATGGATGCCTTTGGGGTAGGGACTGCATATGGACTAAAAAGGATCAGAATTCCGCTTTTATCCATGAGCATAATTGCTCTGTGCACTGCCTTCGCTATGGGAGTATCCATGCTATTCGGTCAAGTAGTGACCAATTATCTGACTATGATTTCCCCAAAAATAGTAGGAGCTGGTATATTAATCGTTATAGGTTCCTTTCAATTTGTGCAGGCAATCAAGAATAGGTCTGTCCACCAAAAAACATTACCAGTGATGAGTACTACCGTATACCAACCGGCGTCCGATTCTTACAAAACTCTTTTGAAAATCAATCTTAGTATGTTTGGTTTGGTTATCCAGGTTTTAAAGACACCTGATGTAGCTGATATGGATGGTTCAGGAACTATTTCTCCTGGGGAGAGTATTCTGCTTGGTGCTGCCTTAGCACTGGATGCTTTCGCCTCTGGCATGGCAGTGACCATGACTGGTTTTTCTTACTATGTCATAGGACTAGTTGCCTTCATGACAGTTATTATGATTTGGGCCGGTCAGAAGCTGATTGGGAAAATCCCCGATGATTTTTTATCTAAGGTAGAATATTTGCCTGGTATGGTTTTAATAGTCATAGGGATGCTAAAAATAATATGAGGTGTACAATGTTAAAGATTGGTCTCACAGGTGGGATTGCCAGTGGTAAAACATCTGTAGCTAACTGGTTTGCAGACAGAGGGATTCGAGTATTTGACGCTGACAAGGCGGTTCATGATTTATATTCCCAAGAGGGTATTATATCTTCAATCGCAAAAGTATTCGGAGCTGAATATATTCAGGAAGGCTTTGTTAATCGGTCACACCTAGGAAGATTAGTATTCAGTAACAAAGAAGCAAGGACAAAGCTGGAAGAAATAATTCATCCTTATGTCCGTGAAGAAATGAGAAAAAGTATTAAAACTGCTGAAAGGGAAGGGGAAAAGACTATAATTCTCGATCTCCCTCTTCTTTTTGAAACCGATTGGACAAGTTATATTGATGAGATCTGGACTGTCTATGTACCTCTGGAGATTCAGATTCAACGGCTAACTCAAAGAAATGGTTTCTCAAGAGAGGAAGCAACCCAGCGGATTTCATCTCAGCTGTCTTTGGAATATAAAGCTGATAAAGCAGATAGAGTAATAGATAATTCCGGCGATTGGCCTCATACTGAGTTAGAACTGGTTAAGATATGGGAAGAAATAAATCAAGGTTAATGGTCTAGGTTTTATTAATGAATTATAGTGATTTAATAATTTAGGATATAAAAAATTAAATAGAGAATATAACTGTATTAAGATAAGAATTAAGCTGGGATGGATGTAATTTGTTTATTAGAAGAAGGACCATTAAAAGAACAATAGTAGTTCTACTATTGCTCTTGCTTATTGTTACAGTTTCTAAACATAATCTTATAGAAAAGATGTTGTACCCTTATCCTTACAAGCAGACTGTAGAAAAGTATGCACTTGAGTACGGGGTAGACCCCTACTTAGTGATTTCTGTGATTAGAGAGGAAAGTCGTTTCAAATCCCAATCCGTTTCAGCTAAAGGGGCAGTCGGTTTAATGCAGCTCATGCCCGATACAGCTAAAGAGATAGCTGTATGGCTGGGGGAGAACTATGAAGAAGTAGATCTGACTAAACCAGATGACAATATCCGTTATGGTACATGGTATCTTGCTACACGGAGTAAAGAATTCTCTGGGAACACCATCATTACGCTAGCCTCCTATAATGCTGGTATAGGAAGAGTTAAAAGCTGGCTGAAGGAATCAACAAAAAATTTTAACAGTTACTTGATTGAGGATATACCGTATAAAGAAACAAGAGAATATGTACAGAAAGTTCTCAAGAGTTATGGGAAGTATAATAAACTGTATAATATAGATACTTAGGACAAAACATCCTGAACGAAGTTGTTTAGGATGTTTTAATTTATTATGCTTGAAATAGCCTTAAGTCGGTAGAATAACAGATTTGAATTCTTCAATAGCTTTAATTTGCGTTGTCTACATAGAAATTAAAATTCTCTAGTGCCCAGTCCATATGGTAAAGGTGATTTTTGTAGGAATCCTTATCATGGATGGATGAACAATAAACTGTTCTTTTACCTTGACTTAACTCGTTAAAATACTCTAAATATTTCCACTTAAAGTTCTCCGCAAAGGATTCATTCTTGTGCTTGCTGTTCCTGATGTCAAAACAAGTAGATTTACTCTTATCAAGTGTGCACCATTGGCTGGCTTCACAATTTGCGCACGGGATGGTCTGAATCATATCAATCGGAATATCAATTGCAAATCCTGCTTTAAAAGGCGTATAGTTATTCACTCTGATCGACAGCTCAGCGTCGCCGTAACCACTTTCTTCACTCCAGTAACCAATGATATTGAGTAGTTCTGGTCTTAGGCACTGGCATTGCCCGGGTACAAAATCAAGTGCAATGTCAACTTTACCATTCTTTAATTGTAGATAATTTACGCCGTTTTTTTCTTGAGGGATAACCTCCGGAAAATATATTGGATACGGAAAAGCTCTGGCTACTCCGAGGAGGCCGACCTCAGGGAATGTCTCAAAGACTTTCATAAAACGGCTTATCCAATCTGGGGCAAAAAGATACACATCGCTTTCAACGACAAAAAAATACTGGTCAGGTTTCCTGCGTGCCAGGTTATAATTAACCGCAAAAATAGGTCCGAAATTTATTGGAAATCTGGTTTTTGACTTGATACGGCTGTCGTTCAAGCTTTGAATATACTCCCAGGTTCCATCCTGGGAATTGTTATCAATAATATGGAGTTCGAAATCATCGGTTGTATTTAAAAGTGAATTTAAGTTTCTGACTGTTAGTCCCATTCTATGAAAAGTAGAATAACTGATAAAAGGCGGTGTCATCAATATCACTCCCGTTTATTTTTTCGCACATACCATATTATGTAATTGAGTGGACAGGTTGTGATATTTTTTTGATTATTATTTTGGCTTTTTATTGGGACAATCTGTCCAATGCTGAATAAGATATAGAAAGTTATTATATATTTACTCAACTTCAGAGGTGTTAATAAAATGAAGGCAACCCTAAAATACGAGAATCTCTCTGTCGGGCAAAGTGACAAACTGGAAAGGGAAATCACTCAGAACATGGTTAATAACTTCGCAGATCTGACAGGAGACTATAACCCTGTGCATATTGATCAAGCTTTCTGTGAGAAGTTAGGTCTAATTGGACCAATTGCACATGGCATGCTTACGATTTCATTATTATCTACTTTTATTGGAATGTTCCTCCCTGGTAATGGTTCTATTATCATGAACCAAACTGCTGATTATTTATTGCCTGTAAGAGTTGGAGATAAGGTAAAAATTTTTGGGAAGATTACCGATAAAAAAATGGGAGATGGTCTTAATCTCCAAATCATCACAATAAAGTACAATATTAAAAATCAAAACGATCAAACGGTTGTTCGAGGTACTGTTAAAGTCAACTTAAAATAAAAAGGTGAAAACAATGAAGGAAAAAGTTGTATTGATTACAGGTGGCAGCAGAGGTCTTGGCAAGAAAATTGTAGAAAGGTTAGCAGTAAATAACGATAGCATTGTGTGCTTTACGTATGTTAATCCAACAGAGATAGTGCTAAAACAATCACAAGAAAAAAAAGTTTATCCTTTTCTGTGTGACCAGCAAAATGAAGAGGAAGTTAAGAGTGCCGTAAACAGTATACATTCTGAATTCGGGAAAATCGATATCTTGATTAATAATGCTTGTCCCGCTTTTACTCCATCTGACTTTTTAGATTCTCAATGGGGTAGTTTTCAGAGCTTACTGGACGTTAATGTGAAGGGTGCTTATTTTTTTTCCAAGGAAGTTTCCAGGTTGATGAAAGAGGCTCATTCCGGAAAAATCATCAATATTTTATCTTCATACGTGTTCAATCTTCCTCCGGAAAAAATTGCTTTTTATATTACAGCGAAATACGCGCTGCTGGGTTTATCCAAAGCGTTAGCTGTAGAGCTTGCCAAATATGGGATTACTGTGAATATGATTTCACCGGGACTCATGGCTACGGATTTATCCCAATATCTCCCGCGAAAATTCCTTGAAGTTTACAGTAAAAAGCACCCTATGGGGCGAATGACTACAACAGATGATGCT
>Ga0209643_1002547_pt1 | contig 11481 bp, 14 predicted proteins | sample AutmiccBRH37_all_FD_187383 | JGI IMG/M metagenome (GOLD analysis project Ga0209643, IMG submission 187383) | Deep subsurface microbial communities from Mt. Terri, Switzerland - Autotrophic microbial communities BRH/37_all (SPAdes) (version 2) | ecosystem: Environmental > Aquatic > Deep... | reverse complement strand
GAAGGTCTTGAACAGCGTCCAATTAAAACTCCTGACGGCGAGATCTACGTCAGCTTTTGGAATCATGAAAACTATTCCCTCAAGCTTGAACAGGAGATGAAAAACAACTCGCCCGGCCTTAGCTACGGAGATCCGGTGATGAGATGAAAGTAAAAGTAAACGGACAAATAGCGCTCTTTGGTTTCTAATGAAGCTGAAGGGTACTTTTTTGTTACAGCAGATGCTTTGAGCTATACAACTAAAGAAAGAACGAAAAGGCGCTGTCTTACCAAAAAGGCAGCGCCTTTTTGGTTTTTCCGAGAAAGGAGCTGAACCATGAAGCATGATCTAACACCGGAAGAAAAAACAGGAGCCGAAGAAAACAGTCATCCTGCAAAGTATTCCCTGCCTCTGCCTGAACAAACCGCCCGCTGTGTCGGCTGCCCTTATCCCGGCGTCGGCTTTATCTGCTGGAGTCCGGACGGCTCCTGCATGAGAACCGACGTCGATAAATTCAGTCGCCAGAGCAAAGGGATGTGATGTATTGAACAGCATCATCAGTTGGGTGGGCGGTAAAAAGGCTCTGCGGGACATGATCTATCAGCGTATGCCGAAGGAATTCGGACGGTACATTGAGGTCTTCGGCGGCGGAGGCTGGGTGCTGTTCGGACGGCCTCCGGACGCCGCTATGGAGGTCTATAACGATTTTAATTCAGACCTTGCAAATCTGTTCCGCTGCGTTCGCGACCGTCCCTTTGCTCTTCTCAAGGAGCTGAATTTCTTTCCGCTGAATGGGCGGGATGAATTCAATGTCTTAAAAAAATATCTGGAGAAGGAGGAATTCACAGACGAGTACCTGCGGGAGGAAATGGAGATCGCGCAGAGATTTCTAAGTGAACCGCAGTTTGAGGAAATCAAGCCGATCCTTCTGGAAAACGCACAGATGAACGACGTAAAACGCGCCGCCGCCTTCTATCGTCTCATCCGGCTAAGCTACGGAAGCGGCTGCACTAGTTACGGCTGCCAGCCCTTCGATATCCGTAAAACCTTTCATCTTCTCTGGCAGGGCAGCCGGAGGCTTAAGGATACGGTGATTGAGAACAAGGACTTTGAAGCTCTGATTAAGCAGTACGACCGTGAAAATGCCTTCATCTATTGCGACCCGCCATATTATCAGACGGAGGGACACTACGAGGTGGTGTTCAAAAAAGAGGATCACTATCGTCTGCGTGATACCTTGGCGTCCTGCCAGGGCAAATGGCTGGTCAGCTACAACGACTGCGAATTCATTCGTGAGCTGTACAAGGATTTTAATATTGAGGCTGTCAGCCGCATCAACAACCTTGCCCAGCGCTATGACAACGGCTGTGAATATGCCGAAGTCCTGATCTCAAACTACGATACCGGCGAAAGACTGAGGGATATGCCGACTCAGCTTGGGCTTTTTGACCTCGCTGGATTTTACGGCATGGAGTAACAAATCAAATTTTTGAGGAGGTTCAACATTATGAAATTATTTAAAACGGTTGCAGTCGTGGACAAGCATGGCCGCATAACCCTGCAGACAGCAATGTTTGATGCCGCCGGACTTAAGCCCGGCGATGAGATCTGTGTCACCCTTGCTGTGAATCATGAGGAAGCTGAAAATTCCTGTCCGCAGCTTGTCGTCACTCCCCACGTCGCAGAAGTTGCTGAGCAGACGCGTGATTGTGAGTGGGATGATGTGGAAGTTACCCTGACTCTTCCCAATTTGCTTCTGGAAGCTGCGGAGATTCCGGAAGAAAGCGCTCTGGAAATCATATACGTGCCCGGCGCTATCATCATAAAGGCCGCAGATATTATGGACAATCTTCCGGATGAGCTTCATGAGCTGTTCGATATGCTCGGCATTGACCCCGGCACGGTTCGGGAGGTTATGAGAAAGGAGGGATACTTTGTATGAAAGAAAAACCCATTTACAAAATCGTAGATGGCAAAGGCAGAGTCCTTATTCCGAAGGCATTACGAGCCGTAGCTGAAATGGAGCATGGCGATATCGTTCGCCTCGGAATCCAGAAGGGCGTCATCACAGCCAAGAAGGTCGATCTCATTGAGATTGGCGACCAGTCGCCGGAGGCAGTAGAGGCGTTCGTTCGCTCCGCCATCCGCGACATGCCGGAGGATACGCTCATATCCATAGCCGCAAGGCTGCTGGATATAATAGAAAAAAGAAAGGAGCCGATCCGAGTTGACTGAGAAAGAATTATTTACACAGGAGGATTGCCTGCAAACCGGATATGACATGCCTGTAAGCGACAGGGTTATCATACTCCGTCCTTCCTCTTTGCCGAGCGAACATCGGAACGCAAAGCATCAGCTGTGCTATTGCACCGGAGGAAACGGCAGTAATGCTAATCCTATAGGTCGCTCTGTCTTTGCAATCGCTCTTGCAAACGGAAAGCAGGTTCGCTTGAACTGGAGTGACATCCTTGGTATCGCAAAGCCGGAAATCCTTTCCGATCATGCCCGGCTTCAGCTGTCGCAGATCCGTCCGACAGATGAGCTGGGTCTGAAAAGCCATGAGCCGCAGTACAGCGGCTATTGTTTTCTGCCGGATGGCAGATATACTTCCGGCGTGTGGCTGTGCAACACCAAAGAGCTTCAGAACTACATTGAGATGCAGAAAGACTATCAGCACCGTGTAATGATTTGCGACCGTGATGACTTCTGCGTCTTCGAGATGATCGACGGAAAGCTCATTCATCCATCGCAGGAGACATTAGAATCCTTCTTCAAGGACCAGCAGGAGCCGGGCGGCATGGAGCTGCAGCTATGAAATCAATAAGGACTTGAGGCCGGAATCAGAAGGATGGTTCCGGCTTTTTCATTGTCATAATTAAAAGAAAGGATTGAGAAAACCCATGAAACAGAAAAGAAAACGCATCGTCATCATTGCCCTTGCTCTCCTTCTCCTTATATGCGGCGGAATCTATACGGCATACCGCATGCATCCGGAGAGCTTTGTCGGGCAGGACGAAATCATCACACGCGGTGAGTACGCCGCAATTTTGGCGCAGGAGATTCCGCTCGACACCTCAAATGCGGAAAAAGACCCGCCCAGCTTCTCCGACATCGACGGCCACTGGTCGGAGAAATATATTGAGGCACTGATTGACGCCGAAATCATTGACCCCGCCGATTACCCCGACGGCTTCCATCCCGACGATCCCATCACCCGCGCTGAAATTATCAAGCTGCTGGTGAAAGCGGAGGGCAAGGACGAGGAAGCGAAAAACACTCAGGGACACAGCGGATATGAGGACCAGGCGGACATCAAGGATGATGACAAAAGCTATGTAATCATCGGCCGCGAGGACGGAATCATTGGCGAAACGGGGGATAATAAAATCCGTCCCAACGATCCTGCGACTAAAGATGAAGCTGAGGATATGAATAACAAGGTTACTCCGAAGCCGACTGAGCTGACGCCCACTCCGGCAAATCCGAATGAGAGCAAGCCATCTCCCACACCAATACCCGGCAATACTGTAGGCGGCTCGGGAGGCGGCTCATACTATCCTCCCGCGCAGGTGAGATTTGACCTTCATGAAACGGCTCACACCGATAGCAAAATTCAGGTGATGCCTGTGTGGAAATACATGAATAGCTTCACCTGGTCGCTGACCAAAACTGCTGTGGACGGCTCCCAGCAGCCTGTCGAGCTGGTGGACGCTGTCACCGGAACCCTCGGCTTGGAGGGAGGCACCATCCAGTTCAAGGAGGATGGACAGTATACCCTTACAGCCACAGCCAAGAACGCCAGAGGAAAAGAAAAAGTGCTGTCCAAGCAGATTACAGTGTATCCGGTCATCGACCTGAGCTTTAACCTGCCGGAAACCACACATACGGATAAATCGGCTATCCTCACCTTCTCCCTGGAGAAGCTCTACGGTCACGATATCGTGTGGTCGGTAACGAAGGACGGCGAAGCTGTCCAGCCGACTGACATTCTGGACGGCGAGCTTGGGAACGAAGGCGGAACCTTTGTGTTCAGGGAAAAAGGCGAATATACGCTCACTCCGTACATTGCCGATGATACTGGCCGTGTCTTTACCCACACTGAAACTACTAAGGTCTACCCTGTTGCCGGAATTTCCTTTGACCTCCCGGCTGCATCACATACGGATACAGCCCTTGATGTTTCAACTGTGCTGACAGAGGCAGACAATCTGAACGTCGTCTGGAGTCTGACGAAGAACGGTGATGCGACAGCGCTTGCCGATGAGCTGGAAGGCAGCCTAACCGATGAAGGCGATACTATTCGCTTCAAGGATAAGGGCGTATACATGCTCACCGGAACACTCACCGATGAGACCGGCAGAACCTTTGAAACAGCCGATACCATCACGGTCTATCCAGTAGGCTCCATCGGCTTTTATGCACCGGAAATCACCCACACCGACAGGACGGTCCATGTTGAAACCCGCTTTGAAAACCTCGGCGCCGCCGCAATCCAGTGGTCTCTGACCAAGGATGGAGAAGCTGTTGGCCTTGCCGATGCGGCTCATGGCGAGCTGACTAACGAGGGCGGCTACATCCGCTTTATCAATAAGGGCGAGTATGTCCTCAAAGCCTCATTCACCGATCCGGCTGGCAGAAGCTACAGCTACACTGCTCCAGTCAAGGTATACTCGATACCAAGCATCTCGTATACCTTGCCTGAAACCGCCCACACAGATACCATTGTCAACGTGATTCAGGAAGCCTCAGAGCTTGATGGATTTAATGTCGAGTGGCTGTTGGAAAACGGCTCTGGATTCCAGGATTTTGGGACGTATGTCAGCGGATCGCTGGATAACAGCGGCGGCTCCATTCGCTTCAAGCACGCCGGAACCTACGAGCTGATCGCCCGTATTACTGATGAAACCGGTCGGGTATTTCTGTTCGAGAACGGCGACAGAATCGAAGTTCTGCCGGTGCTGAACATTTCTTTTGAGCTTCCGGAAGCCACGCATACCGATCGCACCATTGACCTGAGAACTCGCGACAACAACAATGTGCTGCCTGTTGAGTGGACAATAACCAAGGACGGAAAGCCGGTGGAGTTATCCGACGTTATGGAGGGAAGCCTTAATGCCTACGGCGGGCAAATACGCTTTACGCAAATTGGAGATTACACTATCACCGCCTCCATGACAGATGCGCTGGGCAGGGTGTTCTCCTACAGCGCTTCCACCACGGTCTGCCCGATCCCGTCGATTTCACTCAGCATACCGCAGGTCTGGTACGGCGGTGAAATCGGAACAGTAAGCGCCAGCGGTACAGATCTGGATAATCTCACTGCAGACTGGACGGTCGTCAAGGATGACGGAGGCGCTGAACCTTACTCCGCATATACGTCAGGTACCCTGACCAAAGCAGGCGGCAACCTGACTTTCCCGGCAAAGGGGCAGTATGAGCTAACCCTGACTATGACGGACCCGACAGGCAGAACCTTTGTCCGAAGCAGAAGCTTCACGGTTTATCCCATCCCGCAGATGTCCATCGGGCTCCCGTCACTCAGTTACAGCGGCGATTCCATTGCCGTTACTGCATCCGGCGCTGAGCTTGATAAAACGGATATCGTTTGGCTTATCTCTGTTGATAGCGGTCAGCCCAAGCCCTATGCCCAATACGCCACAGGCACTGTCGGAATCGGCGGCGGCAATCTTCAAATCAGCACGGATAAAACCATCGCTGTGAAGCTAATCGCCGAAGCGACGGATGTAAACGGCAGAAAATTCACCTTCACGTCCAACACCGCAACGGTTATGCCAATAGCCAGCTTCCCGTTCACCATCCCGTCCACTGTTCACATCGGCGGCAATATAAATGTATCCCTGCCGGCCGTGTCAGGACTGGAGGGCAGAAATCTTGTCTGGTCGCTGACTAAGGACGGAAGTCCGGTAAGCTACTCCGGAAGCCTTTCCAACAGCGGGGGGAGCATTGTCATCAGTGTACCCGGCAGCTATGTTCTGACCGCCAGCACGACTGACAGCACAGGCAGAGCCTTCACTTATTCGCAGAATATCACCATAACAAATACCGCGCCGAATAAACCCACCGGAAGCGCCACGGTAACGAGAATAGCATTAAGCGGGAAGCTGAAGGTTAACATTTCGGCCTCGGCTACCGATCCGGACGGTGATACCGTTACGCTGGAATACTCCGGCAACACGGAGGACAGTTACTATCCCGTTGGTACTCATACCGTGAAGGTCAGAGCTAAGGACGCATGGGGCATGTATTCCGACTGGACGAACATCACCTTCACGGTGGCAAACTCTGCACCATCAACACCTGTGATTACCCGTGCACCTGACGGCAACAGCATCGCTCCCGGCGTACCGATAACCATCTCTGCAACAAGTACCGACGCTGACGGCGACGCTATCACCTATGTATGGGAAGGCCGTCCGGCGCAGACCAGCACAGCCTATCCTCTCGGCAAGAATGTGGTTCGCGTGAAGGCTGTTGACTCCACAGGAGCCGAATCGCCTTGGGCGGCAATAGTTTTCTTCATCGCCGATCCAAACAAAGGCGGCGGTATGACGCTGACCGGACCGGAATCAGTCATACTCGAACAGGGCATTGCAGGTGCCACCATAACAAACTACACCTTTACGGTTCCGCCTGTCAGCGGACACAGCGGCCAGGACTTCGGTCGTGTGCGTGGGTATAACGTGCTGACCGGACAGTGGGATCAGCTCGACTATGTACCGACCTCAAACGGCATCACCTTCAGCCGCAGCCTGTCACCCGGCATTTACAGCCAGCTGGAGTTCTACTACTACACCAACCACAATTGCATGTACAACAAGTCAAACATCACCTACTCCGTCAGCTTCTACTTTGAGTAAACGGCAGGATTACTGTCGGGAAAGAAGGTTTTATGAACAACATACAGATGAAAAACGATCTTATCCTTTACTACGGCAACAAGGCAGGCTATATCGACAATGGCAAGGCTGTTGTCGACCCGCTGTTCCGGAAGGATGAGCTTCGGTCTTACCTGACAGAAAAAGAAGGACTGGAGCTGGAGTGGAGAAGCGGTGTTTATGAAGGGCTGACTGAAGGAAGAATCGATCCGGCAGGCGGCGTGCGGCTCCTCAAAAGCTGCCGTGTCTGGCAACTCAGACCTGATGTTGACCCCATGATGAAATTCATCGGGTATGACGAGCTGCTGGAGCGATTTGGAGAGCCTGACCCGGATAACTACCGGACTGTTTACGACGGCGAAGTGGACACCAATAATCTGGATGAGCTTTTCGCCAAGTTAAATCTTGCCCATCCGCCCGGCTATGAAGGACACAGCCTGTCTATGTCGGATGTTATCGAGATGTATGACAAGTCCGGCAGCAGCTTCCACTACGTTGACCGCTTCGGATTTAAGGGAATATCCTTCCAGCCGCCGGAGCAGGAGCTTTACCAGGGACCGGCAATGAGCCTGTAAACCCATGAACCGCAACCGAAAGGCTACTTTTTTATTTAAAAAGTTAAGGAGGAAACGCCATGAACAGAACACAAAACGCGGCTAAAGCGCCGCATGTACCTGAGCAGGCTGCTGCCGAACAGCCAATTCCCATGAAGGTAGACGTCAAAATCAGCTCCATCCGTCCGGAGGGCAATGTCAGGGCGTATGCGTCCATCAACCTCAACGACTGCTTCGCAATCCGGAACGTGAAGGTCATGGACAGCACCAAGGGTCTGTTCATTGCCATGCCCAGCTACAAGGCGGGAAACGGCGAGTACAAGGACATCTGCTTCCCTGTCACCAAGGAATTCAGGGAGCAGCTGAACAATGCGGTCATCGATGCATACAAGCAGGCTCTCACCCAGAGTCAGCAAAAGAAGGCGCAGGATGCGACCTCTTTTGACCAGGCACCGGAGCAGTCCTCCGGCCTGCAGATGGGATAATCCGGGAAAAGCCTATGCTTAAAAATTTTTCGGAGATGATGCCCATGAACAAAGAGCAAGGCCTAATACCTCTGGGTACCAGCCAAACCTATTACTCCCGGCTTCCCAACATGAAGCTTCCGGAAAACCATGTAATCCGTGAAGGGTTTTTGTGCAAAGGGAATATGCCCGCAACCCTAGAGACGTCAGGAATTGTTGAAGCTGCGGCCCAGAGCTTTCTTCATGTGGATGACGCACAGGAATACGAAATTGGATAAGATTTTACAGGCAGTTTAACACCGGTCTAAACCACCGGTGTTTTTTGCTGTCCATACGGAGGTGATAAACACGAAAGAAGTAGAGCTGGAACTGGATCTGATCAGAGTTGTGTGCGATCCCAGCCCTCTTTTTAAGTATCAGCTTATTTACAGGGACGGAATGGCCACAGGTGTGGCGGGAGTATACAGCTTTGACGAGGACTGGTATTATCTTTACAAAAATGACACGGAAAGATACAGGGTCAAGCGGTGCAAAGACCTAGAAGGCATTCCATCCGCCTTTACCTACAGGCAGCAGCGAAAAAGGCGGGAAGATAAACCGGACAAACAAAAACCCCTTGAGCAAAGTGTAGCAGCAGATCTGCCCTCTTTGGAAGAAGTGCCGGAGCACAGTGGCTCCTTGCGCATGGGCGGTATGTAGATTAAAAATAGCTAAAAAATATGAATTTGGAGGTAAATTACTATGAAAAAACTCGTAAACAAGGTAAACGATAAGATCACGGAAAAAGCTGTTATGGTTCAGACCTTGCTCCGTTCCCAGCGCGGAGAAGGCTTCGTGGATACAGCCATTAAAATCCTGATGTCGGTTGTCATCGGCGGCCTCGTCCTCGGCGGCCTCTACGCCTTGTTCGGCGAAACTGTTCTGCCGACGCTCAAACAGCGCATCCAGGATATGTTCAACTATGGGGGCTAATCTGGGCGCTTTGGCTCAGTATGCGCCGCTTGTGCAGGGCGGCGTTTTTGCTACTCTGCTGCTGGCGGCTTCCGTCTTCGACGCACGAAAACGGATCATACCCGACAGCATCTGCCTTGGGATCGCCTTGACAGGATTACTCACCTTTGAACCGGTGAAGCTGGCTGGGATTCTTGCTGCCGCGCTCTTTCTTATAGCCGCCCTGTTTTTTGGCGGTATGGACGGCGGGGATATCAAGCTCATGGCGGCCGCGGGGTTGGTGCTGGGCTTCAACAAAAGCATGGCCGCTGCGGTCATAGGCTTAACCGCCTTGCTGGTATTCCATGCAGGCAATACCATAATCCAAAAGCTGCGCGGGAGGGCTGCTCAAAAGGCATATCCTTTCGCACCTTTTCTTTCCCTCGGCTGCCTGACAGCCTACTATTTAACTTAAGGAGGAACACTCTATGAGTTTTCTAAAAAACCGCACGGTGCTGGGAGTGATCTGCATTGTGCTTTCTTTACTAATCAGTTTCGCGCTCACGCCTCTGTTCACTCAAAGCGTGTCCCAGAAAACTACCGTCATCCGGGTAGTGAAGGACATTAAAGTCGGCGACGCAATCAACAAGGATATGATTCAGACTGTGGAGGTAGGCGGTTACAACCTGCCGGAGGATGTGATAAAGCAGCAGGACACCGTCCTCGGCAAATACGCTGAGGCGGATCTGTCCCCCGGTGACTATATCCTCACAGCCAAGCTGTCGGACACGCCTGCGTCGGAGAATGCCTATCTGTATAACCTGAGCGGTGACAAGCAGGCCATTTCTGTTAGCATTAAAAACTTTGCCGGAGGCTTGTCCGGCAAGCTGATCTCCGGTGACATTGTATCAGTAATCGCGCCCGACTATAAAAAGCAGGGCTTAACCGTGATCCCTCCGGAGCTGACGTATGTAGAGGTCATTGGTGTTACAGCCAGCACGGGCTACGACACCGATGCAGGAGAGCAGAGCAAGAATGAGGACGAAAAGCAGCTTCCCGCTACCGTCACCCTGCTGGTTTCACCGGAACAGGCTAAAATTCTCGCGGAACTGGAAGCGGGCGGCAAGCTCCATCTTTCTCTCGTGTACAGAGGTTCTAAGGAGAACGCCGCAAAATTTATTGAGCTGCAGGATAAGGTGATTAAAACCCTGTACCCGAAGCCTGCGGAGCAGACGGCTGAACAAACCGCACAATCGGCTGTTCCAGAAACGCCAGCCGCTTCGATGGCTCAGGCTGAGCCTGAAAACCCTGTACAGGAAGCTGGAGGTGAGTAAGATGCTGAACTTCATGAAAGGAAGCCTTTTCACAAGAAAACAACCGGAAGCCATACAGGAGGAGCCAGAGCAGGATGTGCAGGTGCTGGCGGTATGGGGCAGTCCCGGCAGCGGTAAGACCACCGTGAGCGTACGCCTTGCTAAATATCTGGCGGATCAGAAAAAGAACGTGGCCTTGCTGCTGTGCGACATGACCACGCCCATGCTGCCCTGCATCTGTCCGCCAAGCGATCTGGAGTGTGAGCGCTCCCTAGGCAGTATCCTTGCCGCCACCCATGTGACGGACCTGCTCATCAAGCAAAACTGCGTCACCCACAAGAAGATGGATCACCTGACCATCATCGGCTTGCTCAGGGGCGAGAATGTGTTTACTTACCCTCCATACTCTAAGGAGCTGGCGACCGAGCTGATCGATCATCTGCGGGACATTGCGCCATATATCATCATCGACTGCGGCAGTGCTATTGCCCATGATATCCTGTCTGCGGTTTCTCTGCTGGAGGCTGATTCGGTACTCCGGCTGGTGAACTGCGACCTGAAGTCCATCAGTTACCTGTCAAGCCAGCTCCCGCTCATGAAGGATCAGAAATGGGACGCCGACAAGCAGTACAAGGTGGCCTCCAATATTAAATCCAATCAGGCGGGAGAACACATCGAGCAGGTCTTGGGCAGCGTCGCCTTCAAGCTTCCTCATTCGGATGAGCTGGAGAATCTGGCTCTTGCGGGGAACCTGCTGGGAGAGCTGACGCTCAAGGACAGCAGGAGCTTTCGCAAGGAGATCGCCAGACTCGCAAAGGAGGTGTTCGGCGTATGAGCAGAAAGAACCATAGGCGTGATGCAGTTAATATCATTCCGCAGGTAAGTGATCAAGCAAATACAGTCAGCATGACAGGCAATCAAAGCCTGTTTTTTTCATCCGATGTGGCTGTCAGGGAATTCGGACCGGTGCTTCATGAGGTGCAGGAGTACATCTCCAGTAAATACGCTGCGCTGATCATCGATGGAGGCACGGAGGAAGTCAAGATCCAGATTAAGAGGTATATCACCAAATATGTTCAGGATTACCGAATCGCTGTTGCAGGCATGTTTCAAGAGCAGCTGGTGAACGCCCTGTACACCGAGATGGCGGAGTTTTCGTTCCTGACAAAATACATCTTCGGCGCCGGTATTGAAGAAATAGATGTCAATGCATGGAACGACATTGAGGTGCAGTACAGCAGCGGTATCACCAAAAAGCTGCACGAACACTTTGACAGCCCTGAGCACGCCATAAATGTGGTTCGACGTATGCTTCATGTGTCCGGTATGGTACTAGACAACGCCA
>Ga0209643_1002544_pt1 | contig 11493 bp, 10 predicted proteins | sample AutmiccBRH37_all_FD_187383 | JGI IMG/M metagenome (GOLD analysis project Ga0209643, IMG submission 187383) | Deep subsurface microbial communities from Mt. Terri, Switzerland - Autotrophic microbial communities BRH/37_all (SPAdes) (version 2) | ecosystem: Environmental > Aquatic > Deep... | reverse complement strand
CGGGGGTCTGATCGACGATCATCTGTTTCGACAGTTCGGCCAGTTCCGGCATCGACTGCATGGCCTGGCGCAGGGATTCGGCCGCGCTGGAGAACTCGGCGGCCTCGCGCTTCTGAATTTCCGCTTGGAGCGCGGCCTCGCTGGCCGACGAAAGATCGGCGCTGACACCGGGGTCGCGCGCGTCGGCGGGGGCCTCGGGCGCAAGCTGTTCGATCACCGATTGGGAGCCGGAGCTCTTGGGACCGTCGTCGCCGAGCGCGGTGCCGCCGAGAATGCCGCCGGACCCGGAGGTGGTCTCGGACACGCTGGCCGGGGCGAAATAGTCGGCGATGCCCCGCTTCTGCTCGGGGTCGGTCGTATTGATCAGCCACATCAGCAGGAAGAAGGCCATCATGGCGGTCACGAAGTCCGCATAGGCCACCTTCCAGGCGCCGCCGTGGTGACCCCCGCCGGAGACTTTCTTGACCTTCTTGATGAGGATCGGACGATCGCTCACGGACATGGATGCTTACCCCGAGTATGACGCCTCATCCTGAGGCACCAAGGTTAACCGGGCGTTGAGCCTGAAGCCGCGCCTTGAAGCGCGGGGCCGTGCGGCCTAGAGCGAAATCGGCTGAGCTGGACGCAGTCCAACTCAGCTCAGATTTCGCTCCAGCATTAATCTGGAGCCTGATTCACGGCATCAGTGGAATCGCGAAGCGATTCCACCTCAGCCGATCGCGGCCTAGTCCGATGTTCCGGATCAAGGAGTTCAGAGATGAAGATCGCATTCGCCGGCCTGGGCGTCATGGGCGCCCCGATGGCCCGCCATCTGGTGGACGCCGGCCACGACGTCGTCGGCTACAACCGCACTCCGGCGAAGGCCCAGGCGTGGGCCGCCGCGACCGGCGGTCGACATGCCGCCACCGTGGCCGAGGCGGCGAAGGCGGTCGAGCTGTTCATCCTGTGCGTCGGCAATGACGACGACGTCCGCGCCGTCGTCACCGAGGCGCTGCCGCATCTGGCGCCGGGTGCGGTGATCGTCGACCATACGACGACCTCGGCCCGCGTGGCGCGCGAGATGGCCGATCTGGCCGCAGGGCAGGGGCGCTGCTTCATAGACGCGCCGGTATCGGGAGGACAGGCCGGGGCCGAGAACGGTCAGCTCAGCGTCATGGCGGGCGGGGATGCGGCCGCCCTCGCAACGGCCGAACCGACGCTGAAGTCCTATTCCAAGGCGATCAAACACATGGGACCGGCGGGATCGGGGCAGTTGACCAAGATGGTCAATCAGATCGCCATCGCCGGAGTGGTTCAGGGTCTGGCGGAGGCGGTGCATTTCGCCCAGGTCGCGGGCCTGGACACCGACGCCGCCTTTGAGGCCGTGTCCAAGGGAGCGGCGCAGAGCTGGCAGATGGACAATCGCTGGAAGACGGCGGCGAAAGGCGAGTTCGAATTCGGTTTCGCCGTCGACTGGATGCGCAAGGACCTGGGCCTGGTGCTGGACGAGGCGCGGTCGAACGGCGCGCGCCTGGCCCTGACGGCCCTGGTCGACCAGTTCTACGCCGAGGTCCAGGCCATGGGCGGAAATCGCTGGGACACCTCCAGCCTGGCGGCGCGACTACAGGCCCGCGACTGAGGCTTACAGTCGTCTATACATGATGTGCAGTCCCACGAGGCCGTGGGTGGGGTGGTCGAAGGCTTCGGGCGTTGTGCCGATGATATCGAACCCCAAGGCGCGCCACAGGGCCACCGCATGGGCGTTGGTCTCGACCACTGCGTTGAACTGCATGGACCGGAAACCGGCGTCGCGGGCGACGGCAAGGGCGGTCTCCCCAAGCCGGCGGGCAACGCCGCGCCCTCGAGCCTCAGGCGCGACCATGAAGCTGCCGTTGGCGACGTGGGCGCCGTTTCCCTGCTGGTTGGGGACGATCTTGGCCGCGCCGAGCACCCGACCGTCCTCGATCGCGACCAACGTCCCGCCCGGCGGAGGCGGCGTCCACAGGGCGCGAGCCGCCGCCTCGGTCATGTCGATCGGATAGGCGTAGGTCTCGCCCGCGCGGACTACGGCCTCGATGATCGGCCACAAGCCCCGCCAATCATCGTCGGTCGCGGGGCGAATAATCAGGGCGGCGATCAGGCCTTCTCCCACCCCTTTTCGGCCGCCCAGACGGCGAAGGCGTAGTCGTGGGCGACTTCCTTCAGATAGTCGAACCGGCCGGCCGCGCCGCCGTGCCCGGCCTCCATATTGATCTTCAGCAGCACCGGCTTGCCCGAGGTCGTCGCGGGCCGCAGCTTGGCGACCCATTTCTCGGGCTCCCAATAGGTGACGCGCGGATCGGACAGGCCGCCGGTCGCCAAGATGGCCGGATAGGGCTTCGGCCCGACCTGATCATAGGGACTGTAGCTCATCATATAGTCGTAGGCCTCGGGATCCTCGATCGGGTTGCCCCATTCGGGCCATTCCGGCGGCGTCAGCGGCAGGGAGGTGTCGCTCATGGTGTTGATGACGTCGACGAACGGCACCTGGCCGATGACGCCGGCCCACAGGTCGGGCCGCATATTGTTGACGGCGCCCATCAGCAGGCCGCCCGCCGATCCGCCCTGAGCCACGATATTCCCGGAAGCGGCGTAGTTCCGGTCGATCAGGTGTTCGGCGGCGGCGATGAAGTCGGTGAAGGTGTTCTTCTTCGTCATCCGGCGCGCGTCCAGGAACCAGCCCCAGCCCTTGTCCGATCCGCCCCGGACATGGGCGATAGCGTAAATCCAGCCGCGATCGACTAGCGACAGCCGGTTGGTCGAGAAGCCGGCCGGCATCGGAATGCCGTAGGAGCCGTAGCCGTAAAGCAGCAAGGGCGCCGAACCGTCGACCGGCGTGGACTTGCGGCGCAGAACCGTGACCGGCACCAGCTGTCCGTCGGAGGCGGGGGCGTTCAGCCGCTCGACCACATAGTCGGCGATGTTATGGCCCGACGGGATTTGCTGAGTCTTGCGCAGGGTCCGTTCGCGCGTCGCCATGTCGTAGTCGAAGGTCTGGGTCGGGGTGGACGGCGAGTTGTAACTGTAACGTGTGTTGGTGGTCTCGAACTCGGAGGCGCCCGACAGCGACAGGGCGAAGGCCGGTTCGTCGACCGCGATCTCGTGCTCGGCTCCGGCGCGGTCGCGGATGATGATCCGGGTGTTGGCGTCGGCGCGTTCCTGGCGGGCCATATGACTATGGGTCAGGTCGAGCCCTTCGATGAAGCGGCCCGGCGTGTGGGACACCAGATCGGTCCAGTGGGCCTTGCCCGGGGTCTCGGTCGGGGCCTCGACGATCTTGAAGTCGACCGAGTCGTCGGCATTGGTGCGGATCACCCAGCGGTCGCCCCAGTGGTCGGCGTCATAGCGGAGAGCCACCACGCGCGGTTCCAGCACGACCGGCGTCGCGGTCGGGGTCGAGGCGGGGATGTAGCGGGCTTCGCTGGTTTCCTGGTTCTGGATGCCGATGACGATGAACCGGTCGTCGGCGGTGCGGCCGACGCCGATGAACATGCCGTCGTCCTCTTCCTCATAGACCAGGGTGGTCACGCCGCCCTTGGCGGGACGGCGGAAGATCTTGTCGGGCCGGCCGTTGTCGTCGCGATTGGTCCAGAAGATCCACTGGCTGTCGGGCGAGAAGGTGAAGTCGCCGGTGGCGTTCTCGATCGCTTCGGGAAGAACGGCGTCGGTCGTCAGATCCTTCACATAGATCTTGTGGACCTCGGACCCCTGGGCGTCCTCGGCATAGGCGAACAGGGCGTGGTCGGGACTGTGGGAGGCGGCTGAGACTTCCGAATAGGCCTTGCCCTCGGCCAGAACGTTTGCGTCCAGCAGGATCGTCTCCGCCCCGCCGCCACGCGGCCGGCGGCAATAAAGCGGATGCTGATCGCCGGTGTTGTAGCGGACATAATAGTCCCATGCGCCGTCCGGTGCGGGGACGGAGGAATCGTCCTCCTTGATGCGGCCGCGCATCTCCGCGAACATCTCGGCCTGGAGGGGCAGGGTGGAGGCCATCATCGCCTCGCGATAGGCGTTCTCTGCGGTCAGATGTTCCTTGACGTCGGCCTTGATCAGGGTGGGATCCTTCAGCACGGCCTGCCAGTTGTCATCCTTCATCCATTGATAATCGTCGGTCCGCGTGCGGCCGAGTTGTTCGATGACGACGGGGATTTTCTTGGCGACGGGCGGCTGAGGCATCGAGGCTCCGGGACTCTGGACGGACTTGGAAAGGGCGGGAGACGCCGCAGCGACGGCCGTCGCTGCGGTGGAAAGGATCAATTGGCGACGGTTCATTGTCGGAGCCCCCGATATTTGGATGACCGGACCTTGTGCGTGGCCTATGGGCGACGTCAAATGAAGAAAAGTCGGGGAAGCGCTTTCCATTGATGTTCGACCTTCAAACCCAGCCGACCCCCTATGTCGAGGCGGCGACGACCGAATCACGTCCCGCCTGGGATTTCGCCGTATCCCTGATCAGCGCCACGGTGCAGATCGACCAGCCCTCCGGCGATGGAACACGGACCGTCGGCACCGGCTTCCTGCTGAACGCGCCCCGGCCCGACGGTTCGCCGCGCATCGTCCTGGTCACAGCCGACCATGTGCTGGAGCGAATGCCGGAGCGGGAGGCGCGGATCGGCTGGCGCACCGAACTCCCGGATGGAGGCTGGCGGTTCGACCCCCAGCCCCTGACCATCCGCGACGCCGCCTCCGACCCGTTGTGGGTCAAGCCGGCTGACCGGGACGTCGCCGTGATGGAGATACAGGCGCCGGAAACCTTCGCCCGCGCCGCCATTCCGATGGCCTGGCTGGCGGACAAGGACACCTTCGACGCCGCCGAGGTAGGACCGGGCGATGACATGCAGTCGCTGGGCTTTCCGCGCGGCCTGTCCGCAAATCGCGCAGGGTTTCCCATTCTCCGCGTCGGGCGGATCGCGTCCTGGCCCCTGACGCCGATCAGCGCCTTCCCGACCTTCCTGCTCGATTTCGCCGTCTTTCCGGGAAATTCGGGCGGGCCGGTCTTCTGGACGCCCACCCCGCGCCGTGCGGGCGAGCCGGAGACGCCGCGACATCCCTACGTCGCCGGCGTGCTGACCCAGGAGGTCATCGTGCAGGAGGAACGGCTGGGAATCGGCGTGGTGGTCCACGCCGACTATATCCGCGAGGCCGTCGCCGTTCTCGATCGGCAGGCCGCGCCGGCTCCCTGATCGGGCGCCTAGCCGGCCAGGGCGGCCGGCGTCAGCCGTCGCAGCAGATCGCCGCCCTGTCCCACGGCCGCCAGACGGCTGGAGACATGGCCCAGCACATTGGCGGCATAGACTTCGTACAGGTCCAGCTTGCCTTGCAGCCAGGCCGGGTCGCCGTCGTTCGCGTCCAGTTTGACCTTGGCCGCCAGTGCGCCCTTGGCCAGCATCCAGCCGCCGACGACGTCGCCCAGCAGCTTCAGATAGGCGTCGGCGGCGGCCAGGACATCCGCAGCGGCCGCCGGGTCAGCCTTGCGGTCCAGCAACCATAGCGTGGCGTCCACGACCGCCTCGATCCCGGTCGCGAAGCGTTCGATCGGTTTTCCGGAATAGAGAACGGATAGGTCCGCCAAGGTGACTTTCATTTCGGCGATCAGCGCCTTGGCTGCTTCGCCTCCATCCATCGAAAGCTTGCGGCCGACCAGATCCATGGCCTGGATGCCGTTGGTGCCCTCGTAGATCGGGGCGATTCGAGCGTCGCGATAATATTGGGCCGCCCCTGTCTCCTCGATGAAGCCCATGCCGCCGTGCACCTGGACGCCCATGGAGGCGACTTCGCAGCCGACATCGGTGGACCAGGCCTTGGCTATGGGGGTGAACAGGTCCTCGCGGGCCTTCCAGCGACGACGCTCCTCTTCCGTTCCGGCATGGCGGGCCAGGTCGGCGGCGACCCCGGTGGACAGGCAAAGGGCGCGGGCGGCGGAGGTCTTGGCCTTCATCACGCCCAGCATGCGGCGCATGTCGGGATGATCGAAGATCGGGGAATTGGCCTCGCCGGTCCAGACGGAACGGCCCTGACGCCGGTCCAGGGCATAGGCCAGGGCGTGCTGATAGGCGCGCTCGGCGATGCCGACGCCCTCGACGCCGACGGCGAGGCGGGCGGCGTTCATCATCACGAACATATGGGCCAGGCCCTCGTTCGGCCGACCGACCAGTTCGGCGCGGGCGCCTTCATAGCTCATGACGCAGGTAGGGGAGGCGTGGATGCCCAGCTTGTGCTCGACCCCGACGGGACGGAAGGCGTTACGGTCGCCCAGGCCGCCGTCGTCCTTGACCTCGAACTTGGGCGCCAGGAACAGGCTGATGCCCTTGGGTCCTTTCGGCGCATCGGGCAGGCGGGCCAGGACCAGGTGGATGATGTTGTCCGTCGCGTCGTGATCGCCCCAGGTGATGAAGATCTTCTGGCCGTTCAGCGCATAGGTCCCATCACCATTCGGGGTGGCGGTCGCGGTCAGGGCGCCCAGGTCCGAGCCCGCGCTCGGTTCGGTCAGGACCATGGCGCCGGTCCATTCGCCGCTGACCAGCTTGGTCAGATATTTGGCCTTCTGTTCCTCGGTCCCGACCTGTTCCAGCGCCTCGATGGCGGCCAGCGACAGCATGGGGCACAGGCCGAAGGCCATGTTGGCGGAATGGACAGTCTCATAGGCCGCCAGCTCCAGCGCCTTGGGCAGGGCCTGTCCGCCGGACTCGACCGGCGCCGACAGGCCGGTCCAGCCGCCCGCGGCGAACTGGCGGTAGGCGTCGGCGAAGCCGGGCGCCGCCGTGACCGCGCCGTTCGCATAGACGGAGCCTTGCTGATCGCCGATCCGGTTCAGCGGGGCCAAGACCTCTTCGGAGAACTGCCCGGCCGCCTCGAGCACCGCGCCGGCTACGTCAGAATCATAATCCGGGAAGGCGCCGGTGGCGACGACGTCGGCCATACCGGCGACCGCCTCCAGGGTGAAGGCCAGATCACGAACGGGTGCGCGGTAGCTCATGGGTTTCCTCAATGTCCTTTCCGGCCTAAGTGCCTCGCCGCAGCCCCCTATCGCAAGGGACTTGGCGGGCGGACCTCAGTCGTTGCACAGTGACGCCATGCCGTCAGGGAAGGGAAGTCGTCATGGCCGAACCGCGCAACCGCTATTCGCCGGTGTCTTTGGCTCTGCACTGGATCATCGCCCTGGCCATCCTGGCTCAGGTGCTGCTGATCACGGCGCATGAGAACACCGAGGGCGCCCTGTCGGGTCAGTTCGTCATGCTGCACAAGTCGCTCGGGATCACCATCCTTGTGCTGACCCTGGCGCGGATCGGCTGGCGGCTGGCGCATCCGGCCATTCCCTTGCCCGCCGAGATGCCGCGTTGGGAAAAGCTGGCGGCCCGTGCGACCCATGTGCTGTTCTATGTCATCCTGATCGTCATGCCGATGTCGGGCTGGCTGGCCTCTTCGGCGGCGAGCCGCGACTTCGCCTGGTTCGGCCTGTTCGACTGGCCTCTGTTGCCGGTCGGCGGCGGTCGCGAGACCGCCGCGCGGTTCATGAATGTCCATGGTCTGGTTGTGAAGGGACTGTATGTCCTGATCGGCCTTCATGTGCTGGCGGCGCTGAAGCACCAGTTCATCGACCGCGACAATGTCCTGCACAGGATGATCCCGCTGATCCCGCGCCGACCATGAGCGCGCGGTCTGGCGATACGCCCGATCAGGCGGCCACGGCGCTGAGGCGCGGCGAACTGATCCTGCTGCCGACCGAGACCGTTTATGGGCTGGGAGCGGACGCCTCCAATCCAGCTGCGGTGGCAGCGATCTTCGAGGCCAAGGGAAGACCGCGCTTCAACCCCCTGATCGCACACGTTGCGGATGCCGCTGCGGCCGAGACGATCGGGGTGTTCGATGAAAAGGCGCGGACCTTGGCCGAGGCTTTCTGGCCAGGTCCGATGACGCTTGTCACGCCAGTACGCGACACGCGACGCGTCTGCGACCTGGCTCGCGCCGGTCTCGACAGCGTCGCCATCCGGGTTCCTGGACATGCAATGGCGCGGGCTGTCCTGTCGGCCTTCGACGGGCCGGTCGTGGCGCCATCGGCCAATCGATCCGGGCGGCCAAGCCCGACGAATTTCGCCGACGCCGTCGAGGAGACGGGGTTTGCGGTTACGGCGGCGGTGGACGGCGGATCCTGCGCCGTGGGGCTGGAAAGCACCGTCGTTTCGATCCTGGATGGTCGGGTGGCGCTGCTACGGCCGGGCGCCGTGACGCGGGCCGAGATCGAGACGCTGGTCGGCCCTCTGGCGGACAGCGGGGAGGGCCACAGGTCGCCGGGACGGCTGGCCGCGCATTACGCCCCGGAGGCGCCGGTCCGCATAGACGCCCACGCGGCGCGAGACGGCGAGATATTGCTGGGCTTCGGCCCCGGCGTCGGGGATCCGCGCTGGAGCCTCAGCGTATCAGGCGATATGCAAGAAGCCGCTGCCAACCTATTCAGATTGTTCAGAGAAGCGGATCGAACCCAGCCGGCCGGCATCGCCGTGTCCCCGGTTCCGACACAGGGTCTGGGCGAGGCGATCAACGACCGTCTGCGCCGCGCCGCCGGCTTCGTCGGCTAGCCGAACCGGGCCGGGAGATCGACGCTGGACTCGCGCCCGACGCTGGGCAGACAGGTTGCCAGCCAGTCTTCGGCCGCCGCCCGACCGCGCGCCTTCAGATCGTTGAGGAAGCTCCATTCGGTGTTGAATTTGGAACGCAGCGACAGGTCGGACAGCCAGCCGTCCGCCTCGATCGCGTGCAGCCGCACGTGGCGATAGGGGCCGCTGCCGCCGCCCTTGAGCTGACCCTGGGCGATCATCTCGCCGGCCAGGGCGATGGCGCGCAGTTCGGCGATCAGAGGGGCGTTGAAGACGATTTCGTTAAGCCGGTCCACGATGTCCCCGGCGCCGCGAGGCGTCTCGTCGCGGACCATGGGGTTCAGGGTGACCAGCAGGACGTCGTCGGGCGTATCGTCGCCGGTCAGGGGCCATAGCGGCGGATTGGTCAGGTAGCCGCCGTCCCAATAGGGTTCACCGTCGATCTCGACCGCCTGGAAAAGGTGCGGCAGGCAGGCCGAGGCCATCAAGACGTCTGCGTTGATCTCGCCGGCCTCGAAGATGCGGGCCCGAGCCTGACGGACGGCGGTGGCGGCGACGAAGAGCTTGATCTCCGAGGCCTGGACGGCGTCGAAATCGACCGCTGTCCTTAGAACCCGTTTCAGAGGATTGTGGTTCAGTGGATTGAATTCATATGGGCTCATCGACAAGGCCAAGGTCTCACCGGCGCGCCAGAAGGGATTGTCCTTGATCCAGTCCGGGGCCTGGGCCGGGTTCCACATGGCGCTGTCGCCGAAGACATTGCGGCCGCCCGACTGATTGATCTCGCGCCAGAGCTTGTCCAGCGCCGCGCGAGCGTCACCGGCGGCCAGGCCCGAGACCAGGGCCGCCCCATTCATCGCCCCGGCCGAGACACCCGAGATGGCCCGGATGTCGAGACGGCCGTCTTCCAGCAGCCGATCCAGAACCCCCCACTGGAAAGCGCCGTGCGCCCCGCCGCCCTGAAGAGCCAGGCAGAGGGGACGGCGCGCCGACGATACGGGGGCGAGGTTCGCCAACTCGGCGGTCTTGCGTCTGAAGATCGCCATGCCGCAGCCCCCGTTTTCAGTCGTCTATTGGGCGGTCCAGCCGCCGTCGATGGAGAAGCTGGCGCCATTGGCCGAGGCGCCGAGATCACTGACCAGATAGAGGAACAGGCCCACCAACTGGTCGGTCGTCACGAACTGTTTGGTCGGCTGGGCCGCCAGGATCACGTCGTGCAGCACCTGCTCCTTGGAGATGCCGCGGGTACGGGCCTGATCGGCGATCTGTTTCTCGACGATCGGGGTCTCGACGAAACCGGGGCAGATGGCGTTGCAGGTGATATTGTCTTGCGCCAGCTCCAGCGCCGCCGTCTTGGTGAAGCCTATCACCCCGTGCTTGGCGGCGACATAGGCGGATTTGAACGGACTGGCGACCAGACCATGCGCGGAGGCCATGTTGATGATCCGGCCGCGTCCCTGGGCCTTCATGATCGGAATGGCCGCCCGTGTGGCGTAGAAGGCCGAGGACAGGTTGATGGCGATGATCTGTTCCCACTTGTCGGTGGGGAATTTCTCGATCGACTCGACGTGCTGAATACCGGCGTTGTTCACCAGAATGTCGAGACGGCCGAACGTATGCCGCGCGAAGCCCACCATGTCGGCGATCTCCTCGCCCCGGGTCATGTCGGCGGCGTGGTAGCGGACGCGGCCGCTGGACGAGGCTTCGAGTTCGGCGCGGGTGCGTTCGATCTCGGCAGGATCGCCCAGACCGTTCAACACGACGTCGCCGCCACGTGCAGCCACGGCGCGGGCCAGGGCCAGGCCGATGCCGGAGGTCGACCCGGAAATCACCGCGACCTGACCCTTCAGGTCGCCGATGTCGCGAAACTTCGGTGTTTCGCCATGGGCGGCGGCGCCGCTCTTGGATGACTTAGCCCACTGGAACATGGATCCGCCCTTTGTTCTTTGGCGAGAGACTAGCGGCAGGATGGGGCGGGGATCAAGAATTTCCCGATCTGATGAATATCCATTCGTTGTCCGTGGATGCGGCCTTGTCGAATCGATAGCCGTCCCGGTCGAAAGCCTTCAAGTCCTCGACCCGTTCCACCCGCTCGTCGATGGCGAACCGGGCCATGGCGCCGCGGGCCTTCTTGGCGAAGAAGGAGATGATGCGGCTCTCGCCGTTCTTCTGTTCACGGAACTGAGGGGTGACGACCGGCAGCTTCAGCGCCTTGGCGTCGACAGCCCCGAAATATTCCTGGCTGGCCAGATTGACGAGGGTTTGATCGGACTGGCCCTTCTTTGTCAGATCCTCGGCGTCGGCGTTCAGCTGTTTCGAGATACGGTCGCCCCAGAAGTCATAGAGGCTGGATCCGCGCCGGGTCTTCAGCCGGGTGCCCATTTCGAGCCGGTAGGGCTGGATCCGGTCCAGCGGACGCAGCAGGCCGTAGAATCCGGACAGGATGCGCAGGTGGTCCTGGGCGAAGGCTAGGGCCTCGGCGTCGAGATCGCGCGCCTTGAGGCCTTCGTAGACGTCTCCGGCGAAGGCGAAGGCGGCCTGGACCCCTTCGGTCGATTCGGGGTCGAAAGCCTTGAACCGCGCGACGTTCAGGGTGGCGAGATCATCGGAAATGCCCATCAGGCGGCGCAGGTCGGCCTTGGTCTGGCGACGGGCCGTGATCGTCAGGCTGGCGGTGTCTTCCTGGAAGCGACGGTCCGTGCCGGGAATGGACGGGTCGGCCTCGGCGAAGTCGAGCCGCTTGGCGGGAGAAAGAACAATCAGCAACAGGCGGCTCCGTGGTGGCGCCGCTCACATAGGCCGCTTCGGTGACGATTTGAACCGGGTGCGGCGACGGCCGATGTCTCCTCCCTGCCAGCGGGGAGGTGGCGCGGCGCGGTTT
>Ga0209643_1002540_pt1 | contig 11511 bp, 12 predicted proteins | sample AutmiccBRH37_all_FD_187383 | JGI IMG/M metagenome (GOLD analysis project Ga0209643, IMG submission 187383) | Deep subsurface microbial communities from Mt. Terri, Switzerland - Autotrophic microbial communities BRH/37_all (SPAdes) (version 2) | ecosystem: Environmental > Aquatic > Deep... | reverse complement strand
CACCCGTGCCGGCCGGATTCACCTGCTGGGTCGTGATCTGCTGGCCGGTATAGTCGGTGTGGAACACGGCCGTGGCCAGCCTGAGCCGCCGATCGAGAAGCGAACCCTTGAGGCCGATCTCGTAGGAATCGACGATTTCGGGGTCGTAGCCGTCCTGGGTCGAGGGCGTGGCCGTCGCGTCGCCCCGCATGTCGAACCCGCCGGATTTGAACCCACGCCCATAGGCCGCATAGACGTTCAGGTCGTCGTTCAGAGAATAGGTCAGGCTCAGGCGGGGTGTGAATTCCTCGAAGGTGGCGGAGGCCGAATAATCGGTCAGGGTCTGGAACGGCGCCACCATTCTTCCGGTGATCGGGCTTCCGAGACCAAGGTAGTTCGCCTTGAACACGACCGCGTCGCGCTCATCCTGGGTCCATCGCGCTCCGACCGAGACAGCCAGTCGCTCGGTAAGATCATAGGAAAAATCCCCGAAGGCGGCGAAACTTTCGGTGTCCATGCTTCCCGAGGTTCCCTGAGTGATGCCCCCGGCCTGCAGGATGGTGTCGAACTGGCCGCTGGCTACGGCGTCAAGGAAATACAAGCCCGCCACGCCCTGAAGGCGATGCCCGTTATACTGTAGCTGGAACTCTTGCGAGGTCTGGTCGTCTGCGTAGACCGCGCCGGAGCTGGCGATGTCGAGAATCGGCGCCGGCGTATTGTCGAAATCGATGCCTCGACCGGTAGTCTCGCCATCACGATACGCGGTGATGGACTTCAGGGTGATGGTGTCGCTCAGATCCCATTGGGCCAGCAGAGACACGCCTTTGGTGGTGACCTTGTTGTCGTCCCCCAGGCCGGCGCAGGTGTCGTAGACGCTGTCCAGCACCAGATTGCAGGCCGCCGGCGTGACCAGGGGCTGCAACGGGGCCGGCACGGGCCGAAGCCGATGGCCATGGTTGGCGTTGGAGTTGTCCTCCGTGTAGTCGCCGCTCAGACGGAACAGAATACGGCTAGAGGGACGAGCTTCCACGGTGAGCCGGCCTGAAACGACGTCCTTGTTATAGGTATAGGCGCCCGTGAAACGGTTCCGGCCGAAACCATCCCTGTCGTAGGTCGCGACCGCGCCGCCTATGGCCAGGCCCTCCGCAAGCGGAACGGACCCGCTGAGAATAAGGTCGCGCTGATTGTCCGTACCGACAGCGGCGCGAACCCTGAACTGCGGCGCGTCGAAATCGAGACCACGGGTCACATATTTGATAGCGCCACCGATGGTGTTGCGCCCATAGAGCGTACCTTGAGGGCCGCGCAGGACCTCGATGCGTTCGACATCGAAGACGTCGAGCACCGCGCCCTGCGGACGGGCGATATAGACGTCGTCGATATAGAGCCCGACGCCCGGTTCAAATCCCCACAACGGGTCCTGTTGCCCGATGCCACGGATGAAGGCCGTCAAAGTGGAATTGGTGCCGCGCGAAACCTGCAGCGTGAGGTTCGGCGTGACCCGCTGGAGGGCGGTGATATCGGGAGCGCCGCGTTCTTCCAGTTGCTCGCCCGTCTGCACGGTCACTGCGATCGGCACATCCTTCAGCGCCTCGTCCCGCCGCCGGGCCGTAACCACGATTTCCCCGACCTGCGTCGCTTCGCCCGTGACGCCGGCGGTGTCCTGCGCGGCGGCAGGCATGGCTGCGGCGAGCGCGACGCCCGATGCTCCCAGGGCCAGCCAGAAACCCAAATTTGATCGATAAGCCGACATAGTCGTCCCCTCCCCTGACATCGCGATTTCCTCCTCGAGCGTGTTGTCCGCTCGTGATCCGGCAAGCTGTCAGCGGACACGCTCGCCGTCAAGAAATTTACTAACTGATCAATAAATTTATATTGCGGAAGCTAGGAGGGGCTCCGGAGCGGGAGTATGGACCGGGTCGACTGAAAGGATGGAAGCATGGCGACGAACGCGAAGCGGACCAACATCAAACGGCGCGAGGAATCCCGTGAAAAGATCCTCGATGCGGCGGAGCGGTTGTTCGCCCAGGGTGGGTTCAACGGGGTCAGCACAAAGCAGATCGCTCAGGCCGGCGAGTTCGACGCCAGCCTGATGCACTATTATTTCGAGAATAAAGAAGGGCTTTTCCGCGCCGTGATCGAACGACGCGCCGAATCCGTCAATCGGATCCGGCTTGAATCGTTGAAGCGGTATTCCGACGACGCCGGCGAGAGGATCACGGTGGAGGGCGTTCTTCGCGCCTATCTCGAACCGACATTCGCCTATGTGATGGCGGGCGGGAACAGTTTCAAAGACTATCTCTCGATCATCGCGCACGTGAACAGCACGCCCGCAGCGATCATCCCTGGGTTCGAGACGTCGCCTTTCGATCCGGCGGTCCGCGAGTTCCTATCGATGATCGGCCGGGCCGCCCCGGATCGCACCGAGGCCGAGATCTTCTGGTTCTACCATATGCTGTCGGGCGCGATCACCCTGACCTGGGCCAGGACTGGACGCATCGACGCGCTCTCCGAAGGGTTGTGCCGCTCGGACGATCTGGAGTCCGCCTGCAGAGAGATGATCGCCGTTTTCGCCGATGGCCTGTCGCGCGGCAGGCGCTGACAGAGCGGGGCTCACGCTTGGTCTGAGCTTCCTCGAAGAAGTCTGAGCGTTTCCGGAAACCTGTCGCTCAGATCCTCCGCGATCAGGCCTGGGCCGAAGCGGTCGGCCGTGTCGGCATGGATCCAGACGGCGGCGCAGGCGGCGTCGAAGCTGTCCATCCGCTGAGCCAGCAGGCCGCCGATCACGCCGGCCAGGACATCGCCGGTTCCGGCTGTGGCCAGCCAGGGCGAGCCGTTGGGATTGATCCGGCCGCGGCCGTCCGGGGCGGCGATCACGGTCTCGGGGCCTTTCAGGACCACAACGGCCTGGGCGCGGCGGGCGGCCTCCAGCGCTGCGGCGGGCCTGCCCCTCTTCAGCAATCCTGGAAACAGCCGTTCGAACTCGCCTTCGTGAGGTGTCAGGACGTCGTCGCGGTCCAGGGCGGCGAACAGTTCGCCGCTGCGCCCCTTGAACACCGACAGGCCGTCGGCGTCGATCACCAGGGCCGCGCCGCTCAGCGCTAGGGCTTGGATATTGGCGACGGTGGATTCGTCCACACCTGCGGCGGGGCCGATCACGACGGCGTCCATTTCCTCGACCTCGCGGCCCAGGGCGTCGGGCGAGGCGAAGGGCGTCAGCATGATCGCTTCGATCGCCGGAGCGATGACGGCGACGGCGTCGGGCGGGCAGAGAATACGCACCACCCCTGCCCCCAGTCTCAGCCCGGCGCGCGCCGCCAGCCGCGCGGCCCCGGTTTGGTGGGCCCGGCCGGACACGACGCCAAGACGCCCCCGCGCATGCTTGTGCGTTTCTGCGCCCGGCCACGGAAGAAAATTGCGCCAGATCGCCGGGTCATTGGTTTCTATCATCCGGGCTCCGAATATACGTGACTTTTCTGCGAAAACCGCTTGCTTTGAGCGGCCTTGATGTGTCCCATTCCCGCCCGAGCGCCGCTGCATTCCGCGCGCCGCTCAGGGGTCGCCATGAAGAAGATTGAAGCCATCATCAAGCCTTTCAAGCTGGATGACGTCAAAGAGGCGCTCCAGGATGTCGGCGTGCAAGGCATGACCGTGCTGGAGGCCAAGGGATATGGTCGCCAGAAGGGCCATTCCGAACTGTATCGCGGCGCCGAATACGTCATCGACTTCCTGCCCAAGATCAAGATCGAGGTGGTCGTCGCCGACGACCTCGCCCCTGCGGTCGTCGAGGCCATTCAGACCTCGGCCCGCACCGGCAAGATCGGCGACGGCAAGATATTCGTGTCCGATGTCGCCGAAGTGATCCGTATCCGCACCGGCGAGACCGGGGCCCAGGCCGTCTGAGTTCGCGTACCCCTCCTCCGACGGCCGGCGCGTCCATGCGTTGATCCATCGGTTCCTCCCCAACGACCAAGAAACAGGACTTCCGAGAATGAGCGCCAGCAAGATCCTCAAGGAGATCAAGGAGAAGGACGTCAAATACGTCGACGTTCGCTTCACCGACACCCGTGGCAAGCTGCAGCACGTCACCTTCGACATCGACCTGGTCGATGAGGATTTCCTGAACGAAGGCACGATGTTCGACGGCTCGTCGATCGCCGGCTGGAAGGCCATCAACGAGTCCGACATGCTGCTGAAGCCGGACCTGACCACGGCCTATATCGATCCGTTCTACCAGCAGACGACGATGTTCCTGTTCTGCGACGTGCTGAACCCCGATACCGGCGAACCCTATAACCGCGACAGCCGCTCGATGGCCAAGAAGGCCCTGGCCTATGTCCAGTCCTCGGGCGTGGGCGACGTGGTCTATTTCGGCCCGGAAGCCGAGTTCTTCATCTTCGACGACGTGCGCTGGTCGACCCAGCCGCATAACACCTCCTACTCGTATGACTCGACCGAGCTGCCGGCCAACACCGGCGCCGAATACACCGAGGGCAACATGGGCCACCGCCCTGGCGCCAAGGGCGGCTATTTCCCGGTCAACCCGGTCGATTCCGGTCAGGATCTGCGCGGCGAAATGCTGGGCGTGATGCGCGACCTGGGCCTCCAGCCCGAGAAGCACCACCACGAGGTGGCGCCGGCCCAGCACGAACTGGGTCTGAAATTCTCGGACCTGCTGACCATGGCCGACCGGCTGCAACTCTATAAGTACGTGATCCACAATGTCGCGGCCGCCTATGGCAAGACCGCGACCTTCATGGCAAAGCCAATGTTCGCCGACAACGGCTCGGGCATGCACGTACACCAGTCGATCTGGAAGGACGGCAAGCCCCTGTTCGCCGGCGACAAATACGCCGGCCTGTCGCAGGAATGCCTGTGGTACATCGGCGGCATCATCAAGCACGCCAAGGCGATCAACGCCTTCGCCAACTCGACCACCAACAGCTACAAGCGTCTGGTCCCCGGCTATGAAGCCCCGGTTAAGCTGGCCTATTCGGCCCGCAACCGCTCGGCCTCGATCCGCATCCCACACGTCTCGTCGCCGAAGGCCAAGCGTCTGGAAGCCCGCTTCCCCGACCCGATGGGCAACCCCTATCTGACCTTCGTCGCCCTGCTGATGGCCGGCCTGGACGGGATCGAGAATCGTATCGATCCGGGCGCGCCCGCCGACAAGAACCTCTACGATCTGCCGCCGGAAGAGCGCGGCTCGATCCCCGAGGTCTGCGGCTCACTGAAGGAAGCCCTCGAGAACCTCGACAAGGACCGCGCCTTCCTCAAGAAGGGCGGCGTAATGGATGACGATTTCATCGACAGCTATATCGATCTGAAGATGGAAGAAGTGATGCGTCTGCAACTGCACCCGCACCCGGTCGAGTTCGACATGTATTACAGCTGCTGATCGATCCGGCAGACTGATCTCGGAAGAGCCCCGGATGGTCCGCCATCCGGGGCTTTTTTTGTCGCCGGGATTTCCGAGACGAGCCGCCCGCACCTGAACGATCGCCTTTTTACAAGCCGCCGCCGCCCATGCCATAAGGCCGCGTCGGCGGCATACGGGGCTTGAGATGGTGAAGCGGTTAAAGGGGTCGGTTCCAGCGCGACCCAAGGGCGCCCCGGTCCGTGCGGCCGAAACCGAGCTCCTCTGCTATGTACGCGAGGGTTGGGCGCCGCGCGTCGCGCCGGCCTCGCCCAAGCGCGACTGGATGACCGCCCCCCCCGAGAGCTTCGCCTATCGCTGCCTGCCGCTCGCCATCGCCAACAGTCATGGCTGGGAAATGCTGAGCCCCTGCGGTTTCAAGGCGCGATGGCACGGGGGCGTCGATGCGAGTTCCGTCGAGATCGTGCTCGATCCGGGCGTCGACCCCAAGCGTGGGCCGGTCTCCCTGTTCGGCAGCGGAACCCTGACCTTCCATGTCGACGGCATCATGCGCACCTCGGAGGGCTGGAACCTGTGGGTCGGCGGCCCTCCCAACGCGATGAAGGACGGAATCGCTCCGATGGGCGGGGTGATCGAGACCGATTGGTCGCCCTATACCTTCACCATGAACTGGCGCTTCACCCGACCCGACGTATGGATCCGGTTCGAGGAAAACGAGCCGTTCTGCTTTTTCTTCCCCACCCCTCGCGGCGTGCTCGACCGGCTGAAGCCGGAACTGCGGCCGATGGAGGATCAGCCGGAGCTGCTGAAGACGTTCGACGCGTGGCGAGCCGCACGGCTGGCCTTCCAGGATTGGGTCAAGAAGACCAAGCCCACGGCGCCGGCCGATCAATGGCAGAAGCTCTATTATCGGGGACTGCACCCCGAGGGACATCCCGGCCCAGCCGACCACGAGTCCAAGCTCAGGCTGTCGCCCTTCCGGCAGACCGGCTCACGACGGGTCTGTCCCGTTAAGCACGACGATGGCGACAAACGCGGTTAAGCCCAGCCGGTGGGCTCAGGCTGAAGTCGGTCCATCGACATCGTCGGCCTTCTTGCGGCGCAGTTCGATCAGCCGCACGCACCAGATCGAAATCTCGTAGAGAATCACCAGTGGCACGGCCAGCATCAGCTGGCTGATCGGATCCGGAGGCGTGACCACGGCGGCGACGACGACGACGGCGACTATGGCGTAACGACGACCCGCAGCCATGACCGTGGAACTGATCAGTCCGGCCAGGCCCAGCAGGGTGGTCACGACCGGCAACTGGAAACACAGACCGAAGGCCAGCAGCAGCGAGGTCACCAGGTTGAGATAGTCGGAAATCTTCGTCGTCTGGGCCACCGAAATGCCATCGCTGACCACCTGCTGTCCCAACGAGAACAGCATGACGAAGGGCAGCATGACGTAATAGACCAGAGCCCCGCCGAGGCAGAACATCACCGGCGCGGCGATCAGGAAGGGCAGGAAGGCGCCGCGCTCGTTACGATACAGGCCCGGCGCGACGAACCGGTACAGCTGCCAGGCGATGACCGGGAAGGTCAGGACCGCCGCGCCGAAGGCCGCGATCTTCATCTTGGTGAACAACTGTTCCAACGGCGCGGTGGCGATCAGTTGCACCACGGCCGCGCTGCCCGGAGGATAGGGGCGCAGCCCCGTCATGGTCGCGATCAGATCCAGAGGATTGGCGTGGGAGCCCGAGGCCAGGGCCGCCGCATGGATGGCCGCAGCCGCCTGATAGGGTTTGATCAGGGCGATCTGGATCTGGTTGGCGAACGCGAAACACAGGATGAAGCCCAGACCGAAGGCGATGACGCAGATCAGCAGCCGCCCACGCAACTCGATCAGGTGATCCATCAGCGGCGCGCGCGACGCCTCGATCTCGGCCTCGTCACGATCGGAGAAAGTCAAAGCTCGGCGGCCTTCTTGCGCGGGGTCCGGGGCTTGGCCGGCGTCTTCGAGGCGGTGGCCGGAGCCTTGGCCGTCGTCTTGGTCTTGGCGGACGGCAGGGCGGCGGCCTTGGCGGCCGTTTTGGGCGAGCGAGGTTTAGGCTTGGCGGCCGGCGCGGATGGGGCGGCCGGCGTATCCGGCCATTCGTCCGTGGCGGGCGTCATGACCGGCGCATCGGGCGCGGGCAGAGCCGCCTGCGTCGCAGGCGCGTTCAGGCCGGCGTTGATGTCTTTGAAGGCGGCATCGGCCTCGGCGCCCAGAGGATACATGGGCCCCTGCCCCGTCCGCAACGCCTCGACCTCCTTGCGCAGGTCGTCCAACTCGGACTGCCGCGCCATCTCGTCGAAGCTGGAGCGAAACTCGTTGGCCATGCTGCGCGCCTTGGCGACCATCTGGCCGACGCGGCGCATGAGCATAGGCAGGTCCTTGGGCCCCACCACAAGCAGGGCCACCAGACCGATCACCACTAATTCGAAACCCCCGATACCGGGGCCGAGCCCGCCCATGCGTCAGCCCTTACAGACGACGACTAGCGCTTCAGCTCTTCCTTTTCCGCCTCGGTGCGCGGCAGCGAGCTGACGCCGTCGTGCGGGCCGTCCTTCTTGTCGTCATCCTTCAGGCCGTCCTTGAAGGCGCGGATGCCCTTGGCGGCGTCGCCCATGATGCCCGACAGCTTGCCGCGACCGCCGAACAGGACGGCGACGACGACGATGACGATGGCCCAATGCCAGATGCTCATGGAGCCCATGGCGTAATCTCCTCGCGAGGACCGATGACCGGTCCCGTTCACTAATCTTCGACCCGCATATAGGCGCAGTCATGGCCCCGCGCCAAGGGAGGCTGTAGGTGTGCGCGACCATGAGTCTCTCCGATCACGTCATCATTCACACCGACGGCGCCTGCAAGGGCAATCCGGGTCCCGGCGGCTGGGGCGCCGTCCTCCAGGCCGGCGGCGGCCACGAGAAGGAATTATGGGGCGGCGAGCCGAACACCACCAACAACCGCATGGAGCTGATGGCCGCCATCATGGCCCTGGAGGCGCTGAAACGACCCTGCAAGGTCGAGCTGCACACCGACAGCAAATATGTCATGCAGGGCATCACCGAATGGATGCGCGGCTGGAAGGCGCGCGGCTGGCTGACAGCCGACAAGAAGCCGGTCAAGAACGCCGATCTTTGGCGCCGGCTGGACGCCGCCCGCGAGCGCCATGACGTCAAATGGCGCTGGGTGAAGGGGCATGCGGGACACGAACTGAACGAACGCGCCGACCAACTGGCCAATCGGGGCGTGGCGGATCTCAGGGCGCTCTAGGCGCGGCGACCTCCTTCAGACCGGCGCCCGCACCGTCAACAGCGAACCGTCGACCCCATACACGATCACGTCCTGCCCCACCGGAGGGGCGTCGCCTTCGATCACCGCCGGCCATTCGGAGCCGGAGACGAACACTCGGCCGCGACCGTCGATGAAAGCCTCCACCACGCGGGCGCGCTGGTCGATCAGTCGGCCGTTGCGATCATTGATGTCGACACCACCTGAATTGGCCTTCTGGATCAGCCGCCGCGACATGATGGTGGCGATCACCGTCAGCACGGCGAAGACCGCGACCTCGCCCGGCAGGCCCAGCCGGACGCCGACGGCGGTCATGACCGCCACCAGCCCGGCCGAGACAGCCGGCCACAACAGCCACTCGGTCGAGAACATCGACTCGACCGCCAGCAGGAGAACCCCGACAGCCAGCCAGATCCAGAACGGCTGCGCGGCGTAGAGATCGGCGACGAAGCTCATGAAGCGATCTCCCGGTCAGGCGGTGGGCGGAACGGACGGCCGACGCGGCGCGACCGGACGGCTCGGCGCCGTCTCCTGCTGCTGGTTCTTGGCCAGTCCGACCATCTCGCCGATGCCGGCGATGGTGCCGACCAGGGCGCCCATTTCAGCGGGCACGATGACGGTCCGTTGTTGCGGGCTGCGGGCCAGTTCTGCGAAGGCCTCGACGTATTTCTGCGCCACGAAATAGTTGATGGCGTTGACGTCGCCGCGGGCGATGGCTTCGGACACCATGGCGGTCGCCCGGGCCTCGGCCTCGGCCTCCCGTTCGCGCGCCTCGGCGTCACGGAAGGCGGCTTCCTTGCGGCCCTCGGACTCCAGGATGGCGGCCTGTTTGGCGCCCTCGGCGCGGGTGATGGCGGCCTGTTTCTCGCCGTCGGCCTCTGTGACCACCGCGCGACGCTCGCGCTCGGCCTTCATCTGACGGGCCATGGCGTTGGTCACGTCGGTCGGCGGGGTCAGGTCTTTGATCTCGATCCGGTTGACCTTGACGCCCCAGGGCTCGGTCGCCGCGTCGATGACGTGCAGCAGGCGGGTGTTGATGCTGTCGCGCTGGCTCAGCACCTCGTCCAGCTCCATCGAGCCGACCACGGTGCGCAGATTGGTCATGCAGAGCTGCGAGATGGCGTAGGGCAGATCATCGACGCGATAGGCGGCGCGGGCGGCGTCCATCACCTGGATGAAGACGATGCCGTCCACCCGGACCATGGCGTTGTCCTTGGTGATGACCTCCTGTGTTGGAACATCAAGAACCTGTTCCATCATGTTCATCCGCTTGCCGATCCTTTCGACAAACGGAGTCAAGAAACCGATGCCTGGGCTCAGGGTCTTGGTGTATTTTCCGAAGCGTTCGACCGTGAACTCACGGCCTTGCGGCACGATCTTGATGACACTGAACAAGAGCGCAATGGCCAGCAGCAACAGTACGCCGGCGAAGATGGTGAGAACGTCCATTCGTATCCTCCGTATCCGACGAGGTTACGCGCCTGACGCGAGCGGCGCCATAGAAACCGGAGAACGCACGTCCGATTTTCAGTTGGCCGACCTGGCGTAGGTTGCAAGACGTTCCGCCACATCCGCTTCCAGATCGCCGTAAAAGAGATTGTACGGGCGCGCCTTTCTGCGGTCCGCCCAATTACCCGTCTCTCTGAAGGATTCCAGGTCCGGCCAGGAGTGTCGCAGCAGGCCGTCGCGGCACTGTGTCTCGACCTCGCGGGTCAGCAACGCCGGCCGAGCGCCCCACTCCAGCCCCGTTGCATTGGTTGCGCCGCGATGCAGCCGGGCGGGCGCAAGGGTTTCGTTGGTACCGCCGGTCACCGGGTTCACGCAAACGGACCGCCTTCCCGCGAGATCGACCAGATTCCCGCGGTCGTCCCAGACCGTGGCTCGACGCAGTCGCCGACGGGCGGCGGCGTCGTCGCGATCTCCGACTTGAGACCAGGCGACCACACAATGGATCTGGCTCCGGTCGGCGCAGGGCGGGATGGAGGCCGGCAGGCTGTCGGCCGCAATGATGACGTCCATCAGATAGGCCGCGACCAGACGGTCACGCACCGTCCTGTCCGGCGCGATCCTTTCGCGGATCAACCGATCCAGCAGATCGGCGCCCTGCTCCACCCCGGCCAGAACGATCGGTCCCGAAGGATGATGCGCCAGCCAAGCGTTGAAGGCCGCCAGAACATCGCCATAGGCGAAGGCCCTTGCCTCCCGCGCGTCGTCACGCAGGGTCAGGCGGGTGTAAAGGCTGGCCTGGCGATAGCGCGGCGCGCTGACGGACCCGGCCCGTGCGAATGGCCCGGCGTAGTTGGGCAGAACCACCCGGGTCAGATAGGCGTCGGCCCTTATGTCACCGATGGCTCCGTTCCAGTCCCGCCCGCCATCGAAGGTGGTCGAGTGGACGAAGAATATGTCAGCGTCGCCCGCCCCCTGAACACGCGCGTCCAGCAGGGCCCAGGCGGCCGGGTCGGCATAGTCGGGGGCGGGTGGCGGCTTATAGGTCTGGAACGGCACCTGCGGATCCAGACCCGCGCGCAGAATGTCGCCACGCCAGACGGCTACAGCCGCCGTCAGCAGAAACACCAGGACGAACCCGGTGACGCCGACCCATTGACGCGCCGACAGGGATTTCATCGGTAGGGATCGGGCTTGGACAGAAAGTCCTGGACGTAGCGGCGCACGCCCTCCTCCAGCGGTGTGGACTGACCCTCGAACCCGGCGGCTCGGATGCGGTCCATCCGGGCTTGGGTGAAATATTGATACCGGTCACGGATGACCTCGGGCATGTCGATATAGTCGATCGAGGCTGGCTTGCCGGCGGCGGAGAATGTGGCCCGGGCCAGAT
>Ga0209643_1002539_pt1 | contig 11516 bp, 10 predicted proteins | sample AutmiccBRH37_all_FD_187383 | JGI IMG/M metagenome (GOLD analysis project Ga0209643, IMG submission 187383) | Deep subsurface microbial communities from Mt. Terri, Switzerland - Autotrophic microbial communities BRH/37_all (SPAdes) (version 2) | ecosystem: Environmental > Aquatic > Deep... | reverse complement strand
ACTTGCTCCTTCTTCTTCTTGTAAACGGTGTACGTAAACTTTTTGGTCTTTTGCTACTTTAAACTGCTGCCCTGCTATCTCTACAATTGCGTACATAAGCTTTGTTTTTATTCGCTTTATTAATTAAATTGGTTGCCTTTTCTACTTAGGCGGGTGCAAATATATGTCTTTTTTCTTATTTCTGCAAAACAAATTTACTTCAAATAAATTGCTCATTTTAAGCTTCGTAGAATTGGAATACTTAAGATTCAGTTAATTCAGGAAACGGTGTTGACTTTCCCAAAAAAAATAAGTAGCTTTGAATTCGTTTTTGCTATGAAATAACCACAAAATGAATTCGCTATTTCCGCTACAAAATTGTAACACCTAAACAACAAACGCGTCCTATACGCCATATTAATTTAATTAAACTAGTAATACCTATGAGAAAAATGATCTATTTAAGCTCTTTAGCGCTTTTTTTAAGCGTTAGCCTATTCGCCCAAAAAATAAATTTAGAAGAGCCATTACCTGTTAATCAAAAAATTAAAAAAGGAGTACTAAAAAATGGAATGACATATTATATTTATAACACAGATGTCACAAAAAATGTAGCCAGTTATTATATAATTCAAAATGTAGGATCTGTATTAGAAAATGACGACCAACGAGGTTTAGCTCATTTTTTAGAACATATGGCATTTAACGGAACAAAAAACTTTGCTGGAAAAGGGATTTTAAATACCTTTCAAAAACACGGTGCAGTATTCGGAAAAGATATTAATGCTTATACATCTTTTGATGAAACTGTCTATAATTTAGACAACATCCCTACAAAAGATGGTTTAGTAGACACGGCGTTATTGGTTTTAAAGGATTGGTCTAATTATCTATCGCTAACCGACGAAGAAATTGATGCTGAAAGAGGTGTTATTAAAGAGGAGTGGAGAACAAGACAAAATGGTCAAATGAGAGTTTTAGAACAATCACTTCCAGTTATGTTTGGAAATTCTAAATATTCTAACCGTTTACCAATTGGTTTAATGAATATAGTAGAAAGTTTTGAATATAAAGCATTAAGAGATTTCTACCATGATTGGTATAGAACTGATTTACAAGCCATTGCGGTAGTTGGAGATATTGATGTAGATGAGATTGAGCAAAAAATTATCAAACAATTTTCAGATATTCCAGCTGTACAAAATCCAAAAGAGCGTTTTTTAGTTGAAATTCCTGATAATGAAGAAATGTTATTTACGGTTGCTATGGATGAAGAAATAACTACTTCAAATATTTCATTTAGTATCAATCATCCAAGATCATTGGCAGATCAAACTGTTAAAGATTTAAAAGAATCATTAATTAATAATTTGGTAGTTTCTATGCTATCGGCTAGAATTAGTGAAAAAACTGAAAATCCAGACGCTCCTTTTATGGCAGCACGATTTAATTATGGAGATTTTGTGAGAACAAAAAAACAAATTAGTCTTACAGTATATCCTAAGCCAAACCAACAACAAGATGCTTTTAAAGAAGCGTTAACAGAATTAATTAGAGCAGTTAAATTTGGTTTTACAGAAGCAGAAATAACTAGAACAATTGTTGAAGTTAAGAATAGATACGAAACTCAAATCGCTAAAATAAACGATATTTCTCACAGAAGGATTATTGGAATAATTCAGCAAAATTACCTTGAGAATGAAACAATGACAGATCTTGTTGGAGAGTATAATCTTGCTAAAAATATTTTTGATACTCTTAACATAGATGAAGTTAACAATATATTGAAACAATTATACACTAAAAACAATAGAGCTATTATTGTAACAGGTGTGAAAGGAAATAATAATTTAACTAAAGAAGGGGCTTTAGCAATTATTAATGATGTAGAAAATGACAACTCAATAACTGCTTATAAAGATTCTTTTAGTGGAAAAACATTAATTTCTGATGTAACTATAAATGAAGGGAAAATAGTTTCAGAAGACTATAATAAAAAAATTGGGGCAACTACTTTTACATTAAGTAATGGTATTAAAGTGCACTATAAATTTGCTAACAAAAATAAAAATGAAGTAAAATTAAGCGCTACGAGTTATGGAGGAATGTCCTTACTAGATAATTCCTTATTAGCATCTGCCGCTCTTACAACAGGTGTAGCTCAGTTTTCTGGTTTAGGCGATTTTTCAAGAACAGATTTACCTAAAGTACTTGCCGGTAAAACGGCATCTACAGTCGTTAATATCTCTTCTTTATCTGAAGGTGTATCAGGTTCTTCATCAACAAAAGATGTTGAAACAATGCTTCAAATGGTTTATTTAACATTTGAAAAACCTCGTTTTGAAGAAAATGCTTATAAAGTTTTAATGGAAAATGTTAAAAACTATTTGATTAGAAGAAGTGAAAATATTGGTGAAAAAATGAACGATAGTTTAACAACTACACTTTACGGTAAAAACCATCCAACTGAACGTATTTTTAATCAAGATTTGGTAGATGAAATGTCATTTGAAAAATCCAAAGCAATTTATTTAGAAAGATTTGAAAACGCAGCAGATTTTGAATTTTTTATTGTTGGAGACGTTGATAAAGAAAATTTAAAACCATTATTGGAAAAGTATATTGCGAGTATTGAAACATCTAATAAAATGGAAATGTGGAAAAACAATTCTGCAAACTGGGTTTCAAATACTATAGATAAAGATATTTTTCTTAAAATGGAAGATCCAAAAAGCTCAGTTCGAATTTCGTATAAAAACGAGATGAAATATTCCTTAAAAAACAATATGCTTGCAAAAACTTTAGGTGATATTTTACAGTTAAGATATACTGAAACACTTAGAGAAGAAGAAGGGGGAACTTACGGTGCTTCGACCAGAAGCGGACTATCAAAAAGACCTTTGTATGAAGCCACTGTTTCTGTATCTTTTGATTGTGATCCAGACAAGGTTGAAAAACTAATTGGTATCGTTCACAATGAAATTAACAAAATAGCAAATGGAGATATTCAGCAAGTAGATCTTGATAAAACTTTAACTAATTATAAAAAAGAAAGAGAAGATCATAAAAATTATAATGATTACGATATGAGCTTGTTAACAAATTTCTACCGTGAGGACTATAATATGAATGCCCCTGAAAATTTTGAAAAAATTGTTAATAATATAACTGTTAAGGATATTCAAAATTTTACTAAAAATTTAATTACAAATGCTAAAACTTATGAAGTAGTTTTTAAACCAACTGAAGAGTCTATTTTAAAAGCAGCTGCAAAAGCGAAAGAATCATCTAAACCAATTCCTGCCGGAGTTACCAAAATAACTGTTTTAGACAAATTCTTTAATGCTATCGGCGGTGCCGCTAAAGTGAAAGCGTTAAAAAGCACTTTGGTCACCTATGAAGCTAGCGCAATGGGAAGCGTGATTGTAACCACCGAAAAAAGAACATCAGAAAAATATGCCAATGAAACCAGTATGGGCGGAAATGTATTGGCAAAAATTGTGATGACTAAAGATGGCGTGTTTATGAACAAACAACCATTACCAGCGCCAATGGCCGCTGAAATGACTTATACCATCGGAACATTTTTAGAAATGGGATTGTTAAACAACGAAAATTCTAAACTAACAGGTATTGAAAATATTGACGGCAAAGATGCTTACGTTATTTCAACCAAAGGCGAAATTGTTTCATCTTCAGTTTATTTTGATGTTGCAAGCGGATTAAAAGTTAAGGAATTGCAAGTAATCACCATGCAAGGCCAAACCCAAAATCAGGAAGCAACTTTCAGCAATTACCAAGAATTTAACGGAATTAAGTTTCCAGGCACGAAAACAGGAAGTTTAGGACCTCAAAAAGTTGAATTTAAATTAATAGGCGCTAAAGTAAATGAAGGCGTTTCGGAAAGTGATTTTCTATAAATAAATCAATATTTAATAACAATTATTTAAAACGGCTCGAGAAATTGAGTCGTTTTTTATTTGGCCTTATTTGCCAGATAAACGCCAACCAAAATTACCAAACCCGAAAAGAATTGCAGAAATGAAATTTTCTCGCCATCTAAAATTCCCCAAGTGATGGCCACAACAGGAATTAAATAAGTGACAGAAGATGAAAATACCGGTGTTGACAATTGGATCAATCGGTTAAACATAATGGTTGCGATTCCGGTGCCAACAATCGCCAATATTGAAACATAAACCAATGAAGTTGTAGTAACGGAATTTATTTCGACCGATTGAAAAAAGCCAGAAATCCACAAAACCATCAGTGCAGGAACAATTAAAACCGCAAAAATTCCAACGGTGATACTCAAAGCATCCAGATCGTGTAAATATTTTTTGATGAGATTTACATTAAATGCATAGCCAACAGAAGCGATGATCACAAATCCCATATACAAATATTCCTGCTCTTGATGAATTTGCGCGCCCTCCAAAATGAGCATTGCCGTTCCTATAAACCCAATTAACACCCCTGTAAGCTGTCTTCTTCTAAATGCAAACCCAAATACCATCGCGCCAAAAAGCAAGGTATTTAAGGGCGTTAAAGCGTTTAAAATGGAAGCAATTGAACTATCGATTTTTTGAAGCGCAAAAGAAAATAAAAATACAGGGAAAAAAGAACCCAATAAGGCATTTAGGATTAAATATTTCCAATGTCTCTTTTCAATTTTAAGCAATCGGTTAAATCCGATGAGCAACAAAAAAACTGCGGTGATTAAAATTCTTAATGCCCCAACTTGGATTGGTGTTAATCCAATTAAAGCTTTTTTCATCAAAATAAAGGAACTTCCCCAAATTAATGAAAGCACAATTAAATAAATCCAGCGTAATTTTTTGTTTTCCATTCAAAATAAAATGCAAAAATCGCATAATTATTCGGATTTAAATTTATTAGTTTTAACTTTGCGAAACCTTTTAACAAGAAACAGTTATGAAAACTTTATTTTCAATTTTAGCATTTGCTTTTTTTTTATTTTCCTGCAATGATGCCAAAAAAGAGCTTACCAATGATAAAACAAGCATAGAAAAACAAGAAGTTGCCGCCAATTATAAAACCATCGAAGTTGAGATTGAAGGAATGACTTGTGAAATTGGCTGTGCCAAAACAATTGAGTCTAAATTATCAAAAACTGAAGGCGTTACCTACTCAAAAGTTAGTTTTGAGGACAAAGTAGGACAATTCACTTATGATGAAAATAAAATAAGCAAGGAAGATATTGCAAAAAAGATTGCTGGCATTGGCGGAGGCGCTTTATATAAAGCCACTAAAATTACTGAAATTGAAGAAATTAAGGCATTTGATGAAAATAAATAATATTTTTTTTTATAATTAATAAATTTGTTGTTAATTTGCACCAACAATAAAATCATATCAAAAAATGAAACAATTTAAATTTTTTATAGCAATTGCACTTTTTGTAAGCGTTTTTGCTGTTTCTTGTAAAGAAACACCTAAAGAAGAAGTACCTGCAGTTGAAGTAACTGTAGAAGAAGAAGCTCCAGCTGTAGAAGTTGAAGTAGCTGTTGATACTGTAGCTGTTACAGTTGAAGAAACTCCAGCTGCTGAGTAACACTTTTTTCTTTTAAGAAACTAAAAGCTTCAGACTACTGAAGCTTTTTTTATGACTTTTGTTTTCTTAAAGAGTCGTACAAAAATAACAAACCCATAAAATAAAGTAAACCTATCAATTGGTGGCTTACGCCAAAAAACAGCGGAATTTTACCTTCAACATTTAAAACAGTCAAAATTCCCAACGCAATTTGAACCCAAACCAATATTAAAGTGCTGTTTAGCCATTTTTTAGAAGCTTCTTCTACCACATTTCTTAATTTAAAAAATAGATAAATTGTTGCAGCCGCCAATATATAAGCCAACATTCTGTGCGTAAACTGAATTAATGCCGGTGCAAATAAATAGGAGTCGTAATTAATCATATTGTGCCAATCCCAATTTGTTGAATTCGACAAAACGCCGGGAACAAATTCCCCATTCATATCCGGCCAGGTTGGATAGTACAATCCTGCTTTCATTCCGGCCATAACCCCTGCCACTATCATTTGCACAAATGCAATGCCTATCACATAGGAAACTATTTTTTTGGAAGGAATATTGATTTTGCTTCCCAATAAATAAACATCAGAAACAGTTTTAACCATCGCCCATATCACCAAAACAGCCAACGTAAAATGAATTGTGAGTTTATACGCGTTTACCCAAGGCCGGTTCACAAGACCGCTCCGAACCATAATCCAACCCGCAGAAGCAGTTAATATGGTCAACAAAATAACAATGCCCAACCGCTTTATCAAATAAAAATCGAGTTGTTTTTTAAGGACAAAAATGATAAAAGGAATTAAAAAAATAAATCCGAGTGAACGAACCCAAAGGCGGTGAAAATATTCCCAGAAATAAATAAATTTAAAGTCTTGGATGGTAAATGTTGAATTAATTTTATGGAATTGTGGCGTTTCTTTATAAAGTTCGAATTCATTAACCCATTCTTCAGCATTTAAAGGCGGAATAACGCCCGTGATAATGTCCCATTTGGTTATGGAAAGCCCCGATCCCGTTAAGCGGGTTATGCCACCTATCACCACTTGGCCAATTAACATAATCAAACCAATAATCAACCAGATTCTGATGGTTTTTGTGTATTTAAAATTATTTACTGTTGATTTTTCCATTCCAGTGTTTCAATTAAATGAATGATGTCTTTTTCAACATATTTTATGGCCGGCACAATGGAGTCATAGTTTGGACGTGAATAAAAATAGAGTGCCCCGGAAAGGACGTGATTCACGCTGTCGGTTGCCCTAAATTGTATATTTGTGGCAACGCTACCTTCAATATTATACAATTTTGCAAAAACCCTTTTTTCCAAGTTTTCATAGGGAACTGCATTTATAACATCGGCTTTTATGGTATGTTCAAAAGTTAATTTTTCAACTTCTTTCAAAATTTCGTCTAAATCGTTATTTACTGGCCGATAAGTTATATGGATTGTCGCTTTTAATTGCGGATATTCAATACTTGCCCAATGCTTATTTTTGATGTTGATTTTAGCCAAATTTGATATTTCAAACGAAAAAGGGCCGTCGGATTCAATTTTCTTATATGTTGCTACCGAATACTTGAGCTTTAAGTAAGGAGCAGGTTTTGGCAATGTTTCATTTTTGCAGGAGAACACAATAAATGCCAAAAAAAAGATTGTACAAAATTTTCTCATATTACTCATTTACATACGCCCGATCAATGCTCACTTTTACCTGTTTTATTCTTTTTTTGTCCATAAGCTCAACTTTAAAGGTATATTCAAAAAAAGAAATTATCTCTTGCTTTCTCGGGAATCTTCCGTGAATTTCTAAAATAAAGCCGGCCAAAGTTTCAGATTCTCCTTTATTTTCCTCAAATAAACTGGAATCTTCTATTTCTAGAATTTTATAAAAATCTTTTAAATTTATTTTTCCGTCAAACAAAAAATTGTTTTCATCAATCATCGTATATGGCGCATCATCCTGGTCATATTCATCGCTAATATCACCCACAATTTCTTCAATCACATCTTCCAGGGTAACAATGCCGCTAGTGCCTCCATATTCATCAACAACAATGGCCAAATGATTTTTCTTTTCCTGAAATTCTTTCAGCAAATCGTCCAGTTTTTTATTTTCAGGAACAAAATAAGGTTCTCTAATCAATTTTTGCCACTCAAAATTTTTGACATCAATATAAGGCAATAAATCCTTGGCATATAAAACTCCTATGATTTCATCAATATTTTCGTCGTAAACAGGATTTCTAGAAAAACCTTCGTTCACAATTTTTGCCACCACATTTTCATAGGATTCATCTTTTGAAAGCGCAAAAATATCAATGCGGGGCGTCATGATTTGTCCTGTTTCCGTATTTCCGAAACTTACGATTCCGCGCAATATTTTTTGGTCGTCTTTGGTGGTGGTTTCGTTGGATGTCAATCCGAGTGCCTGCGATAATTTTTCTACCGATAAGCTCGATTTCTGTTTCCCTAAATTATTTTCAATCATATTGGTCAAACCCAACAACGGAAAACTAATAAATGAAAGCATCGACACTAAAAGTTTAAGCGGATAAACCATTATTACCGCAAACTTCATAGAATTTCTTGAGGCATACAATTTGGGTAAAACTTCCCCAAAAAGCAAAATTAAAAAGGTAACTAAAACAACTTCAATCAAAAATTTTAATAAGCCAGAAGCAATTTCAGCGAACAAAAAATCGCCTATATAAGCAAAAATCAACACAATAAGAATGTTGATGAAATTGTTTGAAACCAAAATAGTGGCCAGTAATCTTTTTGGCCGCTCAAGCAATGAAACAACTGCTTTTTCTTTGCTTGATTTTGATTCAGCGGCTCTGTTCAGATCTGTTTGGGTAAGCGAAAAAAACGCAACTTCTGCTCCGGATATTAACGCGGAAAGAATAAGCAATAAAAAAAGGGTGACAATACTCAGCGCTTTTGAAAAAACAGCGGCAGATAAAAGAATAGATAAAAACGTGGGTTCAGGATCCAACTTACATATATTTAATTAAACTTTAGAATGGCAAATCATCCTCTTCCGGTTCATTTTTGGCTATTTCTTGACTTGAAGATTCCAATGGTTTTGCATCCATTTGGGGAGCTGGTGCAATCAATTCATTTTTGGTGGTTAAGAAAGTCATATCCACCACGTGAATTTCTGTGGTATATCTTTTAGTTCCGTCTTCGCCTTCCCATTGTCTTGTTTTTATGCGGCCTTCAACATACACTTTATCACCTTTGGATAAATATTTTTCGCAAATTTCGGCCAATTTATTTCTGACAACAATATTATGCCATTCTGTAGTGGTAACTTTTTCACCAGTTTGCTTGTTTGTATAGGTTTCGTTTGTAGCAATGGGAAATCGGCCAATTGAATTTCCGCCTTCAAAATAATGCATTTTGACCTCATCACCCAAATGCCCTATCAGTATTACTTTATTAATTGTCCCAGCCATTTTTTAAGTATCAATTAAGAAACAAAAGTACTAAAAAAAAGAGTCAGATTTATAACGATTTAAAAAATTATCAATCAACGCTGGCACAGGATATTTATTAACAGTGTTCCACGGAATTGAAAAATGATCTGAAACAGTGGTGTTTACCACCCAAAATTTGGCATAAATATGTTGATGGGTTAATTTGTGAACAAGCACTTCTTCATCAAAAAGCGAAACTGTTGCGGCTGAATCACAAAACAATTCCTTATATATTTTATGTTCAACAAGTTGTTTTTCATCAATAATATCGCTTGTTTCTATCAGCGGAAACTCATAAAGATTTTTCCAAATTCCTGTTTCCCGCTTTACAATCTTGGTTTTCTGGTCACTTGATTGAATTACCAAATAATTAAAGTGCCTCGTTTTAATTTTGGCTTTCTTTTCTTTAACCGGAAGCTCTTTTACCTTGTTTTTTGATAAGGCAAAACAACTGTTGTTTAATGGACAAATAATACAATCAGGATTTCTGGGTCTGCACATCAGCGCGCCAAATTCCATCATTGCCTGGTTGTGTGTGCCAGGATTTTTTTTATCAATAAGTTCTTGTGCCAATTGCTTAAATATTTTAATTCCTGCGGAAGAATTTATGGAAGTGTCAATTCCAAAATACCGCGCCAAAACGCGATAAACATTCCCGTCAACAACTGCAGTTGGCTCATTAAAACATATAGAAGCAATTGCGGAAGCTGTATAATCCCCAACGCCTTTAAGCTTTAAGAGGTCTTTATACGTTGAAGGAAATTCTCCCTTAAGTTCATCAACAATGAATTTTGCTGAAAAATGCAAGTTTCTGGCTCTGGAATAATAACCCAATCCCTGCCAAAGTTTTAATACTTGCTCTTCTGATGCAGCCGCCAAATCAAAAACAGTTGGAAAATTTTCAATAAACTTAAAATAATAAGACATTCCTTGGTCAACTCGCGTTTGCTGCAAAATAATTTCCGAAAGCCAAATGGCGTAAGGATTGGCGGTAGCTCGCCAAGGCAGATTTCTTTTATTATGTAAATACCAGTATGTTAAATGTTTAGAGAAAATCATTCGGTTTTTTATAAAATACAATGATACATCTTTTAATTAATTAAATTTTAATGAATTAACTTTTTGAATTTCATTATTATATCATATATTTGCCGTCTTAATTTTATAATAACATATAACCCATATTAAAAATGACGAAAGCAGAAATCGTATCAAATATTGCAGATAAATCTGGAATAGAAAAAGCAGATGTTTTAGCAACTGTTGAAGCGTTCATGGAAGAAGTGAAAAATTCCTTAGAAAAAGGAGACAATGTTTATTTAAGAGGCTTTGGAAGTTTTATTATTAAAACAAGAGCTGAAAAAACTGGAAGAAACATTTCAAAAAACACCACAATTAAAATTCCGGCTCACAACATCCCCTCATTTAAGCCCGCAAAAGTATTTGTAGAAGGAGTTAAAAGTAAGGTAGCAGTATAACCAACATAACTGTAGGTTAAAAATATTTATTAATTTAAAAACAACTTTTTAATTATGCCAAGCGGTAAAAAAAGAAAGAGGGCGAAAATATCGACTCACAAACGCAAAAAAAGAGCAAGAGCAAACAGACATAAAAAGAAAAAGTAAGCTTGGCTTACTTTTTTCTTTTCAATTTTAAAAGTTCATTGAAATAAATATTTGCAGTTTATGCAAATATTGTTGGGTATATTACCCTGTAAAACTTAGTATAAATCGTTCACATATTTTTTATTTGAACACAAAACAATTCAGAGTGAAAACAGAATTAATAATTAGATCAAACTTCTCTGATATTGATTTTGCCTTATTAAAAGATGGTAGATTAACAGCACTAAACAACGAATCCAATAGCAATAAATTCTCTGTAGGAGATATTTTTTTAGCTAGAATTGGCAAAGTTCTATCTGGTTTAAATGCATCATTTGTTGATGTAGGTTATGAAAAAGACGGATTTTTGCATTATCACGATTTAGGAGCCCAATTACTGTCCTTAAATAAATTTATAAAAGGTATAACCACAGGTAAAATTAAAGATTTCACATTAAAGAATTTTCAACTAGAAAAGGATATCGACAAAAACGGAAGTATCGTTGATGTGCTAAAAACAGGTCAAAATTTATTAGTGCAAATTGTAAAAGAGCCTATATCTACCAAAGGTCCGCGGATGAGTTCAGAGATATCCATTGCGGGTAGATATTTGGTGTTGGTTCCATTTTCTGACAGGGTTTCAGTTTCTCAAAAAATAAATGATCCCGAAGAAAAAGAACGATTAAAAAGACTGATCAAAAGCATTAAACCTAAAGGTTTTGGCGTTATTATCAGAACTGTAGCCGAAAATAAAAAAGTTGCAGAATTAGATAAAGATCTTCAAAATTCTTTAGAACGATGGGTGGCTATGTGCAAACAAATTGTTACCGTAAAAGCACAACAAGCACCTGTTAAAGTTTTAAGTGAATTAAACAGAGCCTCTTCAATTTTAAG
>Ga0209643_1002538_pt1 | contig 11516 bp, 13 predicted proteins | sample AutmiccBRH37_all_FD_187383 | JGI IMG/M metagenome (GOLD analysis project Ga0209643, IMG submission 187383) | Deep subsurface microbial communities from Mt. Terri, Switzerland - Autotrophic microbial communities BRH/37_all (SPAdes) (version 2) | ecosystem: Environmental > Aquatic > Deep... | reverse complement strand
CCGCCTCGAACACCCGTCCCAACACGCGGATCACCAGCACATGGACCAGATAGACGGCGTAGGACGCGTCCCCCATGAAGATCAGCCCGCGCCGCACCGGCCCCGGTTCACTCTCCGTCCGCGCCCGCGCCGCCAGCCCCAGCACCACCAGTCCGGCGGGCAGGCCCCAGATAACCACCCGCGCCAGCCCGACCAGCGGCTGGTTCAGCGCCGCTTCCCCGTCGATCTCGCCGTATCCGAACCCCAGCGACAGCCCGAACCCGACCAGGCCCAGCCCCACCGCAGCCAAAGCCGCCGCCCTCGGCAAACCCCGGCCCCAGCGCGCGATCCCGACCCCGATCAGGAACTCCAGCACCAGGGGCGAACCGACGAACCGCAACACCGGCGTCGCCACGACCAGACCGGCGACCACCCCCGCCACGGCCCCGACGACCAGCGCCCATCCGGCCCGCCCGCCGCCGGCTATGGCCAGGCCGAACCCGGCGTAGAACAGCATTTCGAAACAGAGGGTCCATCCCGCCCCCAAGGCCGGAAACGTCATCTCCAGCCCGCTGAACGGCCAGAACAGAAAGCTCGCCGCCGCCACATCGGCCGTCAGGGTCCCGCCCCGCGCCATGCCGATCAGGATCGGCAGCGACAGCAGCCAGTAGAACGGCGCCACCCGCATGAACCGCCGCCGCAGGAAATCCCCCGCCGCCCGCAGTCCCGTCTGCCCCCGCGTCGTCGTGGCGATGATGAAGCCGCTGATCACGAAGAACAGATCGACCCCCGCCGCCCCGAAATCCTCCAGCGTCCCGCCGGCCAGAACCGTCTCCAGCCCCAGCCGCGCCGTCGTCAGATCGACCGCATGGGCGACCACGACCCCCGTCGCCGCCACGAACCGCAAGACCTGGATCTCGTCGAACCTCTGCCCCATGCCCGTCGGTAACATCGACGCGCGTCTAACCCAACCTCAGATAATCACACGCACCCGCACCGCCTGTGCGATCATGGCCTGGCCCGCCGCGTTCGGATGGACCGCGTCGAACATCAGCCCCGGCGCGAAACCTCCGCCGAACAGGGCCGCCCCGTCGATCGGCGCCGCCAACCCCTTCTCCGCCGCCACCTCCAAGGCCGCCGCCGCTATCGCCTGTTGCGCGGCGTAGCTCGCCTTGCCCTGGGCCGGGTCCGACGGCGTCCCCGTCATCATCAGCACGTCACCGGTGATCAGCGCCCGGTCGACCAGCAGCCCCAGATTGGCCCGATAGGCCGCTACCGCCGTCCCATTGTTCCAGTCGTTGATGGTCAGGCAGATCACCGTCAGGTCCGCCCCCGCGACCGGCAGTCCGCCATAGGCCCGGTACGGCTGGTCCGTCGTGGTCCAGTCGGCCACCCGCGATCCGCCCCAGCCGCCATTGATCACCTGCACCCGCCGCAGCTCGGACTTCCAGGCCGCGCCCCCGGCGATGAAGACCGCCCCGCCCGACGCCCGCCGCACAGAAATTGGGCCGTTCGTCTCGGGAAAACCGACCGTATGCCGCTCCAGCGCCGCGGGCTTCAGCGTGTCGATGGTCGCCCGCACCACCCCGTCGGTCTCGACCGCGATCACCCCCAGGGCCGTATTGCACACGGCGTACAGGTCGAACCGGTCCACCGGCCCGTCCGGCTGGAACGACCAGGTCTCAGTCCCCCAGTCCGGGGTGGTGAACAGTTTGCCGCCCAGACTGGTCAGGCTGGTCACGCTCCATCCGTTCCCCAGGCTGACGCGCGGGTCATAGGCGCCGTATCCGCCGCTCGCCAGATCGCCGGCGCCTGCCCCGGCCAGCGACGCCGCCGACGCCGGCAGGCCGCCCGCGCTCATCAAGTCCGCCAGACGTTTCGGCCAGGCCGCCCCGCGCCCGTTCGGCGTCCAGCCGCCCGTCACGGCGCCGAACCCCTGGGCCACGCTGTCGCTGACGACCAGCAGCCGCGCGTCCCGCACCCCCGCCAGCATGTTCCACACCGCCGCCGACCAGCGCGGCAGATCAGGGACATCGAACTGCGGCCGCCCCGGCGCCAGGACCCCGCCGGGCGCCAGGGCGACAGCCTCGACCGCCGACCTCAATCGAACACCGCCACGACCTGGGTCGCCGTGGTCCCGGTCGCCAGCACCCGCCGCACCTGGACCGGCAACCAGCCGACCGGATGATTGGCGAAGGTCACGGCCTCCCCGTCCTCACCCCCGACCGTCAGCACACGGATATTACCCGCCGCCCCGACATACAGGGCCTTGGCGTAGATCGGCAGATCGACCGTATCGCTGGCCGTCACCACCGCCGCCCGCCGCCCCGGCCCGCTGGCGTCCCGCCCATGGTTCAACAACCCGTCCCGCTCCGCGATCCCCGGCATGTCTCTCTCCTTCGATGAAAATGATTTCTCCCTCCCCCGCGGGGGAGGGTGGTCGAGCCAAAGGCGAGACCGGTTGGGGACGGCCGCCGACCCGCCAAGTTCCCCCCGTCCCCGCTTCGTGCTAGTTTCAAACCATGACGATCCACGTCGATATCGCCCGTTCGACCGCCAGCCTGGCGGACCTGGTCGCCCACGCCGAGAACGGCGAAGAGGTGATCCTGGCCCGAGACGGCAAGCCGGTGGCCGTGGTGCGCGCGGCCGAGGCGGCGCCCGTTCGCCCTCGGTTCCGCATCGGCGCCCTGGCTCATCTCGGCCCGCTGACCGAGGAAGAGGCTACGCTGTTTCTCGAACCCGACCCCGAGATGGAGCGGTTGGCGCGCTCCGAAGACGAAGACCACTTCTACCGCTGAATGGCGATCCTGCTCGACACACAGGCGCTGATCTGGGCCCTTTTCGACGACCCGCGCCTGTCAGATCAGATTTCAAAACTCATCGCCGATAGCGACATCGCCTATGTCAGCGTCGCCAGCATCTATGAAATCGACTTCAAGCGACGCGATCCAGCACGCGCCCGCGCGGCCCGAGACGACCTTCTGTTACGGATGCCGCCCGACCTTCCTGCCTTCTTGCCTGGCCTGGATTACGTCCTGCTTCCGATTGACGCTGAAGTCGCTTGGCGCGCGGCTCGCCTGCCCATCGACCACGGCGATCCTTGGGATCGGATCATTCTGACTCAGGCCATGCAGCTCGGCGTGCCCCTCATCAGCGCGGATCGCGCCCTCGCACGGGCCGCTTCGGCTCACCCCGACACCGCCGGCGTCATAGTCTTCTGATCCTCGGCCCCTCCGACCGTTTCTCCAGCATCAGCCGCGACACGCCCCAGACCAGAGCGTCGGCCCGGTCCGGGCTCGGCCCGCCTTCGCAGCCCAGGGTCAGCATCTCCTCCTCCAGGGCCGGGAAGTCGTCGCAGTGGACCACCCGTCCCTGTTCGTAGAGCAGGGCCACCGGCTCGGCGCGCGCGGCCTTGGACCGCGAAGCGTGCACCAGGATCACCGGCGCCGGGCATTCGGACTGGTTCAGCACATTGCGCACCATGTCGCCGCCCTGGTTCGCCTCGGCCGCCACCTCGTGTGCGCCGAACTCCCGCGCCGCCTTTCCCACCGCCGCCGCCCAGCCGCCGGGCGACAGGCCCCGCACCGTCCGGTCGGCCAGGACGAAGGCCTGACGTCCCTTGCGCCCCACCACCACTATGCCGCAGGCGTCGCCGTGGGCGCTCGCCGGCGGATCGACCGCCACGATCACCCGCTCCAGCTCGGCCGGCCGGGCGCCGCGCGCCCGCTTCAGATCCTCGATCTTGAACAGGGCGCCCTCCCCCTCGACCACCAGCCCCTCCAGCTCCTGGGCCGCCAGCCGCGTCCCGCCGTACAGATCGTTCAGATGGTCCAGAAAGCCCGGCGACAGATTCGTCGCATTGGCGGCCGTCTCCGCCCGATCCGTCACCGTCCCGGCCTCGGCCAGCAGCCGCCGCAGGGCCGGGATCGGCCGGGGCGTCGTCGTCACCGCCAGTCGGGGTCCGGACTCCAGCCTCAATCCAAACCTCAGGTTCGACAGCACCGCCTCCGGCCGCCGCCAGGCGCAGAATTCGTCGGCCCAGGCGGCGTGAAACTGCGGCCCGCGCAGACTGTCCGGGTCTTCGGCGGAGAAGGCGTAGGCGGCCGAACCGTTCTCCCACAACAGCCGCCGTCGCCCCGCCTCCCAGCGCGGCCGGTCGCCCGGTTCGGCCAGGGCCTTGATCCCCGACGCCCCCTCGACCATCACCTCGCGCACGTCGTGCAGGGCGGGTCCGACCAGGGCCAGCCTCATGCCGGCGTTGTTCCGCGCCGCCAGATCGACCCACACCGCCCCGGCGAAGGTCTTTCCCGACCCCCGCCCGCCCAGCAGCAGCCAGGTCCGCCAGTCGTCGTCCTGCGGCTCAATCTGATGTCGATGCAGCAGGCTCTCGCGGCAATGCCGCCTTAGCTCGAGTTCGTTCTGCGGCTTCTGCGCGCTTTTCCTCAAGTATGAGATCCAGCCGGTCGCAGTTGGCGACCAGTTCGCGTCGCAGCCGCTCGGTTTCCTCGGGGTCGTAGTTGCGTCCACCCATCCCGTCCTCTTCGCTGTCCGCCTCGACACGGGGTCGGATCGCCTCGACCAGCCGGGCCGACCGCGCGATCACGCCGATGCGCCGCGCCAGCTTCTCCGCCCCGTCGGCGTCATTGATCTTCTCGTTGCAGACGACCTCCGCCGTCTCCTCGACCTTGGTCTTCAGCTTGTGGAACAGGGGCGCCAGCCAGCCCCCGCCCGCCCCGCTCTCTTCGCTATTTCCCGTCATGCCCAAACCATAGCGCACCAGCGTCCTCAGGCTGGGAAACCGCAGCGAGAAAGTCACAACCGATTGTATTTTATGGATTCAGACCAGCGTCATTGTAACAGTTGACGCCGTAACCCCGGCGCCGTCAGCCCCGCTCGACCGCCCATTCCGGGGCCTCGAAATCCAGGGCGTCCTCGGGCTCGGCCAGCGACAGTTCCGAAATCGTCTGTCCCCTCACCGACACCCCGGCCGTATGCACCGTCTCCGGGTCGCCCGAGACCAGCGGATGCCAGGCCGCCAGCGGCCGCCCCTCGTGCAGCCGGCGATAGGCGCAGGATTTGGGCATCCACTGCAGCGCCTCGATATTGTGCGGCGTCAGCTTGATGCAGTCGGGCACCTGGGCCTTGCGGTTCGCATAATCCGAGCAGGAACAGGCCTGCGGATCGAACAGTTTGCAGTGGACCCGCGTCGGGATCACCTCGCCCGTATCCTCGTCCTCGAACCGGATGACGCAGCACAGGCCGCACCCGTCGCACAGCCCCTCCCACTCCACAGGGGTCATCTCGGTCAGGGTCTTGGTCTGCCAGTAGGGTCGCATGGCGGGCCTCATACGCCCGCAAATCGGCGATGTCGCGGCGTTTTCAGTGCGAAACGGCCTTGGAGAACAGGTTGATGACCAGCACCCCGCCCACGATCATCGTCAGGCCGACCACCGCCGGCGCATCCAGTCTCTGGCGGAACAGCACCAGTCCGATCACGGTGATCGCCACCACTCCCAGCCCGCTCCAGATCGCATAGGCGATCCCCACCGGCATCTGTTTCAGCGCGATCGACAGCAGATAGAAGGCCAGGCCGTAGCAGACCGCCATCCCCGCCGTCGGCCAGGGCCGGGTGAACTGCTGGCTCTGCTGCAACAGGGTCGTGCCGACCACTTCGCAAGCGATGGCGCCCAGCAGAGCCGCCCAGGTTCCAAAACTCATTGGGGCGTCACGCCTCGTTGGCCGTAATCGGGTGGCCGGGCGTCAGCAGCGACAACAGGGCCAGCCTCTGTTCGGCGGACACCTTGTGAATGCCGAACAGGTCCGAGATCCACAGACCGTCCGCCATCAGTCTCAGCATCAGGGCGTCGTCCGCCCCGACCGGATCGCTGGGATCGTCGACCTTCACCTTTTCGATCCATCCGCACCACCGCTGCGCCAGGGCCGGCTCTATGGCGCAGGCGGCCATGACGACCCGGCCGATGCTGACGTCCTGCGGCGTGACGGGCTCGGTCACGGTGGCCCGCAGATAGGCCCGCGCATTGCGGCCATAGGGTTCGGGATCGCGCGCCGCTTCGGCCAGAATGGTCTCGGTATGCATCTCGCCCAGATGGTCGATCATCCCCTCCAGCAGGGCGATCTTGGTCGGGAAATGATGCAGCAGGGCGCCCTTGCTGACCGTCGTCCGCGCCGCCACAGCGTCGAGGGTAAAGCCCGACGCCCCCAGGTCGGCCGCCACCTCCAGCGCCTTGTCGATGATCTGGGCGCGGGTGTCGTCGGGGGCGCGGCGGCGAGTGATCGTGTCCATTCGCCCTACATACCGGCCGGACGGTAACAGTCAAATTCGCAAGGCCGTGGCGGTTCGTCGCGCCGCCCGCTATATGGCCGCCCATGGCAGCCAGACCCCCCCTCGTCGCGCTCAAGGACGTCCGCCTTCAGGACGGCCAGCGCCCCCTCTTCGACGGCGTCGACCTCGCGGTCGAACCGCGCAGTCGCGCGGCCCTCGTCGGCCGCAACGGCGCCGGCAAATCCACCCTGATGAAGGTGGTCATGGGCCTGATCGAGCCCGACAGCGGCGACCGCTCGGTCCAGTCCGCCGTCCGCTTCGCCTATGTGCCGCAAGAGCCGATCATCACCGGCGAGACCCTGCTGGATTACGCCTCGTCCGGCGAAGCCGAAAGCTGGACCGCCGAGAGCTGGCTGGCCACCTTCGGCCTGAACCCCGAGAAATCCACTCAAGGGTTGTCCGGCGGCGAGACCCGCCGCGCCGCCCTGGCCAAGGCCTTCGCCGAAGAGCCCGACCTGCTGCTGCTGGACGAGCCGACCAACCACCTCGACATCCTGGCCATCGAACTGCTCGAGAACGAGCTGCTCCAGGCCCGGCTCGCCCTGCTGGTCGTCAGCCACGACCGCGCCTTCCTGAACCGCGTCACCAACACGGTCCACTGGCTGGAGAACCGGCGCGTCCGCACCCTGAACAAGGGCTTCGTCGAGTTCGACGAATGGTCCACCAAGGTGCAGGAGGAGGAAGCCGAGGCGCTGCGCCGCCTGACCAAGACCATCGAGCGCGAGACCGTCACCTTCTACAGCTCAATCACCGCCCGCCGCAGCCGCAACGAGGGCCGCGCCCGCTCGCTCGACGCCCTGCGCGCCGAACGCGCCGAGAAGATGAAGGACGCCCCGCGCGAGCTTTATCTCGGCGTCGATTCCGGCTCGACCTCGGGCAAGCTGGTCGCCGAGATCAAGGGCGTGTCCAAGGGCTTCGCCGGCCGCACCCTGTTCCACGATCTGACCACCCGGATCATCCGCGGTGACCGCCTAGGCATCGTCGGCCCCAACGGCGCGGGCAAGACGACCCTGGTCAAGACCCTGCTCGGCGAACTGGCCCCCGACGAAGGCACGGTCCGCATGGGCGCCAATCTGGAGCCGGTCTATCTGGACCAGTCGCGCGAGGGGTTGAAGTCGGACATGACCCTGTGGGACGCCCTGACGCCCGGCGGCGGCGACAGCATACTGGTGCGCGGCGTCTCCAAACACGTCGCCGCCTACGCCAAGGACTTCCTCTTCTCCGAGGCCCAGCTGCGCCAGCCGATCTCGACCCTGTCGGGCGGCGAGCGCAACCGCCTGCTGCTGGCAAGGGCGTTGGCCAAGCCGGCCAATCTGCTCATCCTCGACGAACCGACCAACGACCTGGACATGGACACGCTCGACAAGCTGGAAGAGCTGCTCGAGAACTATGACGGCACCCTGATCCTGGTCTCCCACGACCGCGACTTCATCGACCGGCTGTCGACCTCGACCCTGGCCCTGAACGGGCGCGGCGACATCGTCGAGACCCCCGGCGGCTGGACCGACTTCATCCGCCAGAACCCCGGCTTCCTCCAGCCGGGCGCCAATCCCCGCCCCCAGGACAAGGCCGCCGCCCAACGCGCCGCCGACAACCCGGCCCCCGCCGCCGCCCAGGCCGCCGTGAAGAAGGCCGGCAAGCTGACCTTCAAGGACGCCCATCGCCTGAAGGAGCTGGAGGCCCTGATCGACGCCCTGCCCGGCCAGATCGCCAAACATGACGCGACCCTGGCCGACCCCGGTCTCTACGCCCGCGATCCCAAGGCCTTCGACGCCGCCATGAAGGCCGCCGACAAGGCCCGCGCTGACCTGGAATCCGCCGAAATGGAATGGCTGGAGCTGGAAGAGAAGAAGGCGTCGCTGGCGGGGTGAAGGCTGCGGCCTAGCCCCCCGTCTCACCGTCCTTTGGCTCGCTGTCCTGTTCAGCGGGGGGCTTCGGTCCCTCGCGCCGGTTCTGCATGACACCGACGACGATGAAGGCGACGACGCCAAAGGCGAACCAGAGGCCGAAATTCTTGGTCAGCAGGCCGATCAGCCCGAAGATCAGAAGGACGCCGAAGGGAGTGAGCTTTTTCATGGACTCCACCTTAAGTCCGATTTCGGCGTTTGGCGAATGAGCCGACGCCGGCCGACCCCGCCTCTTGAAACCAATCCCGCCGCCGTCCACTCCACAGCCATGACCCTGCGCACCCATGTCGTCGACTTCCCTCCGGCCCAGCAGGCGGCGGTGCGGCGGATCAACGCCGTCCTGGCCCGCGCGCCGCGCCTGCGCACCGACGCCTGGCGGATCGAGGCGGGCCAGCGCCTGTCGCTGTGGCTGGACGCCGCCGCCGGGGCCGTCACCGTTCCCCGCCTGCGCAAGCGGGGCGTCAAGGTCGAGATCCTGAACACCGACGGCGATCACGCCGTCCCCTTGCGCATCCTCCGCCCCGACGGCCAGCCCCGCGCCGTCATCCTGGACATCCACGGCGGCGGCTGGGTGCTGGGCAGCGCCGGTCTGAACGACAGGCTCAACGCCCACCTGGCCCGCCACGGCTTCTGCGTCGTCTCGGTCGACTACCGCCTGCTGTCCGAGCGGCGCGGGATCTATATCGACGCCGCCATCGCCGACTGCCTGGCCGCCGCCTACTGGACGGTCACGAACGTCGATCGACTGGGCGCCGCCACGGTCTTCCTGACCGGAGAATCCGCCGGCGGCCACCTGGCGGCCCTGACCGCCGTCGCCCTGCGCGACCAGGGGTTGATCGACCTGGTCCGGGGCTGCGTCTTCACCTACGGCGTCTTCGACCTGTCGGGCACGGACAGCGTCCGCGCCGCCGGGCCGGAGACCCTGCTGTTCAACGGCCCGACCATGCAGGCCGACCTGGCCCGCCTGGCCCCCGACCGCGACGAGGCCGGCTTGCGTCAGGCCGACGTCTCGCCCCTCTACGCCGACCTGACCGGCCTGCCGCCCGCCCTGTTCCTGGCCGGCGAGTACGATCCCCTGTTCGAGGACAGTCTGCTGATGGCGACCCGCTGGGGCGAGGCGGCCGAGGTCGACCTGATCCGCGTTCCCGAAGTCCCGCACGGCTTCCTGCATTTCGGCGGGCCCGCCGCACGGGGCGCAAGGGGGGCCATCCGCCACTGGCTGGACGCCCGTCTGGAAACTCCCGAACTAGGTTTCTGATTGGCGCCCGTCGGGATTTCGCCTAACGGCTGATCCTTCAGGGTTGCTCGCGCGGCCCTGGTCGCGGGGAGGCGACGCTTGAATCCAATCCTGTTCCGCAGCAAGCCGGTCTATGGCTACGGCCTGGCCCTGTGCGTCTGGCTGACGGCCTTCTGCGTCCGCGCCGCCCTGGCCGACTGGTTCCCGCCAGGCTTCCCCTTTTTGACCTTCTTCCCCGCCGTGGTCGTCGCCGCCTATTTCGCCGGCCTCGGTCCCGCGATCCTGACGGCGGTCCTGTCGGGCCTGACCGCCTGGTGGTTCTGGATCGGCGCGCCCGGCTTCGACTGGAGCACGGCGACCGGTCTGGCCCTGGCCTTCTACGTCTTCGTGGTCGCGGTCGACATCTTCTTCATCGTCGGCATGAATGCCGCCACCGACGAGCTGCGGCGCGAGGTGGCGCGCAACGCCGCCCTGGCGGAAAGCCGGGATCTGCTGCTGAAAGAGGTCCAGCACCGCGTCTCCAACAATATTCAGGTGGTCAGCGCCCTGTTGCGGCTCGAGGCCGGGGTCTCGTCCGACCCGGGCGCCCGCCGCGCCCTTTCCGAGGCTTCGGCCCGCACCGCCATGATCGCCAAGGTCCAGCGCAGCCTGCTGGACGCCGACGGCGCGGCCGCGACCTTCGAGGACCTGGCGCGCGACCTGGTCGCCGACGCCCTCAAGGCCGCGGGCCGGGACGATGTGACGATCGTGGTCAGGGACGGCCGCACAGGGCTGACGGCGGAAGAGGCCACGCCCATCGTTCTGATCCTGCTTGAATGCGTCAACAACGCCCTGGAACACGCCTTTTCCGACCGTCCCGGCCGGATCGCGATCGCTCTCCATGACGATGGATCAGAACGCCATCTCGAGATCCGCGACGACGGCGCCGGTCCGCCGGCCGATTTCGACCCCGCCGGCGGCGACAGCCTGGGCCTGCGCATCGTCCTGGGCCTGGCCGACCAGCTTCGCGGAGAGTTCACCATCCTGCCGGCGTCGCCCGGCGCCCTGTGCCGCCTCCGCTACCCACGCCCACAGGCCTGAACGCCCGTTTCTGTGGACAAGGCAAACCACTGATACGCAAAAGCGATTTTGATCCGTCCACCGATGTTCACAGGCTTGTCCACCGGCGCCGGGCCAGTCATGCACATCGGTACGATGTGGGAGGCTTGCCTCATACCGGCTTTCGCGAGAACGTCAACAGGCCGAGGGACACGGCGGCGCGGAAATCGGGGGAGACCCCGATCTCAAGCGAACCGGCCCGGCTCTCCGACCCGGCGCGATCGGGCGGTCTTCGGACCGCAACGTGCGACGGGCGGGATCCACGGCCCCGGTCTTCGACGGTCTCCGGACCGACGGCGACAGGGGAACCGGATCGGGATCGATGGACGACGCGGACGCAATGCCGCGGTACGCCAAAGACCAGGAGCGCGACAGGATACAGCCGACCGCCCTCGCGGGTTCGCTCGCGACGACGCCCAGGCCAAGGCCCTGACCCTGCCGGTCAAGTCCAACCCGGACTTGGCGAGGGGACGAAGTAGACGGGTTCCCCCTGAACGCTTCGTCCCCTCGCTCAATTGGGGTTCGAATTCATCATCTTGCGCTAGACAGAGACGACCCGCCGTGCACCGTTGAGGCGTACAGGGAGAAACTGATGCGCGCAGCTCAGATCGCCGTCCTCGTTCTGGCCGCAGGCGCGGGAGCCACCTCGGTCGCTGCGGCCGCAGTCGATCAGCCGTCCGAACTTATCTGGCCGGACGCCGTCGTCTCGACGCCCCCGCCTCCTCCGCCCGTCGTCGTTCGGCAAGGCCGCATGGCCGGCCAGGTCGAGGATACGCGCCTGCGCCTGCCAGAGGCCGAGACCACGTGCAACGGCGTTGCGATCTCGCCCGTTTACAGCGAAGCCCTGGCGGCCCAACAGGCTTCGGCCTGGGACGCGAGGGACGACGACACGGTCTTGAGCTTCTCGATCGCGGCCGACGGGCGAACGACGGACATCAGCCCCGACGATGCG
>Ga0209643_1002537_pt1 | contig 11517 bp, 10 predicted proteins | sample AutmiccBRH37_all_FD_187383 | JGI IMG/M metagenome (GOLD analysis project Ga0209643, IMG submission 187383) | Deep subsurface microbial communities from Mt. Terri, Switzerland - Autotrophic microbial communities BRH/37_all (SPAdes) (version 2) | ecosystem: Environmental > Aquatic > Deep... | reverse complement strand
GCCGTAATTATTGAACCGATTGCCGGTAATATGGGTGTAGTTAAAGCATCTGATCAATTTATGAGTGAACTTCGTAATATCTGCGATGAAGAAGATATTGTTTTAATTTTTGATGAAGTGATGACCGGGTTTAGAGTGGCAAAAGGTGGAGCACAAGAGATATTCGGAATAAAACCGGATCTATCTACTTTTGGAAAAATCATCGGCGGCGGACTTCCGGTTGGCGCATTCGGCGGTAAAAAAGAGATTATGGAAATGATTGCTCCTAGCGGTCCCGTTTATCAGGCGGGTACTTTAAGTGGTAATCCACTCGCTATGGCAGCCGGTTTAGCAGCTCTTTCTCATATTAAAAACGATTCGTCTGCATATTCTGAATTAGAAGAAAAATCTAAATTACTTGCAGATGGATTTATAGATAATCTAAAATCACTCAATAAGAAATTTGCAATGAATAGAATCGGTTCGATGATGTGTATGTTCTTTACCGAAGAACCCGTTACGGATTTTAAAACCGCATTAAAATCGAATACAGAACTATATGGAAAATTTTTCCATGCAATGTTGAATAGAGGTATTTATTTAGCACCTGCACAATTCGAAGCGCTATTTGTGTCAACAGCTCATAGCTCTGATGACTTAGAAGAAACTATCAAAGCTCATTACGAATCACTAAAAGAGATTTTGTAAAAAAAAGAAGCCGTCCATTTTCAGGGGACGGCTTTCTTCTTAAAATCTATTTACAATAATTCGATTTTGATGATTATAATTATTCTTCCCCTCCGCCGCATAGATATAATCTAAACGGTTTCGATAGCAATCAATAATCTTATTTCGAACAATTTTCATAGTACTATTCATTAATTTATTCTGTTCGGTGAAACCTTCGCCAAGAATAGCGATGGAAGAAGGAAGCCACCGAGAAGGGAATTTACCTTCAAACTCTCCTCCTTCTTTAAATGCATTGATGTCATTTTCTATTAGTTTTATAATTTCATCTGCACCTGATTCAGATTCTAGATCAATATTATTTTGTGATGCATATAATTTCAATTTTTCTTTATTTGGGACTATAAGAGCAGTGGTGTAAAGCGATTGATTATTATAGAGCATAATTTGATCGATATAATTGGAATATTCAACAAGCGATTCTTCAATACCTTCGGGACTAAATTTTTCACCGTCATTGCCAATTAGTAAACTCTTAAATCTACCAAGGACATAAAGAAAACCATCTTCATCGAGATAACCAAGATCACCTGTAAAAAGCCAATTATCAATAACAGTCTCGCTTGTTGCCTTTTCATTTTTCCAATATCCGAGCATAATATTATTGCCTTTCACCACTATTTCACCCGATTCCCCCGGATTCATTTGGTTGCCATTGGTATCCAATATTTTAATTTCTAAATCTTTAACCGGATACCCTGAAGAACCGAGTTTATGTTTTTTCATTACATTTGCAGAGATAACCGGAGTAGCTTCCGAAAGTCCATAACCTTGAAACATTGGGATACCGATAGCATAGAAGAACCTTTGCAATTCGATATCAAGGAGTGCACCACCCCCGATAAAAAATTCCAGCCGTCCGCCAAAATTCTCTCTTATCTTTTTAAAGAGAATTGTATCATAAGTTTTTAATAATGATTTATAATAGAATGGGACTCCTATTCCTTTGTTTATTCCCTCTCTATTATATTCGTAAGCAATTCTTAAAGCATGATTAAATAGTTTTTGAACCACTTTCCCCTTTTCAGAAATTCCTTTCTCAATATTCTTCTTAAAGTTTTTTGCAAGTGCAGGAACGCTTAATAAAAATGTTGGTTTTATCTCTTTAATATTAGTAGGAATGTTCCTTAATGTTTCCAAAGGTGTATTGCCTAATTGAATCGATGCCATACTAGCACCGTTTTTCATTAAAGTATAAATTCCGGCAACATGAGCGAAGCAATGATCCCATGGTAGGATCAATAACGAAATATACCATTCAGGGATAGGCATTAAGTCTGTAGCTTGATCAACATTTGTTACATAATTCAAATGAGAAAGTACTACACCTTTAGGATCGGCAGTAGTTCCCGAAGTATAAGAAATTGTAGCCGGATCATTTGGTTTAATATTCTTTACTCTATTATTTATTTCGATGGATAACTTACTGTAATTTAGTTTACCTTCATTATAGAGGTCTTCGATAAATATTTCATCATGTTCTAAGTCATTTATTTTATCTAAAACAATAATTTTTTCTAAATCCGGAAGATCATTTTTAATTTTTCTTACTTTATTAAGATGCTGTTTTGAAACAAAAGCAATTTTAGAGGCTGAATGTGCTAATCGAAATTTCAGTTCGGATAGTTCATCAATTTTTACCGATATAGGAACACTTATCGCACCGGTATAAAAAATTGCAAGTTCTGCAATTACCCAAAAGTTTCTTCCTTCCGATATAATTGTAATACGATCACCGGGATTAATATTTTTTAATAATAATGCAGCACTTAGATTAAGCACTTCCGTCTTAGTTTCTTTATAAGAAATCGATTCATACTTATCATATTTTTTCTCCCAGAGAAGTGGGTTAGAAGAAAACTTTTCTACACTATTTTCAAACATTTGTGGGATAGAGATAATCATTAAAAATCCTCCGATTGAATTGGATGTTGCACTCCATTAAGAGAACAAAAATAATGAATTATATTTTGATTTGGGAAATAAAAAAGCCGTCCATTGGACGGCTTAATAAATCTTAGAATGATAAGTCTATTTTATACTTGAGCTTCTTTAGTGCGCCTTACTGCTGATATAATGAATCCTAACGCCATTAGAATAACACCAAGCCATACTAAACTAATAAACGGCTTAATGCTTGCTTCAACACTAAGAACTTCCTTAGAAGCTGCCGTAGTCTTATTCTCTTTAGAATTAATATCTGTAACTTTTAATTCTACACTTGCCGAACCTGCATCCATTCTAACAATTTCTATTTTTGAATTTGTTTCTGAAATATCCACAGGGATATAAGTTACTTGTCCTTCAGAATTAATCATTGTCGGTTCGTAATCAGTCTTTGTACCATTAACTTCTACTGTAATCTTAGCACCAATTTTAAAATTGCCGCCACCCATCATTGTGTTCATAGCATCTTGAGGGAAATCAAATCCATTAAATGTAACGTTCATCCCATTTATTGAATGAGATTCTCCTTTTTTAACCGAAAATACTGTTCCGTCGCTATTTACATTTTCACCTTCGGTATAGCTTACCGGAGCAATATAAAAATCACGAGTGAATCCAACTAAAATGTCGGGTTCACGCATTAGACTATTGTTAAACTCTGCAATAAACATTACGGGAGCAATCGTACTCTTGCTATTTCCCTTTTCGATATCAATATTGAAGGCATATTTTTTGCCGTCTTCAATTAAGTTATATCCAGTGTAAGTAAGCTCATGACCGAATGCAGAAACTTTTTCACCCTTAATTAAATCAAATTGCTTTTCTTGTGTAAACCCGGCAGTGGCAATTACACCCACAAAGAATAAAGCTATGCCTATATGTGCTACATAAGCACCTAATTTTAATCTATTAGTTTTCACTACTCGATAGGCAATTTCAGAATTTACCACTATTGCAAAAACGCTTGAGAGTGTGAAAAGTGCTAACATAAAATTATATACTCCACCAATAAAAATTATAAGTAGAGTGATTACGGCTGTAATAATTAGAGATAATTTAGATTTTTGGAATAGCTCTTTTCCGTCTGTCGATTTCCATTTAAGGAGCAAACTGAGGCCATTTAATAAACCAATAATAATCGCAATAGGTAAATTGAGTTCATTATAGAATTTTAGTTCAACAGTTTGTCCGAATATTGGAGCGGATGTACCTACTCCAATAATAATAGCAGATGCAATTAATGCTATCGAGCCAGTGAAAAGAGCAAGTTCACGCGATAAAACATTTTCTTGATAATTAAATTGTTGGTTTAGATATTTCCATCTGTATGCAATCATACCAAAACCAAGAAGAATAAATGTTCCTAGCAAAGCAACTAAGAATAAATAAATTGTCATTCCCGGATCAACAAACGAATGAACAGATGCATCGCCAAGAATTCCGCTGCGTGTTAAAAACGTGCTATATAAAACTAATAAAAATGTAAGAATACTGAGTATGAGATTTGTTTTAACAAACCTGCTCCCTTCTCCAATATCTTGCGATTTTTTTTGTACAAGCAAAGTATGAACAGAAGCAACTGCAATAATCCATGGAACTAAAGAGGAATTTTCAACCGGGTCCCAGCCCCAATATCCACCCCATCCAAGAACTCCATATGCCCAATATCCACCTAGCATAATTGCAGTACCTAAAACCATTGAACCGGTTAATACCCAAGGCAATGATTGTTTTACCCAATCCTGATATTCATTTTTTATTAATGCAGAAAATGCAAATGAGAATGGAACTGCCGACATAGCAAATCCGACAAATAAAATCGGTGGATGTATCTGCATCCAGAAATTTTGTAAGAGTGGATTAAGACCTTTTCCCTGTATAATAAAATCATTGACCGAAATACCATTGGCTACAAGGATCGCATGCGAATCTTGTCCCATTTGGAAAAATTGTTTGCCCGAATTAGGATCAGAAAAAATAAAACTCTGAAGAGCAGGAAGACTTAAAAACTGCGCATTTAATTTTGTTAATTCAAGAAAATCGGGTGTTGACCAGATATAATTAAATGGCGATTTCAGAAGTGGATTTACCATTACAAGCAGAAAAGCCACAACAAGACTAAAGATCATCATAACCCTATGTTCTAAGTCCCCTCGCTTTGATGTATAATCAAGCAATATTAATCCGACGATCACAGTAAATAAGGTCCAAAGCATAAAGCTGCCTTCTTGACCGGCATAAAATGTGGACATAAGAAGACCCAACGGAAGATCAGAACCACTATAATTATAAATATATTTATATTGATACTGATGAGTCAAAATAGCATGAAGCAGAAGCGCACTTGCAGCAATAACCGATATCGCCGTTAAATGGAATCCAATTCGTGCAGTAGTTAATGTATTTTGATATCCGCGAAGAGTAAAAAAGTACATTATTGTTGTAAATAAAGCAGTGAGTAATCCCACTGTTAATAAAATATTACCAATCATAATTTCTCCTGATAAACGATTAAGAACCGGCGCTCTGTACTGGAGCTTCCTCGTACTTTGATGGACATTTTGTTAAGATATCGGTAGCGTAAAAAGAACCTTCGTGATACTTACCCGTAACTACTACACTCGTAGATGATTCGAAATTATTAGGTACTGTACCTCTGCAAATTACCTTCATCTCTTTACCTAGATTATCTTTCATGAAGAAAACAAATCTATTATTCTCTTTATCGATATGATAATTTTTGGCTTTAATCCAACTACCGGTTGCTTTAACGGTTTTATCAGATTTAACTATGTTAGAAAAATTATTTTCATATTGAACATTTGTCTGTGTGAATAAGAATATCATAATGCCGAGGAATACGACAATAATTCCACCGCCGAAGAGATATTTATTTTTCATTACTTTTTCCTTTCAATTCATTTAATATTTCTTTTAATTTTTTATCGGTATTAAGCATAAAAAGAAAAATACCGAACCAAATTGCAAGTACAATAAATAGCACAACAAAAATTGCATTTGTTTCTAAAAATCCAAAAAATCCACCTTCCAAATTACACTCCTATAATAATTTTTTAGTTAGAGTATCTTTAATAATTAGCACCTTATAACGTACGCTCCACATCCAATAATACAGAATAGTAAATGCTATCAATGAGATATAGAAAACAAACTGCATATTTCTATTCATTTTAAAATCGACAACAGGACCGGAAGTATCATCATTAGCCGAACCGGGATGTAGCCCGGTCATTATTCTTGGCATAATAAAGATAAAAAATGGAACTGTCAAAAAAGCGATAATCGAATATACAGCCGAAAGTCGTGCACGTTTATCTTCATTCTCAACAGCGGTTCTAAGGGCAAATAGAGAGCCATAGATAAGAAGTAAAATAAAAATGCTCGTCTCACGCGGATCCCAATGCCAAAAAGCACCCCAAGTAAATTTTGCCCATATAGAACCGGTTACAGTGGCAAGAACACAGAATACCATTCCAAGCTGGAGTGCAGCATTTGATTTAGCGTCATCATCTAAATTTTGATGACGTAGATATTTTATTCCATAAACCATTGCCATTAAAAACGCAATAACAGATAGCCATGCAGTAGGTACATGAAAGAAAATTATTTTTGCTTTCTCTTCAAGTCCCGGAATTAAAGGAAATTGGTACCACTCAGATGGCTGAGGCACAATAGGGAATGCTATTCCCGCAATGATCACAAACGTCATTAAAACAAATAAAACTATTTTCCAAATCATATATAATTATACTTATTTTTTAGTAGAAAAAAAGGTCAAATACCGAGCCAAACCTATAATAGGATAAAACACTCAAAAATATTCTTTTATTGACTAAATTTAAGAAACAGTAGTATGAAATCCAATAAAAAGCGGAATAAATAAAAAGACATCTTCTCGAAAATAAGAAAATAAGAAAATAAACAAATAACAAACTTTTTTATATATTTAACGTCTAATAGATAAATAGTAGGGAAATTTTGAGTAATCCTATTCGGAGAATTTTCGATTTATATACAAGTGATCTTAATTATCAGGAGATCGAAAAACTTATAAAAAGAGAGGCGGGTGAGGTATATGAATTTTTCTCTCAAGATATTCCTAAGCCTGACCAATCAAAAAATAAATTCATACGTGCGTTAATATTTGTCCGTTCCCTGTTTAATGCTTTTCTTATGAAGTTAACTCCTGCACGAAGAATTGTATATCTAGTTTCTATTCTATTTTTTGTTTTAGGATATACGAATCAAAACAATTTAGGATATGTACTCTTTGCATTTGTAATGCTTAATTTACTTCTTGCCTTTGAACTTGCAGATAAATTATCGGCAAAGGGTGAATTAGATATTGCTCGCAAAATCCAATTTGAATTAATTCCTAAAGTTGTTGATAGAATTGGGAAATATGATATTGCCGCTTTATATGAACCGGCAAGAGAAGTAGGCGGAGATTACTTTGATATAGTCCAAGATTGTAAAAAGAACAATTTTATCTTCGTAGGAGATATATCCGGTAAAGGGATGGGAGCCGCTTTATATATGGTTAAAGTGCAAACTATTATCCACCTCCTCACAGAAACAATTTTCAACATTAAAGAACTTAATATTGCTTTCAAAAAATATTTCGAAAAAAATCTTAAAAGAGAATATTTCTTAACACTTCTTACTGCAAGAATATCTGAAGATAATAAGATACAATTATTAAGAGCTGGGCATAATCCTGCAATGCTTTATAAAAAAGCTACAAATGAAATTACGGAGATTACCTCTACAGGTATCGCAATTGGGTTTAATGACAAAGGTATTTTTGAAAAAACTCTTGAAGTTGTAGATGTGGAATTAGATGATGGTGATTTCTTATTCCTTTACACCGATGGAATAAATGAGGCTATGAATATTCACCGCCAGATGTTTGGTGAGAAAAGAATAAAAGAGATACTTAAAAGAAACGCTCATAAAAAACCGGAAGAATTAAAACTGCTAATGCAGAATATGCTAATTAATTTCAGAGGTACTGCAATCCAAAATGACGATCAAACATTTGTGATTATTAAAGCTTCTGGTCAAGCAGTTTAAATTCTTTTTCATCGGGCCGGATTTCATCATACATTCTGCGCAATGAATTAAAGGCCTGCTGGCTCCCTCTCTGAGAGGCACTTTTGTATAACTTCACAGAATAAGACTTATCTTCCTGAACACCAATACCCTTTTCATAGCAATAAGCTAATGCGGTTTGAGCGAAAACAGAACCATTATTAAAAGCATCCTGAAGAGCTTGTACTTCGCTCGTATAATCTGATTTTTTATCTTCTAGAATAGTTGCTAATGATATCCTAACCTTTGCTTCTACACTACCAAATGAAGCTGCGCTATTCCAAATATCAAAAGCTTTCTCTTTATCTTGTTTACCAAGCTGACCCGAATAATAGATTAATCCCAATTCTATCATAGATGGGATATGATTAATTGCCACTGCCTTATTAAGAAGACTTATTGCTTCATCGGCAGGGAGTTGATTATCAAGTCCTAATGCAGTGAGTGAAGCCCAAGCATACATGGCATCAGGATTATTTTTATTCACTTCATTCTTTAACTCTACAAAAATATTTTTATCCTCAAGGATTCTTAAAATATTTTCATAAGCATTGAATGCGCCAATTCTAAGAGCACGCAAGTAATTTACTAATGCAGAAAGATTATCCTTTTTATAATTGAGTCCTTTCTCTACAGCCTTTCCTTTATAAAGAAGAGCTTCGGGTGAGCCCGATTCAGAGGCAAGATCAAGCAAATCTTTTATCCCTATTTTAGTTGTATCCCTTAAAGTATCTTCTTCAATTCCGAGAAAGGCAATTGCTGATTTTTTACTCATAGAAAAAATCTTTTCTATACTCTCTTTTTCAGCTTTTGTAGAATCAAAATCAAGATAATCCAAATCGAAATCATTACTAAATAATGGCTGCGATTTTTCATTTACAGATTCGAACGAAGGATTATTTTTTACATCATCGTAATCGAGTGTTGGTACAAAACCGCTTTTTAATAATTGTTTAATTGCGTCGTCTGCAGCTTCATATTTTAATTTACTCGATTTCACGAAGAACTGATATGCCCTGTTAAAATTTCTGTTTACAACAAAATTTTCCGTATAAACAAGCCCGACTGCATAAAGTGCTTCAGAAAGTCCATAATCCGCAGCTATTTTAAAATTCTGAAAAGCTTCGAAAGGATTCCAAGGAACACCGATTCCATTATAAAGCATTATTCCATAATTAAATCGCGCATAAGGAAGATTCTGATCGGCAGCTTTTCTTATCCAATATATCGCTTTTACTGTATCGGCAGCAAATCCTCTTCCAAGAAGATATCTAATACCGAGTTCGTGCTGAGCGAAGGGATCTTTCTTATTTGCTTCTTGGACTAATAAATAGCCATTTAATAAAGTGTATGAAGGGTATTTTGCTCTTACCACAGGGGGTTTTACAACGAAATTATCCTTAAATGCTTCACTTCTTGTCGAGTCTTGCGCATTAATTAAAGTCGTGAATAATATAAGGATGGTTATAAGTTTACGCATTTGGAATTAAATTTAGTTATATCTGATACAGATGAATTATTAAATAAGTTTCTTGTACATCGAGAAAATATTTTTGCCGTTAATAGTTATGTAATCTAGTTTATCCATTAATTGGCTGATAATAAAAAGTCCCATGCCACCTTCAGGTAAGTTTTCAATATCTTCCGGATCAAAATCAAAAGAAGGTTTTTCGAAATTATCTCTTGAGATACCGGAATCTATAATCTTAAGTTCAAGATCAGATTTATCGAACTTTATAATCAGTTCTATTTCTCTCTCTTGATCCCCTTTATAGCTATGCTTAATGACATTATTAAGCGATTCCATTAAGCAAATATCCACAGCATTAGCAATGTGCGAATCTGCACCATTTTCAACGAGAAATTTTTTAGATTCTTCGCAAATATCAGCAACTTTATTATAGTTACTTTTAAAAATTATTGTTTTATCCGGCATTTGAATCTTTTAACTGATTAGAAATCAAAAAATAGTTAAAAATATAGTGAATGTATAATATAGAATTGGGTTTTTAATAATAAAAAAAATCCCCTTTGATATAAATCGCAGGGGAGAAATTTTTTATACCTTTTCGGTCTTTTTAACCTCACAGGTATTTATTCCTAGAAGCGAATAAAGACCACACATACCGGTTGCAACAGTGCCCAATGGAATTAATCCTATCAAACCCCACCAACTTTGAGCATATAAGCCCCAGCCAATAATTGCAAGCCCAATGACGACTCTGATGACCTTATCGGTAGCTCCAACATTCTTCTTCATATTACCCTCCTCGTATTAATTGAAACAAATTGTCTAATATTTATGTTAAAAAGAGTAAGTATCCAACAATCATTAGATTAACTTAATAAGAAATGGATTCAGATGAAACAAAAATTATATATTTTGATAATTGCGTTTAGCTTTGCAAGCTGTACTAAATCAGCCGATTTATCACAAGGAGGATATATTATGCCACCAGTTAAAGAAGGAAATAAATTAGCCACATTCGGAACAGGATGCTTCTGGTGCACCGAAGCTATCTTTGAACGTTTGGTAGGAGTCGAATCTGTAGTCTCCGGGTATTCGGGAGGAGAAGTCTTTAATCCAACTTATGAACAAGTTTGTAGCGGTAATACCGGACATGCAGAAGTCTGCCAAATTGAATATGACCCAAAGGTAATTTCTTTTGATGAACTATTAGAGGTTTTCTGGAAAACACACGATCCGACTACTTTGAATAGACAAGGCAATGACGTGGGGACACAATATCGCTCTGCAATTTTTTATCATGATGATAGGCAAAAAGAGATAGCAGAAAGTTATATTGCAAAATTAGACTCTGAAAAAATATATAGCAATCCAATAGTTACCGAAGTAACTCCTTTTAAAAATTTCTTTCCTGCCGAAAAGTATCATCAGGATTACTATAGGAATAATACCTTTCAGGGATATTGTGCTTTCGTAATTACTCCAAAACTCGAAAAGTTCGAGAAAATTTTTAAGGATAAATTAAAGAAAAATCCTTAAGTAAATTTTTATATAGATATCACTTGCTTGGTGTAAAAACGGTTACTTTATTATATACCGGCTTAATCGACCGAAGATAATCGTAAATTGCACCAAGATCTTCTTCTTTCATTCCTGCATATAGTGTCCATGGCATTATAGTTTGAAAATCTTTAGAAAAATCTAATTTATAAATTCTTGATGAATCAGTAAAAGCTTTAAAACGTTTTATAAATGTATCTTTAGTCCAAGACCCGATACCGGTTAATTTATCCGGCGTAATATTTGCGCTCTTTAGTTTTCCGCTTGGAAGAGAAAATTCATTGCCTCCCGAGTATTCTTTTCCTTCAATTACTTTACCATGATCTGCAGGCGAATGGCAATCAAAGCATGCTGCCAATGTAATTAAATATTTACCGTAATTAATTGAATCACTTCTATTTGGTTTCGGTTTTGAATTATAATCGGCAGGAATAGTTTTTACAATAAAGTTCATAGGAAAATTTAATTCTGTTTCGGGTACATTATTTTCAACTGGTTTTAAAGTTCGTATATAGGCAATAATATCTTTAATATCCTCAATATTCATTTGAGCATAGTTGGGATATGGCATTACCGGGAATAAAGCTTTTCCATCTTTATTAATTCCGGCAGTTATCGCATTTAATAATTCGGAATCTGTCCAATCTTTTAAATTTGAGGGAGTAATATTTTTTGCATAAATATTGCCGGGGAATCCCATTTCT
>Ga0209643_1002535_pt1 | contig 11539 bp, 10 predicted proteins | sample AutmiccBRH37_all_FD_187383 | JGI IMG/M metagenome (GOLD analysis project Ga0209643, IMG submission 187383) | Deep subsurface microbial communities from Mt. Terri, Switzerland - Autotrophic microbial communities BRH/37_all (SPAdes) (version 2) | ecosystem: Environmental > Aquatic > Deep... | reverse complement strand
CGAGGGTCGATTGACGCTGATCGGCACCGGTGGGGTTTCGAGCGGGGCGGACGCCTACGCCAAGATCCGCGCCGGCGCCACTCTGGTACAGCTTTACACCGCGCTGATCTATCACGGTCCCGGGGTCGTTACCCGGATCAAACAAGAACTCGCAGCGCTCCTTGCGCGTGACGGATTTGCAAGCGTCACCGAGGCGCGAGGGGCAGACCTCAAATGACAAGAATTTTTCTGGTTGCGATCGCGCTGTTGCTTTCGGGCTGCTCCAAACTCGGACTCCCACCGCTCGCTTCGCTCAAGTCACTCCCCTTCCTGCACGCCGAGGCGCCGCTGCCGCGCCATCACATCGTTTCCGCGGCACATCCGCTGGCGGCGGAGGCAGGTCTTGAAGTCCTTCGCAAGGGCGGTTCGTCCGTCGACGCCGCGATCGCCGTTCAAGCTGTCCTCACCCTCGTCGAACCCCAATCATCTGGGATCGGCGGCGGCGCATTCATGCTTCACTGGGATGCGGGCGCGCACATGCTCGACGCCTATGACGGGCGCGAGATGGCGCCGGCCTCAGCCCGATCCACTCTGTTTCTGGGCGAGAACGGAAGGCCGCTCGGCTTCATCGACGCCGCCAAAAGCGCGCGCTCGGTTGGCGTGCCGGGCGTCATTGCGATGCTCGCGCTCGCTCATCAAGAACACGGAAAGCTGAGCTGGTCCGAACTGTTCGAGCCGGCAATCACTTTGGCCCGCGACGGCTTTGCGGTTTCGCCGCGCCTGGCGGAAATTATCGCGACGACCCCCGGATTTGCCGACTCGCCGCGCGCGCGGGAGATCTATTTCGACGCATCCGGCCAGCCGCTGGCCGCCGGAGCAACACTCAAGAACCCTGCGCTGGCCGAAGCGCTGCAAATGATTGCGCAGGATGGACCTCAGGCGTTTTACGAGGGAGCGATCGCCGACGACATTGTCAGGACTGTAAATTCCGCCTCTCCCAAGTTGAAAAACCGCATGACGCGTGCTGATCTCGTACACTACGAAGCCAAGCACCGCACGCCGATCTGCGGGACTTATCGCAGCTATACCGTGTGTGGAATGCCGCCGCCGTCGTCCGGAGGCTCGACGGTTCTCCAGACGCTCAAACTTCTCGAGCCATTCGAAATGCACGAGACCACGCCCGGCAGCGCCCAGATGGTGCATCTCGTGGCGTCAGCCCAGCGGCTCGCCTATGCCGACCGCGACGCCTATGTCGGCGACCCTGATTTCGTCGACGTGCCCCTCGCAGGCATGTTCGATCCCGCATATCTCAAAGCGCGCAGCGCGCTTATTTCTCCGGGCAGAAGTACCGGTGTCGCCGCGCCCGGAACACCGCCGGGTGCACCCCCGCGCGCCGCGCTCGATGTTCCAGAAGTCCCCTCGACCAGCCATTTCAGCATCGTCGACGGCGAGGGAAATGCAGTATCCATGACGACGACTGTCGAGACGGCGTTCGGCTCGAACCTGATTGCGTCGGGATTTATTTTGAACAATCAGCTCACGGATTTCTCGTTCCTGCCTGAGCAGGACGGCAAGGTCGTCGCGAACGCGGTCGCCCCCGGCAAGCGGCCACGCAGTTCGATGTCGCCTACGATCGTCTTCGATACGCGGACCTTTGAACCGGCCGCGGTCATCGGATCGCCTGGCGGCGGGCGGATTATCGGTTACGTCGCGCAGACCCTGATCGGGTTTATTGACCAGGGCCTCGATATGCAGAGCGCGATCTCGCAGCCTCATTTCATGAGTCTCAACGGCCCGCTCGACCTCGAAGAGGGCACTGAACTCGCCGATCGGGCCTATGAATTCGAAGCAATGGGGTATGAGGTCGACGTGGTGCCCACGGTGAGCGGCCTGCAGGGCGTGGTCATCGAACCCTATGGCATGCTGGGCGCCGCCGATCCTCGCCGCGAGGGCGTGGCGCTGGGCGATTAGTGTGGCTCACGAGGCGACCGCGAGTCAGTTCGACCAATGCTCGGCGATGAAGGTCTGCGCGTCGATGGGCAGCATCGGCGGACCGAAATAGAATCCCTGCCCGAACTCGCAACCCATTTCACGCAGGCGATTCATATCGTCCTCGCTTTCGACGCCCTCGGCGATCACGTCCATGTTCAGGCCATGAGCAAGATCGATAATCGTCCGTGTAATGACGGAAGCCTCGTCCGAGTTCCGAAGCCGTGCAATAAAGCTCTTGTCGACTTTCAAGGTATCGATCGGAAGCCCTTGAAGTTTTCCGATCGAGGCATAGCCGGTGCCGAAATCGTCGAGCGATATTCCTGCTCCCATCGTCTTGATCTGCTCGAGAACCGTGCGTGCCTGATCGACATCCTGCGACAGCAAGTCTTCGGTCACTTCGAGGCGCAGACTGTTCGGCGCGAGAGAGACGGCCGAAAGCACCTCGCGCACATCTCGCACAAGGTCGTTCCGCAGCAACTGGCGACTTGAAATGTTGACGCACGCAAAAAGCGGCTTGGAGAGCGGGAAGAAGGTTTGCCATTGATAGAGCTGCACGCTTGCCATCGCGAGCGCGTATTTTCCGAGCGGAACGATCAGACCGGTTTCCTCGGCCAGCTCCACAAACGCATCGGGTGAGAGCACGCCGCGCTCTGGATGGCGCCAACGGATCAGCGCCTCGAAACCACAGATGCTGTTGTCCGCCAGCGCCATGATCGGCTGATAGTGAAGCTCGATCTCTTCCTGTTCGAGCGCGCGGCGCAAGTCGGATTCGAGAGAGGCGCTGGTGCGCACACGCTCGCGCATGTCCTCCGTGAACGCGCCATGGCGGCCTCCGCCACTACGCTTGATGTAATGGAGCGCGGTCTCCGCATCCTTGAGCGCGGTCTCGCCGGACGTCCCGGTATGGAGCGAGACCAGCCCCATGCTGGCGCTCACATATGCCTCGCCGCCGCCGGCAATCGCGATCGGCCGGGCGAGGGACGCGAGAATGGCATCCGCGCGAGCGCTCGCAAGCGGATCTCCCGGCACGTCGGCCAGCACCACGGCGAACTCGTCGCCGCCCAGCCTCATCATCTTTTCGTTGTCCTTGAGCGACGCCTCCAACCGCTCGGCCACCACTTCGAGCACGTGGTCGCCGCCGCTGTGTCCAAAGCCGTCATTAATCGCGTGAAATCGATCGAGATCGGTCACGAGCAGCACACCAGGTTCCACTTCGCGCGCGCGGCATTGCGCAAGATGGGCTTCGAGGGATTCGATCAGCGCGCGCCGTCCCAACGGCGCTGGCGGGGCCGCCGGAGCGGAAGCGACCGCGAGCACATTGACGGCGGATGCCGGCGACACAAGCCCGATGATCCGCGTGGCGTGGCCTTGCGGATCGACATTCAGGCATGCGCCGTCAAGCACGAGAGGACGGTTCTCGTCGCCCTTCGTCGTGACGCGGAACGAAACGCTGAAGGTCGTCTCGCCATCGCGCGCATAGGCGCGCAGCTCATCATGGATCCGCGCGCGATCTTCTTCCGCAAGGCACGCGGCGAAGGCTTCGAACGTACCCTCGAAGTCACGCCCAATCCCGATCAGGGCCTCACTTTCAGGTGAGAGCGCAAGCCGGTCCGATCCGATCGACCAGTCCCACAGCCCGTGACCAGCCGCCGCCAGCGCAAGGGCCAGCCGGCGCTCGGACATCGGCGCGAGCGTCTGCGGTACGGGGTGATGCAGCACCGGCACAGCCTGCAGCGCTGCCTCCGCGGCAGCGGGCGCGGGCGGCACCACGATCGGCGGCGGTTCCGCCACCGGCGCGGATGGCGGCAGGCTGTCGGCGTCGGGCAGAGTGCCCCCTAAAAGCGCAGGCGAGTCGGAGCCGGGCGCCGGGAGCGCGAGATAGGTGCGAGCCGGCGGAATTTCGACGCTTTCAACGGCGAACGCCACGAGCAGCAGGCCGATCACAAATAGTCCGTGCGCCGCGATCGCCACCGGGTCCGCCAGCAGCCCGAAGCGGACCGCAACGCCGATCGCAAACGCCGCGAGGACAAGGGCGAGGCCGGGCGTGAGGTAGTGGGCAATCCCCTCCCCGCGCCGCCCCACCAGAATGCTGGATACGAAGGCAAACACCGCAACCGACGCCAGCGCGCTCGACCCGATCCAGTAAGCCGCGCGCGGATTGAACGGCGAGAGCAGCACCACGAAGATCGCCACCCCCATCAGGCTGCGCGCGACCCACAGCCACAACCCACCGCGCCCGGCAAATCCGAGATAGCCCGAGAGAAACGACAGCGCCGCCAGTGCAAGTCCCGCGTTCGCAACGGACTGGATGATCGAGGAAATCCGTCCCGTGCCGACAAAGGGCTGATGAAGTCCGAACGCGACGTATTCGAACATGAATGCCGCAACCAACAGCCCGGACGCGGAGAGTGAGCCGGGCGCGTCGGAATACACCTGGCGCGCGAGATGAAGTGCCGCGAGCCCGAGCAGGAGGCCAAGCAGAAGACCGGGCAAGATCCGTCCACGCGAGTCGCCATCATCGGAGGCGGGCCCATCCATTGCGTCCTCGTCCGATACGTCCGGCACAGTGGCGGAGTCCGCATCACCGCTCTTGGTGGTGGCACCCGGCACGGCCTGAACCGGTTGCTGGGTATTCTCGATTGCGGGTGAATCGGTATTCTTGCCGGCATAGGCGGGGCCAGCCGAACCGGCCCACAGCCCGAGCAGCGCGACCACCACCATTCCAACGAGCGCAAGGGAACGCGCATGCAGCATCGCGAGGGTGGACGATGGCCGACCCGCCGCGTTTCCTCGAACGTCCCGTGAGGGACTGCCGGAATGTTTGCCGTTCATGAATTCAGCGCGCGGGCGTTTGATTCGGTTTCAACAGTGGGAGGGAGCATACCCAATCAAGGTAGCCAAATGCCAACCCATAGCGACCGTGGGCGCGCGAAGAGCCGATCAGGGCGCAGCAGGCGAGAAATCGGTCACCAGGATTCCAAATAGGAGATGGTCCTCCCACACCCCATTAATTCGGTGATACTCGCGCGCATAACCCTCGTGGCGAAACCCGGCCTTCTCGAGCAGGCGCCGCGAGGCTTCGTTAGTCGGCACACATGCTGCCTCAACCCTGTGGAGGTGCAGTGTATCGAATGCAAATCGCAGGGAGGCAGCGACCGCATCGCTCATGAAGCCCTGCCGCGCGTGCGGCGCGCCGATCCAGTAGCCAAGCGCACAGGACTGGGTCACGCCACGCCGTACATTGTTGAGGGTCAGACCTCCCAATAGTGGCCCATGCTCGCGAGGAAAAATGAGAAATGGGTAGCTCTCGTCGGCAAGCATCGCCCGTGCGTAGGCACGAAGCCGCTGGCGATAGCTTGTCCGGGCCAGTTCCTTGGGCCCCCATGCAGGTTCCCAGGGCACAAGAAAAGCCTCGCTGACGCGGCGCAGTTCGGCCCACTCTTCGTAATCGTCCGGCATGGGGTGACGCAGCCGAACGCGCCCGTGCAACAGTTGGCGAAACGGCTGAACATTCGCGGGCGCAAGACCGCCGCGCAGGACTGAGAAGGCCGTCGCAAGTCCAGTAGAACGGCGGCCGAGCGGCATGACTGTCCTACCCGAAATAGCGCGCGACAGTGTCGCTGGAGGGAAGCCGCGACACAGGGCCGGTCGCAGCAATGGTCGGCACTCCGGAATGAAGGACCCGATCTGCAAATCGGCGCACCGCAGCCGCATCCACCGCGTCGATCCGCGCGAGCCGCGTCGCCACCTCGACCGGATGCCCGAAAAGTAGCGTTTGAATTGCCATCGATTCGGCGACCGAGGCACATGACTCGAGTCCCATTAATATCCCCGCCCTGAGCTGCGCACGTGCGCGCGCCACCTCGTCTTCCCGGCAACCCGACGCCAGGGCCTCGATCTCACCGATCGAGACCGGCAGAATTTCGGCCGCGTCCTCTTCGGAGGTACCGGCGTAGAAGCCGACGATTCCGGTATCGGCATATGAATTCGTGTACGCATAAATCGAGTAGCACAGGCCCCGCCGCTCGCGCACCTCCTGAAAGAGACGCGACGACATCCCGCCGCCCAGCGCGTTCACAAAGACCTTGGCGACGATGTAATCGGGGTCTTCATACGTCACACCGGGCAGTGCCAGCGTGACGTGTGCCTGTTCGTGATCCTTTTCGATCCGCGTATCGCCGCCCACATAGTTCGCGCGCAGGACCTCGCGCGGGCGCGAGGGTGCCAGGCCGTCGAAGCAATCCCGCGCGCAGGCGACGAGCGTGTCGTGGTCGACGGCACCTGCGGCAGTCAAGATCATCGAGGGCGCGTGATAATGCGCGGCCATATAGTTCACGAGGTCTGGGCGAGCGAACCCGCGCACGTTGGAGGTCGTGCCTAGGATATTGCGGCCGATCGGTTGGGCGGGATATGCACAGTCCTGGAGATAGTCGAACACGAGCTCTTCGGGACTATCGACCGCCTGCGCGATCTCCTGAACGATCACGCCACGCTCGCGCTCGATTTCCTCCCCCTCGAACGTCGAGTGCTGCAGAATGTCCGCGATCAGATCGACGGCAAGCGGAACGTCGTCGCGCAGCACGCGCGCATAGTAAGCCGTGTGCTCGCGGCTCGTGTAGGCGTTAAGGTAGCCACCGACATCCTCGATTTCCTGTGCGATGCGCTCAGCGCTGCGCGTCCCGGTGCCCTTGAATGCCATGTGCTCGAGCATGTGGGAAATTCCGTTTTGCGCAGCCGTTTCGTGGCGCGAGCCGGCGTCCACCCACACGCCAACCGTCGCGGATTCCAGCCCCGGGATCACCTGGCTCACGATCCGGAGCCCATTCTCAAGCGTTGTCAGCTTCGCACTCATCATCTCGTCCTTTTCACGCCGCGGCACGGCTGCGCGCCGTCACGAACGCCTTGACGGCCTCCAGATCGCACGGCAATTCGCTGACATGCTCGCTCAATCCCGAGAGCGCGGCGAGCGCTGCCGGCATTGTCGGCACCTCGCCGATCGCGCGCTTCACGGCGTCGCCGAACTTGGCCGGGTGGGCGGTCGCCAGGGTGATACTGGGAATATGCCGTTCGGCGCGACGCACGCGGCCGGCAGCAATACCAACCGCCGTGTGCGGATCGATCACCAGCCCGGTTTCGCTTTTGACGGCGGCGATCGTGCGGCTGGTCGCCTCCTCCTCGACGCGGGCGGCGACAAAATCGCCCCGAATCGCGTTCAGCGCATTTGCGCTGACGGAGAAGCGTCCCTGCACGGAAAGTTCCGACATCAGCGCGCGGACGGCCTGCCCGTCGCGTCCATAGGCCTCAAACAGCAAGCGCTCAAAGTTGCTCGATACCTGGATATCCATGCTCGGACTTTGTGTCGCCTTCACGCCTTCGGTCGCATAGATTCCATTGGTGAGGCAGCGCACAAGAATATCGTTGACGTTGGTTGCGATCACCAGACGCTCGATCGGGAGCCCCATCCGTTTGGCGACGTATCCCGCAAGGACATCGCCGAAGTTCCCGGTTGGAACGGAGAACGCGACGCCGCGCGCCGGTGCGCCGAGCGACAGCGCGGACGCGGCGTAATATGCGGTCTGTGCCATCACGCGGGCCCAGTTGATCGAATTGATGCCTGCCAGATTGAGCGCATCGCGAAATTTGAGGTCATTGAACATCGCCTTGACGAGCGCCTGCGCGTCGTCAAACGTCCCCTCGATCGCGATGTTGAAAACATTGGGCGCGTCGACCGTCGTCATCTGACGGCGCTGGATAGGCGACACCCGGCCCTTGGGATGAAGAATGAAAATATCGACGCGCGAGCTACCCTTGAAGGCCTCGATCGCCGCCGAACCCGTATCGCCCGAGGTCGCGCCGACGATCGTGACGCGCCCGTCACGCTGCGTGAGCACGGCATCCATCATGCGCGCCAGCACCTGCATCGCCAGGTCCTTGAACGCGAAGGTCGGACCGTGGAACAGTTCCAGCAACCAGTCGTTGGGGCCGATCTGGACCAGCGGTGTGACGGCCTTGTGGGAAAACCCGGCATAGGCGTCCCGCGTCAGCGCCTCGAGCGTCTCAAGGGTGAACGCATCGCCCACAAAGGGCGCAAACATCCGTGCAGCCAGGGTGGGATAGTCGAGCCCAATTAGGCCCTGCCAGTCCTCTTCGTTGAAGGAGGGCCAGGTCTGCGGCACGTAGAGACCACCGTCGCGAGCAAGGCCCGCAAGCAGAACGTCCGAAAAATCCAGGACCGGAGCTTCGCCCCGGGTACTCACATAGCGCAACGAGCAGCCCTCCTCACCGGCTACTCCTCGCGCAATGAGAGGCGGCCGGACCGGTGATGATATAGCAGATAGATGACGACAAGCGCGATTGCGAGGCCAAACCAGGTGATTGCATAGCCCAGATGAGGATTGCGCAGCTCGATCGTGGTCTGCCCTCCCAACGGCCATCCGGTCGGGTTCGGCGTCGCATCCGCCTCGATCAGGAACGGTGTGAGCGGCAGGCCCATCGCCTCACCAATTCCTGACAAGTCTCTGGAATACCACACTTTTTCAACCTGCTCGCCGTGTGGAACGAAGCCCGTGGCCGGCTCGTCCAGCCGGATGACGCCCTGGACCGTCACCAGCCCTACCGGCTCGCTGCCCGGCCGCGAATCCGGTGCGCGTAAAGATTGTGGGATGAATCCTCGATCTACCAGGATTGTGGGTCCGGCCGCCCGGCGCAGCGGTGTGAGGATGTGGAACCCTGGCGCACCGCCCGGCCCACTTCCGACAAAGAGGTAGCGCGTCGCGGCATGGTCGAAACGGCCCGCCGCCACCACCGGCCGATACATGATTTTCCTGAGATCGAGCGGTGCAGCTTCAAGGGCTTCAACAGGCACAGGCGCCAAACCGACCCGCTCGTGGATCGTCGCGATCAGATCGACCTTCCACGCCAGCCGCTGGCACTGCCAGACCCCCAATGCGATGAGCACGAAGAATGCCGGAAGCGCGGCGAGCGTCAGGCCGGGAAGGGGACGAAAGCGCACCGCTATCCGCATGGATGCCCGTCTTGCAAGAGGATCGATCAGTCCGGCGTGACCTGACGGCCCTGCGCCGCCTTGTGGCGATACTGCATGACCGCCAGACCCGCCTTGATCGGCCGCAACAGCCCCAGCGTAACGATAAGGGTCAGCGGAAGCCACAGCGCGACGTGAACCCAGTAAGGTGGCTCGAACAGCACCTCAACTATCAAGGCACCGGCGACAATCAGAAAGCCGGCAATCAGGATAACGAATACAGCCGGACCATCGCCGGTATCAATCTGCGTGAAATCGAGACCGCATGTCGTACAGGCCGGGGCAAATGCCAGAAAGCCGCTGAACAACCGGCCCTGGCCGCAGCGTGGGCAGCGGGCGCCAAGGATCGCGCGCGAAAGCGGCGCGGAGGGCGCGTCTTCAGTCCAGCTGCGGTCTTCACTCGCCATGGACCCGATGCCCCCGAAGCGAAGGGAGACCGCCGCCGCCGGCCGCCGCCCGTCCGATCCTAATGGTGAGCGGGGCCGCCTGCACCCCAAACGTAGATTGCCGCGAACAAGAACAGCCACACGACGTCGACGAAATGCCAGTACCAGGCCGCTGCCTCGAACCCGAAATGCTGATCCGGCTTGAAATGGCCCTTGAGCGCACGGAAGAAGCACACCGTCAGGAAGATGGTCCCGACAATCACATGAAACCCGTGAAACCCGGTCGCCATAAAGAAGGTCGATCCGTAGATTCCGCTGGTCAGCTTGAGGTTCTCCGCCGTGTAGGCGTGATGGTACTCATACGCCTGCAGCGAGGAGAAAATCAGGCCGAGCACGATCGTCAACCCGAGCCCCTGCACAAGGCCGCGCCGGTTGCCGTTCAGGAGCGCATGATGCGCCCATGTCACCGTCGTGCCCGACAGCAGCAGGATCAGCGTGTTGAGGAAGGGGATATCCCAGGGGTTGAACGTCTCGATGCCCTTGGGCGGCCAAATACCGCCAGTCGCCTCGATACGGCCCACCATATTGGCCTGATCGACAAAAAGATGCGCATCGAAATAAGCCCAGAACCATGCGACGAAGAACATCACTTCCGACGCGATGAACAGGATCATGCCATAGCGCAGACCGAGCTGCACGATCGGCGTATGATCATTCTTCACTTCCGCCTCGCGCACCACGTCCAACCACCAGCCGAACATCGTGAACAGCACGATGACAAGCCCTGTGATCAGGGCCCACGGACCCAGGGACAGCGCGAGGCCGCCTGAACCGTCGACGAGACTGAATGTGACCTTTCCGCCGTGGAACTCGACCACGGCGCCGACCGCCATGATGAACGCGCCGATCGAGCCGATCAGCGGCCACGGGCTCGGTTCGACCAGATGATAGTCGTGTTTGACCTCGCCATGCGCCATGCCCCTAAAACTCCCTCAGTTCGCGCTTCGCGGTGCCCCCGCCTCGGCAGCGCCGACGCGAATGGCTGGATGATCCCCTGCTGCGTCCGCCGCGTCAGGTGCGGGGTTCCCAGCCGGGAAGAATGTATAGGACAGCGTGATGGTGCGCACGGTTTTCATGTCGGGATCGTTGAAGATCTCCGGATCGACAAAAAACGTCACAGGCATATCGACGCTCTGGCCTGCGGCCAGTGTTTGCTCGTTAAAGCAGAAGCATTGAATTTTGTTGAAGTAGCGCCCCGCCAGCTCGGGCGTCACATTGTAGATTGCACTTCCCGATGTCGCGCGCACTTCGTGCGAAACCGCCTTGAAATAGGCGAGTCCCTTCTCGCCGGCGCGCACCTTAAGGCTGGATTGCTCCGGCACGAAATGCCAGTTGAGGCCATTCACGTTGGAATCGAAGCGGATCGTATAGATGCGCCCATCGACCGCACCCGGCGCCGTTTTCGCCACCCGCGTCGTCCCGTTGTAGCCGGTCGCCTGGCAAAACAGACGATAGAGCGGAACCGCCGCGAACGACGCGCCGACCATTCCAACCGCGATTAACGCGCACATGACCATCGCCATGTCGTTGCGGCGCTGGAGCCTGCGCTGATCGGTATCGTCAGAACGAGCCATTGCTGCTCAGCTTTGCGATGGTGATGAAAAAGAACAGGAGTGCGAACCCGCCCAACGTGAGCGCGATCGCGATCGAGCGTTGACGGCGCCGCTTTTCGTCGATCGGGGGAAGCGCCGCCATCGCCTAAACCCACCCCGGCACGGGCGCAATCGCAAGCGCGTGCTCCACCATCAAGCTTGCGAAAATCAGCGCAAGGTAGAAGAGCGAAAAGGCAAACAGCGTCCGGGCGCGACGCTCGAGCCGCGCCGCGTCATGGCGCGCCGCGCTCACGCGCCAGGTCAGTGCGACGAACGCGAGCGACAGCGCAGCTGCGACGCCGCCGTAAAGCCAGCCGGCAAATCCGAAGATCAGCGGGAGCATCGCGCTCGCCGCGAGGACGAGCGAATAGGCGACCATCTGGGTGCAAGTGGCCGGTACGCCTTTGACCACGGGCAGCATCGGAACGCCGACTTTCGCGTAGTCTCCTTCGCGATAGAGAGCCAGCGCCCAAAAGTGCGGCGGGGTC
>Ga0209643_1002531_pt1 | contig 11576 bp, 9 predicted proteins | sample AutmiccBRH37_all_FD_187383 | JGI IMG/M metagenome (GOLD analysis project Ga0209643, IMG submission 187383) | Deep subsurface microbial communities from Mt. Terri, Switzerland - Autotrophic microbial communities BRH/37_all (SPAdes) (version 2) | ecosystem: Environmental > Aquatic > Deep subsurface... | reverse complement strand
CGGGCGCCGGCTTGAGCCGCATGTGCTCGATCTTGGTGCAGCGGTTGACGACCGCCGCGAGGCCAGCGGCGCGTGCCCGCGCAATCGCCGCGTCATCATAGATACCGAGTTGAAGCCACACCGCCTTCGCGCCGATCGCGATGCTGTCGTCGATCGCGGCGCCGGCGTCCTCCGAGCGGCGGAAAATATCCACGAGATCGACGGGGACGGGGATGTCCGCAAGGCGGGCATAGACCCGCTCGCCGAGCAGGAGCTGGCCGGCAAGCCCCGGGTTGACCGGAATCACGCGGTAGCCCGCGTCCTGCAGATAGGCCATGACCCCGTGGCTGGGCCGTGCCGGATTTGGACTTGCGCCCACCAGCGCGATCACCTTGGCGGTGCTGAGAATTTGCGCGATTGGGTCTTCGGTCATTTCGGCTCCACTATGGTAATATATTACCTCAATCGAAAAAGGACTGTGTTAAGGGCATAAACCGGCGTTTCGGTTTGACTTGGGCGCACACCTTCGATAAAACTCGCGCCTTCAAAACGGGTCAACACCGGACGAAGCCCATGAAAACCTACAATGCCCGCCCCTCGGATATCGAGAAAAACTGGATTTTGATCGATGCCGAAGGTCTCGTGGTTGGCCGGCTCGCCTCGCTGATCGCGATGCGCCTGCGCGGCAAGCACAAGCCCACGTTCACGCCGCATATGGATTGCGGCGACAACGTCATCGTGGTCAACGCCAACAAGGTCGTGTTCACCGGCAACAAGCGCGAGCAGAAGCGCTATTACTGGCACACCGGCTATCCCGGCGGAATCAAGGAGCGCGTCGCCGGCAAGGTGCTCGACGGGCGGTTCCCGGAGCGGGTCGTTGAAAAGGCGGTCGAGCGGATGCTCCCGCGCGGACCGCTCGGACGTCAACAGCTCGGGAACCTGCGGGTTTATGGCGGCCCCGAGCATCCCCATGAGGCCCAGCAGCCGGTTACGCTCGATGTGCGTAGCATGAACGCCAAGAATACCAAGAGAGACTGATCGCCATGGCGCAAGAAGGTCGTACGCTTCAGGATTTAGGTTCGCTCGGCACCGCAACGGAGGCCGCCGCCCCGCCGCCGCCCGCGCAGCCCAAGATTGACGCTCAAGGTCGCAGCTATGCGACCGGAAAGCGCAAGGACGCGGTCGCGCGCGTGTGGATCAAGCGCGGGTCGGGCAAGCTCACCGTCAACGGGCGCGAGGGCGAGGTTTATTTCGCACGCCCGGTGCTGCGGCTGATCATCGCCCAGCCGCTCACCGTGACCGACCGGGTCAGCCAGTTCGATATCACCGTCACCGTGAAGGGCGGCGGGCTTTCGGGACAGGCGGGTGCCGTGCGTCACGGGCTGTCGAAGGCGCTGACCTATTTCGAGCCCGATCTGCGCGGGCCGCTCAAGAAGGCCGGCTTCCTGACGCGTGACTCGCGCACCGTCGAGCGCAAGAAATACGGCCGTGCCAAGGCGCGCCGCAGCTTCCAGTTCTCGAAGCGCTAGCCGAAAGCCTTTTCGCTTATTCAAGGGGGGCCTTTCGGCCCCCCTTATGCTATGGAGACCGCCATGGCGGCCAAGATATTCATCGACGGAGAAGTCGGGACCACGGGTCTGGAAATTCGCGCGCGTCTTGCCGGCCGGGCCGATATCGCGCTGGTGCGGCTCGACGATGCGGCGCGCAAGGACCCGCGTGCGCGGGCCGCGGCCCTGGGCGAAGCCGACATCGCGATTTTGTGCCTGCCGGACGAGGCGGCGAAGGAGGCCGTCGCGCTGGCCGGCCCGAACACCCGGTTCATCGACGCCTCGACGGCGCACCGCACGGCGCCGGGCTGGGTTTACGGTTTTGCAGAAATGGACGCGGCGCAACGCGCGGCAATCGCCTCCGCCCGCCTGGTCTCGAACCCGGGCTGCTATCCCACCGGCATGGTGGCGCTGATGCGCCCTCTGGTGCGTGCCGGGGTGGTGCCGGCGGGTTGGCCGCTGACCGTGAACGCTGTTTCCGGCTATTCGGGTGGTGGCAAGGCGTTGATCGCCGCATTCGAGGACGAGAGCTCCCCCGCCTACACGCACGAGCACTTCCGCGCCTATGGCCTCAACCTGGCGCACAAGCATGTCGATGAAATGCGGGTTCATGCCGGTTTTGCGCACCCGCCGCTGTTTGCGCCCTCCGTAGGGCGCTTTTATCGCGGCATGCTGGTTGAGGTCCCGCTCCAGCTGTGGGCACTTCCCGGCAAGCCGAAGGCCGCCGCGATCCATGCCGTGCTCGCCGAAGCCTATCGGGGCCAGAGATTTGTGCACGTCGCCGGTCTCGAGGAGTCAACCAGGTTGACCGGGCTCAACCCTGAAGGCCAGAACGACACAAACAGTCTCAAGCTCTTCGTCTTCGCGAACGAGGAAAGAGGGCAGGCGCGGCTGATCGCGCAGCTCGACAACCTCGGCAAGGGCGCGTCCGGCGCCGCGGTCCAGAACCTCAACATCATGCTGGGGCTCGACGAGGCGACCGGCCTGACCTAGCACATCAATCGCTACTCGCTCTTTATCTTCACATAGGTGCCGGGTGCATCGCCGAGCGGCGTCAGCTTGCCTTCACCCGGGATTCGCGCGGGAACCTGCGCGCCCGACAGCGGCTTGATCCACTCGATCCAGTCGACCCACCACGAACCGGGGTGCTCGGTCGCATCGGGCCACCACTCGTCAAGCGACTTCGCGGGCTTGTCGTTGGTCCAGTACTGGTACTTGTTGGCGCCGGGCGGATTGATGACGCCCGCGATATGTCCCGATCCGGCAACGATAAACTTGGTCTTTCCGCCGAACAGCGTGCGCGCGTTGAAGACCGATTTACACGGCGCGATATGGTCCTCGCGGCTCGACTGAAGGTAGATCGGGATCTTCACCTTGCCAAGATCGAGGGTCTCGCCGCCGAGCTGGAGGCGCCCGCGGGCCAGAAGATTGTCGCGGTAGAAATCGGTCAGGTACGCAAGGTGCAGCGCGCTCGGCATCCGCGTCTGGTCCGCGTTCCAAAACAGCAGGTCGAACGGGAAAGGGTCGCGGCCCAACAGGTAATTGTTGACCACGTAGCTCCACACCAGATCGTTCGAACGCAACATGTTGAAGGTTTGCGCCATCGCGCTGGAGGGCAGCACGCCGCCGGCGGCGGTCATTTGCGCCTTGAGCGTATCGAGCTGCGCGTCGTCGACAAATACCGACAGGTCGCCCGCGTCCGTGAAATCCATCTGTGCCGCAAAGAAAGTTGCGGCGGTGATGCGCCGGTCCTCGACCTTCGCCATATAGGCCAGGCTGGAGCCCAGCATTGTTCCGCCAATGCAATAGCCGATGGCATTGACCTCTTTCGCGCCGCAGGCTTCTTCGACCGCGTCGAGCGCGGCGAGCACGCCCGTCTTGAGGTAATTGTTAAAGTCGAATTTCGCCAGCCGCGAATCGGGATTGACCCACGAAACGACAAATACGGTCAGGCCCTGCGCAACCGCCCATCTGACGAACGACTTTTGCTCCGTCAGGTCGAGGATGTAGAACTTGTTGATCCACGGCGGAAAGATCAGCAGCGGGCGCTCGTAAACGGTCTGGGTGGTCGGGGTGTATTGCAGAAGTTCGAAGAGCTCGTTGCGGTAAATGACCTTCCCGGGTGTGAGTGCGAGGTCGCGCCCGACTTCGAACGCGGAGAGGTCTGTCTGACGGATCGCCAGCTTTCCCTTGCCGCGCTCCAGATCCTCAAGAACATTCGACAGGCCGCGCACGAGATTTTCGCCGTTCTCGGCCAGGGTCGCGCGCAGTACTTCGGGGTTGGTCAGCAGGAAATTGGTCGGCGCGATCGCGTCGGCAAACTGCTTGGTATAAAAATCGAGTTTCGCGCGCGTCTTCTTGTCGAGGCCGTCGATGTCGGCGACCGTGCTTTGCAGCCAGCGCGTTGTCAGCAGATAGCTCTGCTTGATGAAGTCGAAGACTTCGTTCTCTTCCCAGTCGGAGTAGCGGAAGCGCTTGTCGCCCGGTGCGGGCTTGATCATGGGCTCGACCTTTTCGCCCAGGATGCGGCGCGCGGTCTGATGCCACAGCGAGGCATAGTCGCGCCACAGATTGAGCTGCGCCTCGACCAGCCGCTGGGGATCGGACAGGATCCGCGTCAGCAGCTCGGTCAGCGCACCGGAGAGATTGAGCGGATCGAGCTGCGGGGTCTCGTGATTCTCGGCCTGACGCGACAGAAATTCGCGCAGCAGTTTTTGAGATTGACTCGCAACATGGACCATATTGGTGGCGAACACCGCTGGATCGGGCGGGGCGGTCAGAAATCCCGCTTCCTCGGGCGTTTGGGACTTGCGGCCAGATTTTCCGTCCTTGTCGTCCATCTTTTCGGTTCCCCGGCGTGATGAGGTTGAGGGTTGCGATTCGTGTGGCGCGGGCGGGCGGCGCGAGCAAGCTAGCTCGTTGCCTTTTCTTGCGGTATTTGCAAGGTTCTCCTGCGTTGGGACGGGAGCTGAAGCGACGTCCTTGAAAGATTAGCCCGGAGTTGTGACAAAATGCGAGGTCAATGCATCGATATGACCCTTAAGGGACGGAGCGGGAATATCCGTTTTGCTGCCGTCGCGGTGGCGTTGCTCGCCGGGGCAGGGCTTTCTGGATGTTCGACGGTCCAGGGATGGCTTTCGGGGAGTGAAACCGTCAAGGCCGCCGATGCAGCGCCCGGCGCGAACGATCCTTATCCCTCGCTGGGCAGCGTGCCCGATCGCCCCACGCCGACGCAGACATCGGAGGAGCGCAAGGAAGTCGCCAAAAGCCTGATCGCCGATCGCGATCGGATTGCCTACATGGACGAGCAACTGCGTGGAGGCGGTGAGATTTCCGCGCCGCCGCCGCCGGTGCCCGTAGGGGGCGCGATGGCCGACGACACATCCGCGAACGCGATGAAAGCGAAGGCCAAGACCGGTGGCGAGGGCGAAGCCGGGTTCTTCACCTGGCTATTCGGGCGCAAGAAGCCCGAGCCGACGCCCGACACGGCAGGAGCGGTGAGCGCACATCCCACCGCCGCGGTGACCGTCAGCCCGGCCGACGACCCCACGTCGATGCCGCAGGGCCCCTCCGCGAACTAGTCTTGCGCCGGTGGTTACCCACCGCGCGATGCCGCGAAACCGCCTGAATTTTGCAACGATTGGGATATGATTCTCGGGGCATATGATTCCCCGGCGCTGAATACGTGTTATTCAGTTGAGGACCAACGCAGACCATAACCGGCACTTTATCGCATGACTGAGGAATTCCACCGCATCAAGCGGCTCCCACCCTATGTTTTCGAGGAGGTCAACCGCCTCAAGGCCAAGGCGCGCGCAGCCGGCGAAGACATCATCGATTTCGGTATGGGCAATCCCGACATGCCGACGCCGCCCCATATCATCGAGAAGCTGGTCGAGACGGCGCGCAATCCGCGCACCAACCGTTATTCAGCGTCGCGCGGCATCCCCGGGCTGCGCCGGGCCATGGCCGCTTATTACCGGCGCCGCTTCGGCGTAATCCTCGACCCGGACCACGAGGTCATCGCGACCTTGGGCTCCAAGGAGGGGTTTGCGAATCTGGCGCAGGCGATTACCGCGCCGGGCGACGTCATTCTGGTGCCGAACCCGTCCTACCCGATCCACGCGTTCGGGTTTATCCTCGCGGGCGCGGTGATCCGCCATTTTCCGGTCCAGATGGATGCCGCCGGACCGGGGGATGAATTTTTCCGCACCCTTGAGCGTCAGGTGCGCCACAGCGTGCCGCCGCCGATCGCGGTTGTCCTCAACTACCCCTCCAATCCGACCGCTCAGGTCGTGGGCCTCGATTTTTACGCCGAAGCGGTGCGATTTGCCGCCAAGCACAACCTGTTCATTCTTTCCGACATCGCCTACGCGGAAATCTATTTCGACGACAATCCCCCGCCGTCCATCCTTCAGGTGCCGGGCGCCAAGGACCTTGCGATCGAGTTCAATTCGCTCTCGAAGACCTATGCGATGCCGGGATGGCGCGTCGGCTTCGCGGCTGGAAATCCGCGCCTCATCAGCGCGCTCTCCCGCATCAAGTCGTATCTCGACTACGGAAACTTCACGCCGGTGCAGGTCGCCGCGTCAGCGGCGCTGAACGGACCGCAGGACTGCGTTGACGAGATCCGCGCGATCTACAAGGCGCGCCGCGACACGCTGGTGGAAACGTTTGGGCGGGCCGGATGGACGATTCCAAGTCCTCCTGCCTCGATGTTTGCCTGGGCGCCGATCCCCGAGCAGTTCCGCGAGGGAGGTTCGCTTGAATTCTCCAAGCTTCTGCTTGAGGAGGCCAGGGTCGCCGTGTCTCCGGGCGTCGGCTTCGGTGAGTATGGTGAAGGCTATGTACGGATCGCGCTGGTCGAGAACGAGCACCGCATCCGCCAGGCTGCCCGTTCGATCCGTAAGCTGATGAAACCCAACGAGACCGTAACCGAGGGCGCCGTGCACAAGCGCGCGATTGGCTCTTGATGAAACCGTTGCGCGTCGGTCTGGCAGGACTTGGCACCGTGGGCAGCTACGTCGCGAGCCTGCTGCTGACACGCGGAGCGCTGCTCGAAGAGCGTACCGGGCGTACGATCCAGCTCACGGCGGTCTCCGCGCGCGAGCGCAATCGCGAGCGGGGAATCGATCTGTCCGGCCTCGCCTGGTGCGAGGACGCGGTGGCGCTCGCGGCACGCGATGACGTCGACGTGGTCGTCGAGTTGATCGGCGGCGCCGATGGCGTGGCGAAGTCGCTGGTCGAAGCCGCATTTACCGCGGGCAAGCATGTTGTGACCGCGAACAAGGCACTGATCGCGCATCATGGAACCTCTCTGGCGCGTGCGGCCGAACAAAAAGCGCTTGGCTTCTACTACGAAGCGGCGGTGGCGGGCGGCATCCCGATCATCAAGACGCTGCGCGAGGCGCTGGTGGTCAACGAGGTCAAACGCCTCTACGGCATATTGAACGGCACCTGCAACTATATCCTCAGCCAGATGGCCGGCACCGGGCGCGCTTTCGAGGATGTCCTCAGGGAGGCGCAGGAGCTCGGCTACGCAGAAGCCGATCCCGCATTCGACATCGAAGGCACGGATGCTGCACACAAGCTCTCGATCGTCGCATCGCTGGCGTTTGGAAGCGCGGTCGATTTCGAGGCCGTGTCGTGCGAGGGCATCACACGCGTTTCCGCTCTCGATATTCAGGCCGCGCGCGAGCTTGGGTTCGCAATCAAGCTGCTCGCCATCGCGGAGGGCGGGGGCGATGGGGTGCGGTGCCGGGTCCATCCCGCGATGGTGCCGGTCGGAACGCCGATTGCCGATGTCGGCGGCGCGTTCAACGCCGTGTTCATCGAAGCCGATCCGGTGGGCAAACTGATGCTGCAAGGTCCGGGCGCCGGCGCGGGACCGACGGCGTCTGCGGTGCTGAGCGACCTTGGTGACCTTGCGCGCAGTCTTCTCATACCCGCATTCCTGCGCCCGGCTGCGTCGCTCCACAAGGTTCCAGGCGGCGACCAGCGTTCACGCGAGGGGAGCTTCTACCTGCGGTTTACGGCAGTCGATCGCCCCGGCGTGATCGCGGAAATTGCGCGCATCCTGGCCGTCCGGGGGATCTCGATTGAGAGTATCATCCAGCGTGGACGCGACCCCGGCGCGGCGGTCCAGGTCGTGATGGTCACCCATGAAACCTCTGAGGCGTCGATGGCACAGGCCCTGCAAGAAATCGGGATGGCCAACAATGTCGTCGAGACGCCGTGCATGATCCGGATCGAAGCGTTCTAGTTTGCGCCGTTTACCACGTTAAGCCGCCCCTTTTTGGGATTTCTCCCCTGCCGCCCAAGGATATCCTCAATGTCTATTCCAGCCGACAATCTTGATCGCGTTTTGACCCTTGAGCTTGCGCGCGTGACGGAAGCCGCTGCACTGGCCTCGGCCCCGCTGATCGGACGCGGCGACGAAAAAGCGGCGGACCAGGCCGCCGTGGACGGCATGCGCAAAGCACTCAACGGCTGCAATATCCGCGGCACGGTCGTGATCGGCGAAGGCGAGCGCGACGAAGCGCCGATGTTGTTCATCGGAGAAAAAGTCGGCAACGGGACCGGGCCCGAAGTCGATATCGCGCTCGATCCGCTGGAGGGAACGACCCTCACGGCCAAGGCGATGCCCGGCGCGCTGACCGTGCTTGCGGTTGCGCAGGGCGGCACGATGCTGCACGCGCCGGACGTCTACATGGACAAGATCGCCATCGGCGCAGGCTACGCCAAGGGGGTCGTCGATCTCGATGCCGACCCGGTCGACAATGTCATGTCGCTGGCAAAAGCGAAGGGCGTCCCACCGAACGAGATCGCGGTGTGTGTCCTCGATCGTCCGCGTCATGCCGAGATCATCAAGAAGATCCGTTCGACCGGAGCGTCGGTCCATCTCATTCCAGACGGAGATATTGCAGGCGTCATCCACACGACGGATCGTGCACTCGGGATCGACATGTACATCGGCGCCGGAGGCGCCCCGGAAGGCGTGCTGGCAGCGGCCGCGCTGCGCTGTATCGGCGGCCAGATTCAGGGTCGGCTGCTGTTCCGCAACGATGACGAGCGCTCCCGCGCGTACCGTGCCGGCATCACCGATCTCGACCGCAAATACACCACCGAAGAACTGGCTTCCGGCGACGTCATGTTCGCGGCGACCGGCGTGACGACCGGCTCGCTGCTCGAAGGTCTTCATTTCGAGGGCGACTTCATCGTGACGACCACTATCGTGATGCGTTCGCTCACGAATACCGTCCGCTGGATCAAGGCGCGGCACCGTCGCGACCTCAAGTCGCTGTAATGGCGCTCCCGTCCGCACGTCAACCGGCGGATGAGCGCGCGGCACACCACGATCCCCGCGCCGGGCGGAGCCTGCTGGGGGTTGAAAACTCGTTTTCGGGGCGGCGCTGGACGTCGCGTCTCCAGGATGAGCGCGTCGCATATGAGATGGCGCAGACGCACGACATTCCTGAAATTCTCGCGCGCGTTTTGGCGGGGCGCGGCATCGCGATCGGCGATGTCGAGCGTGCGCTCAATCCCTCGCTGAAGGAATCGCTGTGCGATCCGAGCATCCTGAAGGACATGGATCTTGCGACCGGGCGGGTTGCGCGCGCGATCATGGCGGGCGAGCCGGTGTGCGTGTTCGGCGATTACGACGTCGATGGCGCGACGTCGAGCGCGATTGCGAAGCTTTTTTTTGAGGCCGCCGGCGGTAACCTTAAGATCTATATTCCCGACCGGATCGCGGAGGGCTATGGGCCCAATGTTCCCGCGCTGACGCAGATCGCGAAAGGCGGCACCTCGCTGGTCATCATGGTCGACTGCGGAACGCAATCCTTTGCCGCGCTCGAGGCGGCGAAGGCGCTCGGCCTTGATGTCGTCGTGATCGACCACCATCAGGCGAGCGAGGCGCTGCCGCACGCGCTCGCGCTGGTGAATCCCAACCGCCATGACGACATCAGCGGGCTGGGAACGCTGTGCGCGGCGGGCCTGACCTTCCTTCTCATGGTTGCGGTCAATCGTGCCTTGCGGCAGGCCGGCTGGTATCAAAGCGACGGGCGCAGCGAGCCGGATCTCGTGGCGCTGATCGATCTCGTCGCGCTGGGAACGGTGTGCGATGTCGTTCCGCTGGTCGGGCTCAACCGGGTGCTGGTCGCGCGCGGGCTCGCGCAGATGGCGCGCACCTCGAATGTGGGTCTGAAAGCGCTCGGCGCCGCGGCGCGGATGGACGCGGCGCCGGGCTGCTATCACCTCGGGTTCCTGCTCGGACCGCGCGTCAACGCCGGAGGGCGCGTCGGCGCGGCGGATCTCGGCGCGCGGCTCTTGACGACGCATAATCCGCTCGAGGCACGCGAGATCGCCGGCCGGCTCGACATCCTCAATCAGGAACGCCAGGCGATCGAGGCGATTGTGCTGGAACAGGCGCGCACCAAGATTGACGCGGGCGAGGGGCGCCTCAGCAGATTTGGCCCGCTGGTCGTTGCCGGTGAGGGATGGCACCCCGGCGTTGTCGGTATCGTTGCCAGCCGGCTCAAGGAGCGCTATGGGCGCCCCGCCATCGTGATCGGCATTAACGACGGGGTCGGCAAGGGATCAGGCCGGTCGATGAGCGGCGTCGATCTGGGCAGCGGGGTGCGAAGCGCGCACGCGCATGGCCTTCTCGTGAACGGCGGCGGGCATGCGATGGCCGCCGGACTGACGATCGCGCCCGACGCGGTTGCGGGCTTTGCCGAGTTTCTCGACGACTCCCTGGCGGGGTCGATCGAAATGGCGTGCGCGCGTCAGAGCCTCAAGGTCGACGGCGTGCTCGAAGGACGTATCAGCGCGCGCGAGGTTGCCGAAATCGTCGCGCGTGGCGCGCCCTACGGCGCCGGCTTTCCCGAGCCGCTGTTTGCCCTCGCGGATGCCCGGGTCACCTATGCGGACCGGGTGGGAACCGCCCATGTCGCCATCAACGTCGAGAGCGGGGGCGAGCGGTTGCGCGCCATCGCCTTCCGTGCAGGTGAAAGCCCGCTTGGAGAGCGCCTGCTCGCGTCCCGCGGCCGCTCCATCCACGTTGCCGGGCGTCTCAAGCTCGATCGGCGCGGAACAGGTGAAATGATTATCGAAGACGCAGCTGAACCTGCCTGACGCGCTTGCCTTGAGGGCTCCATCCCGCTATATCGCTTGTCTCCTGACAGCGGCCTCCACGCGCCGCGCGGCTCCCTTCGTCTATCGGTTAGGACGCAAGATTTTCAATCTTGAAAGACGGGTTCGACTCCCGTAGGGAGCGCCATGTCGTTTCTAGAACATTGAAAAGATTGCCGTATTTCCACGGGCGGCAATGCGTACGAGGGCGGATACGCCTCGCGTCCGGTTGTGAGCGGAACCGCACACGCAGGATTTGCTTCAAGCGCTTGCCATTTTGATCGAGCATTGCGCGCCGTTAAGTTTATGCCCGGCCGGTGCTGCCCGTTCTTCAATCGGCGTTGTTGTGTGCCGTTTGCGGCCGCCAGGGCGGCACGCGAATATGAAGCGCACGCGGGCCAAGGCCTTTGCGTGGTCCAGGCGGCACGCGGGCCGCCTGAGCCTCGTCTGTATACGGAAAAATATTCAGCCGCCGAGTGCCGCCTCGAACGCGGCAACCGTTTCCGCGGGCGCCTCGACCATCGGGTAGTGACCGGCGCGCGGGATTGTTCCAAGCTGGCATTTCGGCAGGCGTCGCGCGGTGTCCGCGAGATAGTCGAGCGTCACGAACGGATCGGTCGCGCCCACGAAAAGTGCAACCGGCATTTTGCATTTTCCAAGCTCACCCTCGAAATGCGGGCCCGTCCAGTTTGCAAGATATGCCTTCCAGACGGCCTCGTTCATGGTCGCGCGATTGCGCTTCACGAGATTGGCGAGTGCGACCGGATCGATGTCGGGGGAGAGTGCGCCCTTGATCGCCGCACCGGGATCGGCCCATGCGCCCTCATAGGCGGCGTAGGTTGCCGCGTCGAGCGGAGTGCCGGCGGGCGCGACCGGCGTCAGCGCGGCGACGGCAGTGATCTTATCGGGGATCAGTGT
>Ga0209643_1002529_pt1 | contig 11583 bp, 9 predicted proteins | sample AutmiccBRH37_all_FD_187383 | JGI IMG/M metagenome (GOLD analysis project Ga0209643, IMG submission 187383) | Deep subsurface microbial communities from Mt. Terri, Switzerland - Autotrophic microbial communities BRH/37_all (SPAdes) (version 2) | ecosystem: Environmental > Aquatic > Deep subsurface... | reverse complement strand
ATGGTTTGCCTCTATTGATGGATTTCGCCAAGCAGCCTTAGATGAGATTGAGAAGGTTCGTTGGATTCCCGCTTGGGGAAGAGATCGGATTTTTAACATGATAGCAGACAGAGGAGACTGGTGTATATCAAGACAACGGACGTGGGGTGTACCAATCCCTATTTTCTACTGTGAAAGCTGTGAGCAAGAGATTGTCAATGATGAGACTATTAAAAAATTACAAGATATATTCAGACAGGAAGGCTCCGATGCCTGGTTCGCACATTCAGCGGCGGAACTCCTGCCGGAAGGATTTAAATGCCAATGTGGCGGAGAGAGTTTCCGCAAAGAAACTGATATCATGGATGTCTGGTTTGATTCCGGCACAAGTCATGTAGGCGTTCTTAAACAAAGGCCCGAGCTGAGCTGGCCCGCAGATATGTATCTGGAAGGTTCAGACCAACATAGGGGTTGGTTTAATTCCTCTCTTTCCACCTCGGTTGCGGCTTTTGGAAAGGCTCCTTATAGAGAAGTGCTTACCCATGGTTTCTTAGTAGATGAGAAAGGGAGAAAGATGTCCAAGTCTATGGGTAACGGTGTTGATCCCTTGCAGGTCATCAATGATATGGGAGCTGACATTCTTAGACTGTGGGTTTCATCCGCTGATTATAAGAATGATGTTGCAGCCTCTCCTCGGATCATGACACAGATGGTAGAATCCTATAGAAAAATCAGAAATACTTTACGTTTTATGTTAGGTAATCTTTATGATTTTGAACCTGAGAAAGATACTGTCTCTTACAATGAATTGCAAGAAATTGACCGTTGGATTCTTGTCAAACTTGGCCGGGTTATTGAAAAAGTTCTTAAGGCTTATGATGAATATGAGTTCCATGTTGTTTATCATACTGTGCACAATTTCTGTACGGTTGAATTAAGTGCTATTTATCTTGATATCGTCAAAGATAGAGTCTATGTAGATGCTAAGGAATCTGTAGTACGTCGGGGTGCCCAAACAGCAATAAATGAGATTCTTAACGCATTGGTATCTCTTTTAGCTCCAATTCTTGTATTCACCGCAGATGAGCTCTGGGAGTATATCCCTGGAAAGAAGGAAGGTTCTAATATCCAGATAGAAGAGATGCCAAAATACAAGGACGAATGGAAAGATGATAATTTGGCCGCTAAATGGGATAAGATTATAGATTTGCGCTATGATATCACTAAAGCTTTGGAAATTGCTCGTCAGGAGAAGCTTATCAATCATTCCCTCACTGCCAAAGTACACTTATATCCAGACGAAAAAGCTTTTTCATTCCTCCAACAGTGGGGAAATCTTACAGAAATTGCTATTGTCTCAGATCTTGAGATTCATCAGCCTGAAGAAGAACATCCTGCAGGAGTACAACAAGCTGAGTATAGTGAAGGTATCGGTATTCTAGTGTCACCGGCTCCTGGTGTTAAGTGTGAAAGGTGCTGGATATATAGTGTTGAGACCGGTAAAGATAAAGAATTCCCTGACCTATGTCCTCGTTGTCTGGAAGTTGTTAAAGGTTTAGCCTAAAAAGAAATTCACGGTTCGGAACGAAATTATTACCCCAAGAATTTAACTGCATTTAAGAATGGTGATGATTGTTATATTATCACCATTCTATTTTTTAGGATAAAAGTCCCAATTATAGTTTGATCGACAAAATATTTTAATATAAACGTAGACAGAGATATGTTTTTTAGATAGTATTATAATAATTATTGAAAAATAAGAGGAAGTCGGATAGTCGTTTCTTAATGGAGGGGATGAAGATGAAACTAAATCAAGAAATTGCAGAGAGAATTGTTAATTTTATTTATGAAAATAGTGGTTATCATGGTATAGTAGGAAATCCTAACGGCACGATAATTGCCGACTCGGCTGGCAAGAGGATTGGCGTTTTTCATCAAGGACAACAGAAGCTTATGACGACCGATATAAATGAGATTTTAATTTCCAAAGAAGATGAGATTGCGAGTAGCGGTAAATCCAAGGAAGGATTTAACGTTGCAATTACGGCCCAAGGTGAAAAAATAGGCTGCTTTGGGATTGCGGGTCCGGTGGACATAGTAAAGCCTATAGGCAAGGTTGCAGCAGGGATGGTTATTACCATGGTCCGAGATGAAGAATTAAAAGAGACCTTGCGTAAACAAGTAGAAAAGCTTAATCAGTCTATTGAAATAGCTGCTAGTGCCATCCAGGAGGTAGCTGCTTCATCACAAGAAGTTGCTGCTATCAGTCAGACGGTAGCTGATGCTGTGGTAGAAGGGCAGTCCCAGGTTAAACAAACTACGAGTATCCTGGAATTTATCAGGAAAGTAGCTGTTCAAACAAACCTGCTGGGACTCAATGCAGCTATCGAAGCGGCTAGAGCGGGGGAACACGGACGAGGTTTTTCCGTGGTGGCGGATGAAGTTCGCAAGCTGGCAGTGGACAGTAATCGTTCCACAGATGAGATTAATGAGATTCTTACTCAATTTCAAGAGATTATTAATAGAATCAGCGAGGGTGTCAATCAAAATAATGTGATTGTTCATGAACAGGCGAGAGCTACTCAAGATATCACTACGATTGTAGAAAGTGTACAACAGGTAGGGCATGAATTGAATGTTCTTGCCTCTGAGATATAATGAATACTCATAGTTATTATTAAAAAGAAAACTCTACCAGCTGGTACTGATAATTAGTTGAACTTGTGCAAAGCCAGGACGGTTAGCCCTGATAAAAGTCCGTAACCTTGAAGAGGTACGGACTTTTTTGCTTGACAAACTCAGCTTTTTTCGACATATTATAGTAATGAATATCCTAGGAGGTGTAGCTTTTGCTTATTGATGTATTACCCAGTGCCGGATCTCCATGGATGCCAGCTCTTAAGAATAAAGTCGCTGTTGTCATCGATGTTTTCAGAGCCACAAGTACTATGGTAACTGCTTTCAGCAATGGATGTCGGGCTATCATCCCTGTGCTGACAACAGAGGAAGCCTTAGAAAGAAGGACAAATGAACCAGGTTATTTATTAGGGGGAGAAAGACGTGCTCTGCCAATAGAAGGATTTGATGTAGGGAATTCACCTTATGACTATGTGACGGAAAAAGTTGGAGGCAAGACAATTATCATGACAACAACCAATGGGACTCGGGCAATACATGCTGTTGCAGAGGCTCGGCAGGTGTGGATCGCATCTTTCCTGAATGCTGGATCTGTAGTAGATGCTATCAATCAATATATTAGAAAGAACTCAGAAATAGATGGTATCGTTATCATATGTGCCGGCAGTGAGGATCGTTTTGATATACCAGATACTCTTTGTGCCGGAATGCTTGTCGATATGCTTGGAAAGGATATGGAGTCCAATGACCTTGGGAGAGCAGCCCAAATGTTGTATAATATATCTAAGGATAGACTGCATGAAACGCTAAGCATGTCTGAGCATGGTCGATTACTGCAATCAATCGGTTATGAAAAAGATGTGAGTTATTGTGCCCAGCCTAATATCCTATCCATAACCCCCGTTCTGGAAGATGGGGTGGTTATAGCCAGAACAGAAATTATCTAGAAGAATCGATGAGAAATGTAACGGATTAGAGAGATACAGAATTAGATGTATTGAGGAGTCAGATGAGGAGAAATTACTAATTTTAGGGAGTGGATTCTATGCGTACTTTACAAATCCCAGTCGGAATTTCTAACCGGCATCTTCATCTGTCCGAGGCAGATATCAAATTGCTTTTTGGAGAGAACCATGGTCTTACCAAGAAAAAAGATCTTAGTCAGCCTGGGCAATTTGCCTGCGAAGAAACAGTTACTCTCAGCGGACCTAAGGGGAGTCTGGAAAATGTAAGGATTCTTGGACCTGCGAGGAAAGAATCACAGGTAGAACTGGCTTTTACTGATGCCATCAAGTTAGGGATAGGGGCTCCGGTAAGGGACTCAGGTAACCATGAAGAGACACCTGGGATTGAAATATCTGCAGGAGACAGGTCAATACATCTTGACAGAGGCGTTATTATTGCGATGCGTCATATCCATGCTAATGAAGAGCATGCAGCTCTTTACGGGTTTAAGGACAAGGACATTGTTAAGGTTTTGGTAGATGGGCCTCGTGGTGGAGTTTATCATAATGTATTAGTTCGAGTAAATCCTACATTCGCTTTAGATTTTCATATTGATACAGACGAGGCAAATGGGTTTGGTCTGAAAAATGGGGACATCGTAACCGTTCTATTAGAAGATTAACTTCAAGATTAAGCCTACTATGCTGCAGCTCTATGATTTGTGGAAAAGAAGTATTGTCTTTGAAGATCCAGAGGAGGTTGCCTTTTGTATATATGGTTTATCATAGCTTTAATCGTCATACTGGACAGGGTAAGTAAGATAATAGTCCAGAATAACATGCAAATTGGGGAGAGCATTGGAGTAATTCCAGGATTTTTTCATATTACTTATATCTTAAATTCGGGTGCTGCTTTCGGAATGCTGTCAGGGAAACGATGGTTTTTCATTATTATTTCTCTTATAGTGATAGGGGGTATAATATTTTTCCTTAATAAGGTTCCTAAGGAACATAGAGCCATCCGTTTCTGTATGGGTTTAATAGGTGGTGGAGCCTTAGGAAATATGTATGACAGAATATTTATTGGCCAGGTAGTCGATTTCTTAGATTTCAGAGTATGGCCGGAAGTATGGTCGTATATATTCAATATCGCCGATAGTTCTCTTGTAGTTGGTAGTATTTTATTGGCTTGGCTAATTTATAAACAACCTGATTCTATTAGTACTCGGATAGAATCAAATAATCCGTAGGATAATAAGCTAAAAAGAAGGGTTGATAATACCTTAATGAAAGAACACCTACAAGATGATAATTATGAAGAATGGCTGAAAATTGAAGTTCCCTCTGACTTACGGTTAGATGTCGCCTTGGTCAATACAACCGAGAAAAGCAGAAGCTTTATTCAAACATTAATAGCAGAAGAACGAGTACTGGTTAATGGACAGCCTAAAAAAGCAAATTATAAAGTTCAGGAAGATGACATCGTTGAGATTAATTACCCTGAACCCAAAGAACTCAATGTTGAAGCGGAGAATCTAGACCTGGAGATAGTCTATGAGGACGATGATCTCCTGGTTGTTAATAAACCACAAGGAATGGTAGTTCATCCTGCTCCGGGATCATGGAGTGGTACCATGGTCAATGCTTTGCTCTATCATTGTCGCAGTCTTTCCAGTATTAACGGGGTAATCAGGCCAGGGATAGTACATAGGATCGATAAAGACACATCCGGTCTTATTATTGTAGCTAAAAACAATACGGCCCATAATAACTTAGCCCTTCAGATTAAGGAACATACTGCGCATAGGAGATATCGGGCAATTGTTCATGGGGTACTAAGCGAACCTTCGGGAACAATCGATGCACCTATCGGCAGAGATCCAAGAGATAGAAAAAAGATGGCGGTAGTATTTCAGCATTCTAAAGAAGCAATCACCCATTATTATGTGCTCCAGCGGTTCGTGCAGTTCACTGAGCTTCGAGCAGTTTTAGAAACAGGCAGAACTCATCAGATTCGCGTTCATATGGCTTATCTGAAACATCCTGTATTGGGTGATCCTCTGTACGGGCCGAAAAATAATCCTTTTAACATAAAGGGACAGATTCTCCATGCCGAAAATTTGCATTTTATCCATCCCACAACCGGGCAAGAGATGGAATTTCATACCGAGCCACCTAGTTCCTATCAAGAAATATTAAATAACTTAGTAGAAATCAATAACCAACATAGGGAGTCGGACAATGAGTAATGAATTAATCTTTATAAGTGAAATTATTATCACCTTTAGTTTACTGCTTCTATTTTATAAAATATTTGGTAAAACGGGTTTATATGTTTGGATTGTATTAGCTACTATCGTAGCTAATATTCAGGTTACAGTCACGGTAGCTATGTTTGGGATGGTTGCTACTCTAGGCAATGTAATATATGGAACGAGTTTTTTGGCAACAGACATCCTCTCGGAGAAACATGGAACCAGGGATGCTCGCCAAGGGGTGTTTATCGGATTTCTTGCTAATATCACTGTTATGATTATTATGCAGATTGTTATCAGATACTCTCCTGACACCTCTGATTTTATGATGGGAAATCTGCAAACCATGTTTGAACTCTTTCCCAGGGTTGTCGTAGCCAGTTTAACAGCTTATCTAATTTCTCAACTGCATGATACATGGGCTTTTGCTTTTTGGAAGGAAAGATTTCCGCGACATTTATGGCTAAGAAATAATTTCAGTACTCTGGTTAGCCAAGCCTTAGATACGGTCATCTTTGTCGTTATTGCTTTTTATGGAGTCTTTGAGACAGAAATAGTATTAGGGATAGCTACTTCAACTTATGTTCTTAAACTTGCAGTTTCCATAAGTGATACGCCTTTTCTCTATCTCGCTGCCCGGATTAATAAGTTCATCTACAGTGATGAGAAATAATTACATGAGGTTCAAATTATATCTGAGTAGTCTCTGAGGTAGACAAAAGAGGTTCATACATCATAATTGCTTCATTCGTGCATACCAATTGGTCATCGATCAAATTACCAACTTGATCGATGACCTTTCTTTTTATTTCATTCCACCTAGTATATCCGCCCCACCAATGACTTTTAATAATATGTTCACTTTCATATATCTCATAACTTACTGTCGATTCAGCTGAACAATACCAGCTTCCGTGTAAATAATCATTATCAAGCCATACCATTAACTGATAGTCATCTTCGGTATGGTTACAAATTTGCAGATCTACATAATTATAAACCACCGTAGCACCGCTTCCGAACGGCTGAGTACGACTCACATCCGGGAAGACGTCGTAGTTATGACGCCAGCGTTCTACGATAGTTAAAGGAGTATGCACTGTCATCCAATATATAAGATTAGATAGTTGACATAGCCCTCCTCCTATTCCGGGGGAGCACTTTCCATTATGCAGAACCATGCCTTCCAGATACCCTTTTTTCTTGGTTGGTTTACCGACTAATCTCCAAAAGGAGAAAGTCTCTCCAGGTTTAAGGAGTAATCCGTTAATAGACGGCAATGTTAGGTGAAGATTAGTAATCTTATTATACTGAAGGGACATGGTGTCTTCCCCAAGGGCTCTTAGAAGGGGAGTTTTATGAGAAAACACCTCATGCCTAAGAATCCGGTCAGGTGCCTTGATTCCTGCAAAGTGCTTACGTTGGATAAACCAATATAGATAGCGTTTCATTGTGAAATAAGTTTTACCCAAAAGCATACGAAGATCGCTTCTATGATGAGGTTTAGTTTTAAAAACTGATTTGTAAATCTGGTTTGGCATTAGGTATCCTTTCCCCAAATATTGAAGAATCAATTAATAATTATGGCGTTAGAGGGAATGACTAAGGCGGTATCGGGGACGGCACCTTCACCGATTTTAAAGCTGTGGTATTCCCTTGTCGAAGTATTACCGTTATAATTATTGACTATTTTCACAGGGAGCCCTGAATCTTTACTAATCCACACTTGAGTACTTCCTGAATTGTTTTTTAATATTTCTACGATTAGGCATTCTTCTCCTTGATAGATGTCTTCTTGGAGCATATTAAAATTATGTGTAGCCTTATCAGAATACCAAAGGATTGTTTGATCTCTCGGGAGGCCGATACTATCCTGAAAGTTGAAGGCAGAGGTGTGTAAGTGAGCTTGCTCGGGATAGGGTCCGATGTAATATCTTTTATACCCTAGAGTATTGTAATCATACAATTGACCTAAGGTCTCGGTATACAAAAGTTCATCATCTATATAGAAACTAATTTCATCCGCTGTTTTCAAGATATTTTCTTTTAACCATACCTTGGAGGTGTTCTCTATCTTGACCCCTCCAGAGTAAAAAGAAGATTGAGGTCTTTCTTCATAGTAGAGCTCGTTTATCTCAGCACTGGTACCTACGATTGCAGCGATATCAATTTTATTGTTCACATCTCCTGCAGGAACTGCTATTTCATTACAAGCAGTAATAAATAATAGTCCTATGATAGTTATAAAGAAAAAAACAATTTTTCTCAAGGTTATTCCTCCTAATTAACCGTCACTCATGTATTGGTAAAAACTAAGTAAAAAAATGTTACATATGAAATCAGAAAAATTGATGTAAATAAGTGACTATACATTAATAGACGGTTTTTATGAAGAAAATACTACGCACTAAAAAAAATATTAATTAAAATTGTTAAGGAAAATGATAATAGCGTACATACTAACCAAAGAGGTATCTTAAGTATGAGATAAGAATCACTAAGCTATGGATAATTGCTTCCGACAGCTATTTTAAATGATTTAAGGTGTTAAGATGAAGAAGAAAGATAAATATAAATACTTGCTTTATGGTATGACTGCACTGGCTGGCGGTCTTTCAGCTGCAAAATATATAGGAAGATCAATTATCAATCGTATTTCAGATAAGTCTATTAAAACAATCATGACCGATGAATATGGGGAGAACCTATGGGAATTTGTTTCTGCTGGCAGTCGCATTGGTTTACAGAATATTATGGAACTCAACCTGAGATCAGAATCAGGACAGATTATAGAGCGTCCTCTAGGTAGTCCGAAAAAGTATCCTAACGTGCAAAGCCTGCTCTTTCCTTTTGCCCAGATCGATACTATGCCTGTACCAGGGGATACACCGATCGATACTGCAACTATAATAGGAAAAAAGGCAAAAAAGCCTCTGTATTTAAAGACGCCGCTTATTATTGCAGGAATGGCTTATGGTTTTGCTTTAAGTGAGCAGTTTAGATTGGCTCTTGCCAAAGGATCGTCTCTAGCAGGGATTGCTTTTAACTCTGGACAGAGTGGCTTTCTCCCAAAAGAGAGGCAACTTGCTGATAAAATCATTCAGCAATATACCAGAGGGCATTGGGGCAAAGAGCCCGGAACCCTCAGTCAGGCGGATGGAATAGAACTGCATTTTGGACAGGGAGGGGTGGGAGGTCTTCCCATGGTTATCGACCCTAATATAGTAAGCAAACTAATGAGACAGCAGTTCGAGGTGAAAAAAGGAGAAAAAGTTATTTATCATTCCCGGATTCCCGGGATCAATAATCCTAAAGACTTGAGAAGAAAAGTTCGAGAACTTCGCAGTATAACGGATGGTATTCCTATAGGGGCCAAAATCGGAGCTGCGGACAGAATAGAAAAAGATCTCTATTGGATTTTGGAGGCAGAGTTTGATTTTGTAAACATCTGTGGAAATGAAGCGGGCTCGAAGGGAGTACCTCCAGTTTTCCAAGATGACTTTGGCTTGCCCACCTTATATGCTATTAGTCGGGCAATTAATTATCTTGAAAAAGAAAACGCCAGGAAAGAGATTGACGTTATTCTGGCAGGGAAACTCATCACTCCAGGTGATTTCTTAAAAGCTATAGCTTTGGGAGCAGATGCAGTTTGTATCGGTACAGGAGCACTATTTGCCACGGCCCATACCGAAGTCCTGAAGTCTCTTCCTTTTGAGCCACCCACCCAGATTGCTTGGATGGCCGGTAAACAAGCAGCACGATTTGATATAGAGAAGGGGGCCAACAATTTAGCTAAATATATAAATTCATGTACAGAAGAAATGAAGATGGCTCTTACAGTAATGGGAAAAACATCTCTCCAGCAATTATCTAAAAACGATCTGGTTGCGGTAGATTCTACAGTAGCGCAGATAACAGGGATTAGATTAGCAAATATTCCACCTGATTAAAGTAATCAGGAAATTCTAATACACTCATTTAATCTGACTAATATACTCAAAACAACTGGGTAAAATCATGCGAAATTTAATATTGAAATATCATTATGGGACTGTATTTAGTTATAGTCCTATTTTAGTTAAGAAAAAGAGAATTCGCTATTTTATGGGTAAAATAAGTAAAAGAGACAGATAATAGAATATTAAAAAATGTAAAGGGATTTATAAGATGAAACAGACACAGAATCAGAATCAAGATCAAGATAAGAAACAGGAGAAGAAAAAAATAAGCTTACTGCAGAAAGCCATCGGCTTTATTACCTATAAGAAGACCAAAAACCCTCCTTCATTTACTCTACCTGAGAGCAATGAGGAGAGCGGCCAAGGTCAGGATAATGCAGAACAACAGGATGGCTCTGCTAAGAGTGATAAAGAGACAGATAAACAAAGCTCGGATTCTAAGTCCCGAAGGAAAGCAACGAAGAAACCCCTCTCTCCTTCAGCACTTAAATCAAGCAAGTCAGAAAGTGATGAAGTTAAGCAAGACTTCGATTCCAATAAAAAGATATTAGAACAACAATTTCACCTTCCGGTCAACAAGGATCTTATTATCAGAGATTTTAGCATCGGGAATAAACAGCCTGGCTTCATTGCCTATCTTGACGGCATGGCGGATAAGGTTATTATCAACGACTATATCTTAAGACCTTTGTTCAATGAGACCAATAATGAAATGAGTAAGAATCAGCGATTAGGCCCTCTGGAAGATATTATTTTGACCAATGATACAAAAAGTTTAAAAAAAGTAAGCACAACGGTAACTGAGATTTTAAAAGGGAATACCGCTTTATACATAGATGGACTCGATCATTTTATAACATGCGAATCCATAGGGTATGACAAAAGGGGGATAGAACCCCCAAAAACCGAAGGAATTGTCAAGGGACCTCAGGAAGGATTCAGCGAAAATCTAAGGACGAATATATCTTTAATAAGAAGAATTGTACGAAACAAAGACTTAATTACAGAATTTCATGAAATCGGAGAGAAAAGCAATACAACTTGTGCAATAGTTTACCTTGATGGGGTAGTTAATCCTGCAGTGGTGAAGGAGGTTCAGAGACGACTTAAGAACGTTAAAACAGACTTTTTAGTCAGTAGTGGTATGCTGGAGCAGTTAATTGAAGATAATCCTTACTCGATTGTTCCTACAATTTTAAGTACAGAAAGGCCAGATCGAACAGCCTCCCATCTTATCGAAGGAAGAGCTGTGATTATTGTTGACGGCAGCCCATTCTCAATGATCGTCCCTGTGAGTATGCATGCTTTAATGCACTCACCCGAGGATGCAGCACTCAAATGGCAGTATGCTACCAGTCTGAGGTTTATCCGTTTTGTTGCAGTGTTAGCAGCTGCGATGCTACCGGCTTTGTATATTGCTCTTACCACTTTTCATCGGGAGATGATTCCAACCGACCTATTGATTGCTATTGCGAAAGCTAAAGAGAACGTTCCTTTCCCAACTTTAGTTGAGATTCTCTTAATGGAATTAGGATTTGAACTTATCCGTGAAGCTGGACTTAGGGTACCTGGGATTATTGGGAATACTTTGGGTATAATTGGTGCACTAATTCTCGGTGAAGCAGCGGTATCGGCTAATATAGTTAGTCCTATTCTAATTATTATTGTAGCGGTTACGGGGTTGAGCAGCTTTGCAATTCCCAACTACAATCTCGCCTTTGGGGTGAGGATTACCCGCTTCTATTTTATTGGAGCAGGGACTTTATTGGGGTTTTATGGTATATCTTTGGCTCTTGTTGCCTATGT
>Ga0209643_1002527_pt1 | contig 11607 bp, 8 predicted proteins | sample AutmiccBRH37_all_FD_187383 | JGI IMG/M metagenome (GOLD analysis project Ga0209643, IMG submission 187383) | Deep subsurface microbial communities from Mt. Terri, Switzerland - Autotrophic microbial communities BRH/37_all (SPAdes) (version 2) | ecosystem: Environmental > Aquatic > Deep subsurface... | reverse complement strand
TCGATATTCTCCCGTTTTAATTCTACTAAATTGGTTGAATGGAACATCGTTTTCATTTTTATAAACGCTTACGTCGTCAAATTGATAAAAACCACGTATCTTATAAGTCAGATAAGAATTAAAAATACGATTTGATTTGTGTTCTAAAATATAAGAACGATTTTTCAATCCGCCCGAAAGGATTACTCCGAGTTCAGTTGCCGTTCCGAATAAATTCTCGTCTCTTATATCGAATGACAGTTGCGTGAAGTATTCATTATCGATTCTAAGTCCAAATCTTAATACCGCCGAAGGTCTTTCCGATACTATTATATATAGCTCATTACGCTTGTCTTTGTCTTGTATCTGCAATTCAATTTTATCAAATAGATTAGTGCTGCCGAGACTTACAAGAGCATTCTTAATCGCATTATAATTAAAATAGTCTCCTTTATTAAAATTAAATTCTCTTGTAATAATTTTGGGATTGGTTTTAGAATTGCCCATCACTACAATATCATCAATCAAACCCTCATTTATTTTTATACTTAATACACCGAACGTAGAATCAAAATTTACCGATTGAATATCGGCTAGGAGATAACCTTTCGATTTATAATTTTTTAAAAACCGGATTAAAGAATTTAGAACTTTCGAGGAATTGAATGGGGTATGCAGAATATCAATGAATGCGGAGTCTCCCTTTCCTTCCGAAATTTGTGTCAATCCAATTAACTCAATCTTATTTATAATTGGTTTTTCTTGATAATTTATTTTGATGATCTTGTTATTATCTAATGTTAATATAGTAATATTTGCATCTTCGAGATCGTATTTATCAATGAGTAGATAAAGCTCATAAAGCAGGTCCTTTGAATTTAGATTTGGAATATCCTTTGTCTTTTCAAAAAGTTCTTTTTCGTATTTATTGGGATTATCAGAAAGTGATATCGTAGATAAAGTAATTTCGGGCAAAGGAATAGATTGATTAAATAATTCTTTGAATTTATTTATAAGTGTTTCTTTTTTCTCTTTTCCCGCATCGTATCCTAAATTGACAACATTTTTCAGCGTGTCGAAATCGTTATTTTTAAGTGCACCGAGTGCCGGCTGAATTATGATATCTGCTTTTTCAAGTTGTTGATTATTTAGAAGTTGCATCGGAATGCTAACTAATTGATCTGCCACGACCCAAGGAAAAACTAATTCTTTTTCCTCATATAATGGACTTGAGGCATCAGAAGCAATAATGAAATCTGCACCAAGTTGGCGCGTGATATCAACCGGAACGTTTGCAACCAATCCCCCATCTACTAATTTAAGTGAATCTTGTTCTAATGCAGGCAGAAGAAAAGTAACCGAGGAGCTTGCTCTCATTGCGCTTGCAAGTGAACCGGAAGCTAATATTATTGCCTTTCCGGAAATCAAATCTGTGCTCACCGCACGATATTCATATAAAAGATTATCGAATGAATTGTGTGCGTGTATTGGAGAGTTTAGCGTAACAAGTGTAAGAAAGTTCGAAACTTCCTGACCGGTGTTTAATGAAGTCGGAATAAGAGGCTTTAATCCATCGAGACGAAATGCTAATATTGCACGGTCTTCTGTTATTTTCTGATCTACAAATAATTCTCTTCTATTTGTTTTCTTTGCAGAAAAAAAATCATTCCAATTAAGCGAATTAACTATTGAATCAATTTCATTAATGGAATATCCTGAACAATAAAGTCCACCTATAATACTACCCATGCTTGTGCCGGTAATGTATTTAATAGGTATTTGAGATTCTTCGATAGCTCTTAGAACTCCGACATGAGATATAGCACGAGCACCGCCGCCCGATAATGCGATGCCTACTTTTGGAAGGTTCTCCGGTTCTTTTTTTGTAAGACCGAATGGTAATTTTTTTTCAATGAGAGGAAGCTTTAAACTTATTTCATTCTGCGAGTAAACTGCACTTGAGAAAATCAATAACAATAAAATAAGTTTAATCTTCATCTCATATAATTTTTTTATTTTCTTTTACCGGAAGCTTTCTTCTGTTCGGCAGATTGTTTCTCTGCCGCTTCCATCATTCTTGCCATAAATCCTTTTTTCTTTTTAGGATCTTGTTTTACCGGTACTAGCTCTTCGTTACCAAGATGTTTATTTACCCACCATTGCTGTCCGACCGTTAGCAAGTTAAACATTATGTAATACAAATTAAGTCCCGACGGGAAAGTCATAAAAAGAATCGTCATCATAACAGGCATCATATATAGCAATGCTTTTTGTGATGGATCTTTCATAGTTTGTTTCTGTTGAAGAAACATTGAAATTCCGAGAATTAGAGCAAGTCCGCTTATTACATTCACACCAAAGAATGGAATGTTGAATGGGAGTCTATAAATTACATCAGGTGCAGAAAGATTATCGATCCATAAAATAAACGGCTGTTGGCGTATATCAATAATTACGCTGAATAAGCTATAAAGAGCAATAAGAATAGGCATCTGAAGAAGCATAGGGAGACATCCGCCTGCGGGATTCACCCCGTAAGTGGAATAGAGCTTCATAGTCTCTGAAGATACTTTTGTGTTATCGTCTTTATATTTTTCTTTTAGCTCTGCAATCTTCGGTTGAAGCTTTTGCATCTTCGCCATCGATTTAATACTTGTTCTTGAAAGAGGGTAAAGGGCAAATTTTATTAATATCGAAAAGAGAATAATCACAAAACCGTAATTTGGAATAAAGCCGTGTAAGAATTGCATTAATGGTAATAGTAAGTATTCCGAAATCGGGCGAATAATAAATTTTAGACCAAAGAAACTTCCAAAATCAAATATCGCTTCAAAATTATTTCCGTAAGATTTTAATGTTTTGTAATCAATTGGTCCGGCATAAAGATTAAAAGAATCTTTTTGATAATCGGTTTCTTTGAAGGGCACTTTTAAGCTGGCACTATAATATTCTCTTATACCATATTTAGTAGTTTTATGTTCACCTTCAAAATAAGCTCCGCCATCTTCGCTCGGTTTTTCAGGAGCCATAATTACGGTAAAGTATTTGTTTCTAACTCCCACCCAATCAACTTTACCATTCATATCCTTATTTAATTTTTCACCTTCGGAAGTGGCATCTATAACTACTTGTTCGCCGCCCGAAAAAGCACTTGCATTAGACCAGTTTGCTTCGTCTGTTGCATTTTTTTCTAAAAAATTTATTCCGTTTGCCCAAACTACATCGTAACGATATCCTGCTATATAATCTTTAAGACCATTTAATTCTATATCAACTTTAGTATTGTAATTATTTCCGCGAACGTTAAATGTTTTTACAATACTTTTTCCATTGCCCGCATCATAAGTAAATTGGAGAGAGAATATACTATCGCCCGAAACCTTATAATATTTATTTGGTTTATTAACTGAGAAATCCACTTCGGCGGTATTAACAACTTGACCGCTCTTAGTTCCGAATAAAAGACTAAAATCGCCACCGTTTTTCGTATTGACTAATTGAACATGTTTATCAAAGAAATTATTTGCCGATACGGAATCGTGATACCAAGTATTATATTTTTTTAGATATAGCTTATATATTCTTCCGCCGGATGTAGAGAATAGAATTTTTGAAAGATCAGTCTCAATTATAATAATATTAGCATCTTTTTTGGGGAGATTAATAAACGAAGAATCATCTATTAATTTTTTAGCATCTTGAGCGAGACTTTTCTTAGCTGTATCGATAGTTTTATTCGAATCTACTGTTTTAGTGGTATCCGGTTTTTGGGGAGGAGTCGGCTGCGGTTCAGGCGAATTTAAATAAAGCCATCCGATTAAAATAGCACCGATTAAAATAAAAGCGATAGTTGATTGTTTATCCATTCTTAATTCCGTTATTATTCTACAGGGTCAAAACCACCCTTGTTAAAAGGATTACATCGAAGAATCCGCCATGTAGCTTTAGCCCCGCCAACAAAAACACCATATTTAGAGATAGCTTGGGCGGCATATTCGGAGCATGTCGGGTGAAACCGGCAAGAGGGCGGAAACATCGGTGATATAAATTTTTGATAAAGTCTGATTATAAATATAAATATTTTACGCATCGTTTATCTTACCATTAGTTTTCTTCATCAGTTCCTTCATTTCGGTAATTACATCTTCGAGGCGTATATTATCCACATTTTTTTCATTCAAATTACCCGATAAAAAAGCTACCAAAAGCAATTTGTCTTTTTTGCAAACAATTAAATCTTTGTTAGTTCTATAAGATTCCTTCAAAAGTCTTCTTAATCTATTGCGCCATACAGCATTACCGCATCGCTTAGAAATAACGAAAGCCGCTTTAATTCCCTTGCTCGGGGAATCATCAATCAGACAAAAAACAGCCTTAAGTTTACCGGCACTTGTATGAATAAAAGTGCCCGTAGAAAATAAGATTTCAAATAACTTCTTACTTTTGATTCTTTCTTTTGAAGAAAGACCAAATCGTTTCAATTATTTTTCGTCGCTTACTGTTAATTTATGTCTGCCTTTTGCTCTTCTGCTTGCAAGAACTTTACGTCCGTTTCTTGTTGACATTCTTTCACGGAAGCCGTGTTTGTTCTTTCTCTTTCTGTTGTGTGGCTGAAATGTTCTTTTCATGATTCTACCTTTAAAATAAAGAAGACTAATTTAAATAAATTACTCTAAATAATCAAAAAACAATGACTTACACAAAATTATTTAAACTTCGAGTGCTTTTTGTGTTTTTTTCGATATTTTTAAATTAATTTTTTTGAGGATATATGGAATATACGATTTTTCAAGTTGATGCTTTTACGAGCGAGCTATTTTGCGGCAATCCCGCTGCCGTTGTTCCTTTAAATAATTGGATAGATACCGATTTAATGCAGAAAATAGCTTTTGAAAATAATTTGTCGGAAACCGCTTTTTTCGTTCCAAATTCAAAAGGATTCCATATTCGCTGGTTTACGCCCATCGAAGAAGTGGATCTTTGCGGTCATGCTACTTTAGCTTCTTCTTTCGTGATTTTTAATCATTTATCTCATAATAATGATAGAATTTATTTTGAATCACAGAGCGGCGAACTAGTTGTTGATAAAAAAGGTGATTTTATAACATTAAATTTTCCTGTAAGAATTCCCGAGCCATTTACACCCCCTGCCGGATTCCTTGATCTTTTCCCCATTAAACCGATTGAAGCTTTGTTTAATAAATCAACTGTTCTCGTATTTGAATCGGAAAAAATCATTAGAGAAATAGCATTTGATATTAAAGGACTTTTGAAATTTAATACTCATGGAGTAATAATAACCGCAAAAGGAGATAATGTAGATTTTGTATCTCGATTTTTCGCACCGGATGCCGGAATTGACGAAGACCCCGTTACTGGATATGCACATACTATATTAGTACCATACTGGTCAGCTAAACTTGGTAAAAAGAAACTTCACGCTCTTCAAGTGTCTAAAAGGGGAGGAGAATTATTTTTAGAAAATTTGGGCGAAAGAGTAACTATTTCAGGAAAAGCCGTTATTTATTCAAAAGGATATTTATATTTATAAGATTAATTAAAATTTACTTTAACGCTCTATGAAGCCAAAGCTCTTAATATTTTTATTAATAGCGATATTAATTTCTTGTGATGCTGAAAGAATTAATCCGCTCGATCCAAAGAACCCTAACTATAAGTTAGTGAGTCTTGATGGATTTGTAAAAACATTAACTGGTCCGCCGAGACCATTAGCCAATGTTAATGTTTTATGGAAGAATAATAATATTTTGATTGAGACGAATTCACAAGGTTATTTCAAAATTGAAAATCTCGAGACAAAAGATGGGTGGCTATTTTTTGAGAAAGAAGGTTTTAGTCTCGATTCATTTTTTGTAACATGGGGTTCGGAAAAAAATAAAACCGTAGAATCATTCCTTAATGCTAATCCCGTTTTGCAGAATCTCACTATCTATACTATTGTCCAGAATCGATTCCCTGATATTCAAACTTACCGACTTGGAATCCAAGCGGATATTTCAGATGAAGAAAATGATGTCGATTCCGTTTTTGTTATTAATAAAAAATTGAGTTTCAATAGAATTTTATTATATAATCCTTCTACACGCTATTATGAAAATAATTTTTCTTTGAGTGATCTTAATCTTACATCTATTGATGATGCTGTTGGAAATAATTTTAATATAATTATAAAAGATAAATCGGGAAAAATCTTTGATGTAGGAAGTTCTAGTCTTATAAGAATCATTAAGCAGGAGATAGTAATAAATTCTCCTGCGAATAAGCAGGTAGTTACTACTAAACCAAAACTCGAATGGAAAAGATTTTTACCCGGTTTTAATTTTAGGTATATGGTCGAAGTATTTACCGATGAAATTTCTCCGATATTGGTATATCAGAAGGATAATATTAATAAGGATGAAATTAATTATATATTAGAAACATCAATACCTGCCGGAGATTATTTCTGGGTAATTTGGTGTATTGATGATTTTCAAAATCGTTCCCGATCAAAACCGGGCTCATTTGTAGTACAATAAAATATAGAATATGGAATACATAAATAAAATATCGCAAATAAAAAATATCGATAGAGAAAGCTATGAAGCCCTCTATCGATTTAGCAAAACGTTAAATGAATCTACTCGTCAAGATTCATTAATTGAAGAGACGATAGATATTGTCCTTAAAGTTATCAATGCTGAAAGGGCTCTTTTTGCTAAGTATGATGAGCAAAGCGATGATTTTATTGTAATTAGCGGAAGAAAAATTTCTAATGAAAGTATAAGTAATCTAAATGAATTTTCTTCCGGGCTTCTGCAGAAAGTTAAGAAAGAGCGTAAACCTCTTTTATATCATGACGTAATGGGAGATCCACAGTTCTCACAATTTCAAAGTATTCAGATACAAAAAATAAAATCTGTCATCGGAGTTCCAATTATAAAAGACGATAAAGTATGGGGAGTAATAATTGCCGATAGCTCGCTTGATAGACGTGAATTTACAGACGAAAACTTAATCTTCTTACATTTCTTTTCTAATCTTGTAAGTCTTGCATTAGATCGTATTATAACGATAGAAGAATTAGAAAAAGAAAACAGCATTTTAATTAATAAATTGCAGTCCGCTATCGATATACCTGATATGATTGGCGATAGCCAAGTAATGAAAAATTTAGCTAAACTTATTTACAAGGTTGCACAAACAGATGCAACTGTATTAATAACAGGTGAAAGCGGAACGGGCAAAGAAATTGCTGCACGAGCAATTCATCAATTAAGCAAGAGAAATGAGAAGCCTTTCCTTGCGCAATTTTGCGGATCAATTCCCGATAATTTATTAGAGAGTGAACTTTTCGGTTACAAAAAAGGGGCTTTCACAGGTGCAAATAATGATAAGATTGGTCTATTAGAAGCCGCCGATAAAGGTACTTTCTTCCTTGATGAGATTGCAGATATTTCGAGTGCACTTCAAGCAAAATTACTTAGAGTGCTTGAAAATAGAGAGATCATTCGTCTAGGTGACGTAAATGTAAAAAAAGTTGACGTAAGAATTTTAGCTGCAACAAATAAAGATCTGCTTGATTTATCTAAAGATGGAAATTTCAGAGAAGATCTTTTTTATCGATTGAATGTATTCCCGATTACTATGCCTCCTCTTAGAGAAAGAAGAAGTGATATACCGATACTCGCAAAACATTTTATCGAAAAACTTTCAGGTAAAAAATTTGTTATTGATCCGGATGCAATTAAAAAACTCGAATCATATTACTGGCCCGGGAATATTAGACAATTAATAAACGTAATTCACAGAGCATTAATATTATGTGATGGCAATAGAGTCAGTCCCGAACATTTAATTATTGAAGACGATAAAGATTTAGAGGAATTTAACGGGACCTTGAAAGAGTTTGAAATAAATTTATTGAAAAAAAGATTGGATCAATTCAAGGGTAATAGAACATTGGCTGCAAAGTCTCTCGATGTATCGGTTAGGTGGGTGCAGCTAAAATTAAAGGAATATGGATTAGAATAAATGCAAAATTTTACATCCAGCATTTTATTTGAACGTTTCGAAGTCATTGATCTTCTAAAGAAAGATGAACATGCAGCCGTGTTCCTTGCCAATCATATTTATCTCTCAAAAAAAATTATTCTAAAAGTATTAGATACCGCAAAGATCTCAGATCAATCTCTTGTTGACCGATTTAAGAGAGAGGCAAAATTACTAGCTCAACTCGATAATCCAAATATTATTAAGGTACTCGATTTTGGTACAGATAAGGATTATTTCTATATATCGTTTGAATATTTTGAAGGTTCTAATCTCAGAAAAGTAATTAATGATCCTTCTTTGGATTTAGAAAAGAAGCAACGGATAATGATTCAAGTGCTTCAAGGATTAAGTTATGCGAATCATAATGGAATAATTCACCGTGATATAAAACCGGAAAATATTTTCGTTAATTCTAATCTTCAGGCAAAGATAGGTGATTTTGGTCTGGCTCTTTCGGAAGAAGAAAGTTTTGTTACACAGCCCTATTCTATTGTTGGAACTCCAAGCTATATGTCCCCCGAACAAATTAGAGGAGAAAAACTTACCCTTAGAAGCGATCTATTTTCTGTTGGTGTGGTTTTTTATGAGCTTTTTACCGGAAAAAATCCGTTCCTCAAAGAAAATTTAAATCTCACAATAAATGAGATTATGAGTTACAGCTATGATTCGGTAGTTGAAGATTTGAATGTTCTGCCTGAGGATATAAAAAACATTATCAAAAAATTATTACACAAGAATCCCGCAGATAGATATGGTTCTGCCGCTGAAATTTTAGAAGAACTCGGGGAAGAGTTTGATGATGAAATCGTAGATGCCGCAAAAGAATTAAAAAATGAAATTGTCAAACCAAAGCAAAATAACAAAATTCTAGCTTTTGCTCTTTTCATAGTGTTTGGAGTGGCCGTCGTTGCCATCTATTTTTTTAATTCAAAAACTGAATTAATAAATCCAATTCAAGCCGATTCTCTAATTGCAAAGAATAATAATCAAATTGAACCGAAAACAGAAACAACTAACGATCTAAATAACGATGAACTAAATTCTAAACAAATAGAAGAAGATAAGTTAAAAGATAAATTAGTTGCCGAAGAAATAGATCAGATAAATAACAAGAACAACTCAAATTCCGACGAACCGACAACCGACAACGAAAAAGGAATCGTCAGGAGCGGTACCTTTTATGTGGAGTGTTTTCCTTGGGCTGATATCTATATTAATAATGAATTTATGAAAACAACCCCACTTAGAGAAGCTATTTCTATGCCGGAGGGAGAATATTCCATCCGTTTGGTACATCCCGATTATCCGGTTTATACCGGGAAAATAATTATTAATCCTAATAGAACAACAAATCTTAAAATTTCTTTAGATACATTATTCGCATATCTAAGTTGCAGAGTTTATCCATGGGGAGATGTTTACGTAAATAATGTCCTAAAGGGAACTACACCATTAAAGAATCTAATTCGTATTATGCCGGGTGTAAACAACAAAATATTAATTAAAAACTCATCTTTTAAAGATATTGATACAGTAGTCAGAGCTGAAAGAGGAGATACGGTAAGTCTGCGAATTTCATTTAAGTAAGTGGTATAAAAATTGAACAATAAATAAAAAGTTTATTATTATGAAAAAACTAATTACACTATTAATATTAGTAATTGCCGCAGCTGAAATATCGGGGCAAGGAGAATGGCGGCAGATGGGAAATATGCCCTATCCTGTTTCCGGTGGTGCGGCAATTTTTAATAACGATTTAAAAACCCCTAAATTTTATATAATCGGAGGTTATTCCGATTCACTTCAAAGTGCCGTTAATTGGATTCAGGAATATGACCCTGTTAATAATATTTGGAAGATGGTTGGCGCTATGAAAGAAGCGCGGTACTTATTATCAGCAGATTTTTATAAAGGAAGTTCAATCTATTTTGGAGGCAATCAAGCTAATTCTACTATTAAAGAATCTTTAGAGAGTTTTGAATTTACCAATATTAATCCCGTAGTAAAAGATAGTAAGCCAACATTTGCCAGAAATTTTTCCACAGGACACGTCGTAGGAGATAATCTATATATTATTGGTGGCAATTCATCCATTTCGGGAGTTACTCTTCCATACATTGTAGAATATAATCTTATAACAAAAGAAGAGAGTATTAAATTTGATTTAGGCAGTGCCGATAAGCCCGAAGCGCACATGACTGCAATAGTAAAAAAAGATATCTTTATTTTCGGCGGTATTTATAACGGCATTAAAAACTGGATTAGAAAGTTTAATATAACCGAACGGAAATATTATTATTTAGATGCAGCTCTTTTTTCTCCTCGTGCAGGCGGCGCAGCGGTCTATAATGAGTTTCTCGGAAGAGTATTAATTATCGGTGGTTATGATGAAACTAATTCAGCACTTTCTACGGTTGAATCGGTGGAAATAGGTAATAATGATTCGATAAAAGTAAAACAATTTATACCAATGAAATTTGCGCGAAAAAACTTTATGGCAGTTAACTATCAAAATAAAATTGCAGTTTTCGGCGGGCGCGATGCTAAAGGTGAAGTAGTAAGAGCCGTTGAAATCTATTTCGATACTACTATGGTTAGCAATCGTGATAGAACCGAAGAACTACCAACATCAATAAAATTGCATCAAAACTACCCTAATCCGTTTAATCCTTCAACAACCATATCATTTGATATAAGTAAAGAACAGAAAATCAGTATATCGATTTATAATTATCTCGGAGAACATATAAAGAATCTATATAGTGGCATTTCAGCTACGGGCACTCATTCGCTTAGTTGGGCTGGAGATGATAATTATGGTAATAAGGTGAGTTCAGGAATCTATTTTGTTAAGCTAAGCAGCGAGAATTTTTCTGTTACAAAAAAAATGGCACTGCTTAAGTGATGAAAAAATATTTTATTCTTCTCTTTTTTATCTCAATTACTTGTATGGCGCAGGTAGCGAGTCTCGAAAATCTTCGCACTCAATTTGAGGCGTTTGAATACGAAAATGTAATTCGTACGGCAAACGATCTATTGGCATCGGCGGAGATAAGCGATTCACAAAAAGTAGATATATATGAGATACTTGCGGTATCATATTATTCCATAAATAACGAAAATGCGGCTAAAGAAAGTTTCGCGGAAATCTTAAAACTTAGGAGTAACTATACGCCCAGTCCCCTTAAAATGTCTCCCGTTATTATTCCTTTATTTGAAGAAGTAAAAAAGAAATTTAATATCGCCAATCGAATAGATGAACTGCTTCCCGGAAATGTTAATCAGAAGCCGGTCATCAAATACATTGATAATAGTGCTAATATTTTTAAAAATTTAGTGCTGCCCGGCTGGGGTCATCTCGGTGTAGGTAATACCGCTAAATCTATTATCTATTCCGGACTTAGCTTAATTAATATTGGTCTTATTGTATATTATTCAAATGATACCAATAAAAAGCAAGATGCTTATTTAAACGAGTCAAATAGACTTCTGATAGAAGCAAAATATAATGAATATAATAATGCATATAAAACGCGTAATTTATATGCCATATCGTATGCTGTTATTTGGGCT
>Ga0209643_1002526_pt1 | contig 11611 bp, 9 predicted proteins | sample AutmiccBRH37_all_FD_187383 | JGI IMG/M metagenome (GOLD analysis project Ga0209643, IMG submission 187383) | Deep subsurface microbial communities from Mt. Terri, Switzerland - Autotrophic microbial communities BRH/37_all (SPAdes) (version 2) | ecosystem: Environmental > Aquatic > Deep subsurface... | reverse complement strand
AATACAATGCAATTTATAGTGAAATGCAGAATAAAGCATTCGGGGTTAATTTTAATGGTCCTACCGTTAATGGTAATAAAGATGAATACGTTAAAGTTAATTTCCCTGGCGCAAAAGTTAATGGTCAGGATGTTGCTAAATATACTGTTGATTTAACTGATGTAAAAGGATTTTTAGATGAATTACCTGCATTACCAATGGGTGCTATCCAAGTAACGGCGGGTACGGTTTTGGGAACTTATGTTTCGGTTCGTTATTTCCCAAGCATTGATGTTCAAGATATCGGTAAAGTATCTTTCTGGGGAGCAGGATTAATTCATAATATCGGATATTGGATTCCTAATCCTTTACCAATAGATATAGGGGCAGGATTCTTTTACCAGAATTTGAAAGCAGGCGATATTTTAGAAACAAAGGCAACTCAATTTGGTTTATATGCAAGTAAAACATTCGGCGCAGGAGTTTCATTTACTCCTTATGTCGGCGCTACTTTAGAAACATTTACGACTGATGTTTCTTATACCTATGAATCAAACCAGATTAATGAACTTGGTTCTAAAGTAAAAGTCCCGATTAAGCTTGAGCTTGAAGGAGAAAATTCTGTTGGTTTCACTTTCGGATTCAATATCAAATTAGCAGTATTAAATATTAACGCTGATTATAAGGCAGCTAAAGTCAGTACCGCATCATTAGGTCTCTCGTTAGGATTCTAAAAAAAATAATTATTAAGTTTAAGCCCCGGTCTAAAGCCGGGGTTTTGTTTTAGGAACACATTTGAAAGAAATTGCTTTATATATTCATATTCCGTTTTGCGACCATAAGTGTATCTATTGCGATTTTTATTCGATTACTAATTATACGAACGAATCAAATTATCTCACTGCAATTCTTAAAGAAATTAGTTACTATGGTAATCTCTATTACAAAGAGAGGAAAGTAATTTCTGTTTTTTTTGGCGGAGGCACTCCATCTTTTATGTCGCTCGAATATATCGGGTCTATACTAAATGAGTTAAAAAAGAATTTTTCTTTCAGCAAAGATATCGAAATCACACTCGAAACCAATCCCGGAACGGTCAATATAGAGAAGCTAAAACAATTCAGGGATATCGGAATTAATCGTTTGAGTGTGGGGATTCAATCATTCATAGAGGAAGAATTAAAATTCTTGACCCGAATTCACGATGCCGAGACAGCTCGTAGAACAATCATTGATGCAAAAAATGCCGGTTTCGAGAATATTAATCTTGATCTTATTTTTAATCTTCCAAAACAATCGAAAGAAAATTGGCTTTATAATTTAGAAGAAGCGATGAAGCTACCAATTACTCATATATCCGCATATAGCTTAATTTTAGAAAAGGGGACGATACTTAACAAAATGGTTCTTGACGGTAAAGTGGAAATGCAAGATGAAGATTATGATGCGGAGCTTTACGAAATTACTATAAAGCATTTAGAAGTGAAGGGGTATGAGCAATATGAAGTTTCCAATTTTGCTAGCCCCGGATTCCAATGCATTCATAATAACGCTTATTGGGGAGGTAAAGATTTTATCGGATTCGGCACTTCGGCTCATTCTTTTATTGATAATAAAAGATGGTGGAACTACTCATCGCTTAATCTTTATATAGAAGCAATGAATAAAAAAGGTATTGGAGTGGCGGGAAGTGAATTAATAACGAAAGAGCAGCAGCTTGAAGAGTTTGTGATGCTTTCCCTTAGGAGCAGTGGGGTTAATCTAATTGAATTAGAAAAAAGGTTTGGCGGCGAATGGTTCAAGAGAAATAATAATTTAATTAATCAATTAGTAAATAATAATTATCTCACCAAAAGTTTGGACTTAATTAAATTAACTCCGTCAGGTTATGCAATTTGTGATGAAATTTTGAAAAATTTTGATTAGCTTGTATTCAAATTAATGTGAGGGTATATGGAAAAATATAAAGAGATAGCGCCTGTTTCGATTTTGTCATTTACAATTCTTTTATCTATCGTAATTCTCGCCTTTGTTTGGAAATCGGCAAAATCAGCCGAGCAGACTATCACCGTTACAGGTTCGGCAAAGAAAACAATTACTTCCGATCTTGGGATTCAAAGAGTTTCAATACAAGTAGTTTCGTATGATCGCAAAACCGCTTATCAGCAATTGGTTTCTCAGGCACCTACATTAATTACTTTCCTGGAAAAGAAAGGGATTAAAAAAGATCAAGTGGAAATGTTCCCGATAAATGGATATTCGGTAAATAAAATGAATGACAATGGTTACCCCACGAATGAGGTTTCTCATTATGTGTATAGCCAGCGGTTCGAGATTAAAGATAGCGATGTAAATAAAATCAAAGATTTATCATTACAATTGGTTTCGCTTGTAGAAAGCGGGCTTGATATCCAGGTGGATTCACCTGAGTATCTATATTCCAAGATTGATGACGAGAAGGTAGTGATTCAGGCAGAGGCAGCAAAAAATGCTATGGATAGGGCTCAAAAGGTAGCAGAATCAACCGGCAGAGACCTTGGACCGCTCCGAAATGCAAGAATGGGAGTTATTCAAATTACTCCTCCTAATTCAAATATGATTTCCGATTATGGAGTAAATGATAATACTTCAATTATAAAAGAAATCAATGCGGTAGTATCGGCATCGTTCGAAATTGACTAAGAATGATAAATATTTAAATATTTGCTAATCAGTACTCAATTAACTATATTAATAAGTCTCTAATCGCCCTTCTTGGGCGATTTTTGTTTATAAACTATGAGTAAGAATATTATAACAACAGAAATAGAAAAATTAGTTACTTCCTTAGGATTTCTTCCGATAGAAATTAATTTTCGAGGTGATTCAAAACTACAAATAGTAGAAGTATTTCTCGATAACGAAAAAGGTGTAACTTCTGAAGATTGCTCGGCAATAGCCAGAGCTATTAATGAACTCATTGATCAAGAAAATTTAATCGAATCGCAGTATCGCCTTGATGTTTCTTCCCCCGGAGTAGATCGACCCCTTAAGTTCCTTGCTCAATATAAAAAACATTTAAACAGAAAATTAGAGATCGAATATAATCATGAAGGTACAACAAAAAAGATTACCGGACTGTTTATTGAATTAAATAACGAGGAACTAACAATAAAAGAAAAGAAAGACCTTTATTTTATTAAGTTCACCGATATAATAAAATCGAAAGTATTAATTAGTTTTTAATTATGGAGAAAATAAATGAATAGTGAGATTGTAGAATCCTTTTCGCAGATGGTGCGCGAGAAAAGTGTCGATAAAGAATTGCTTGCCGGCATTATTGAAGAAATTTTCGGGATTCTGGTAAAGAAAAAATATGGCGAAGATGCCAATTTTAGCGTTGTCGTGAATATGGATAAAGGGGATATCGAAATATTTCTTGAAAGAGAAATTGTTGAAAAAGTAGAAGACCCTAGTCTTCAGGTTAGTATCGATGAAGTAAATACAAAAGGCAATGAAGATGGATTAGAAGTTGGAGACGATTATGTGGAAAGAATTGAACTTTCGGACTTCGGCAGAAGACTAATTAATCTTGCTCGTCAGAACCTAAGTCAAAAAATTAGAGAAATTGAAAAAGAACTTGTTCTTAATGAATATAAAGAGATGCTTGGTGAAATCGTAGTTGGTGATATTTATCAGGTAAGAAGAAATGATGTTTTAGTAAATCATAATAAAAATGAAATGAGCATTCCCCGCTTAGAGCAGATCCCGAAAGAGAAATATAGAAAAGGGGATACTATTAGAGCGGTTATAAAAGAAGTAAAAAGTACTCCTACCGGAACAGCGATTATTATATCTAGAGCAGATAATTTGTTTTTAAGAAGATTATTTGAAATCGAAATTCCGGAAATTTATGATGGAGTGATAGAGATTAAGAGAATTGCACGTGAGCCGGGTGAACGAGCAAAAGTAGCCGTTGAATCTCACGATAATAGAATTGATGCAGTTGGTGCTTGCGTTGGTATGAAGGGAGTCAGAATTCATGCTATCGTCCGCGAATTGAATAATGAAAATATTGATGTAATAAATTATTCAGATGATCCATTTGTTTTTATTCAGCGTGCATTATTACCTGCTAAGCTAAAACAGATTGAGATTGATGAAGAAAATAAAAAATGTACAGTATTTGCCGATAGCGATCAAGTTTCCTTAATCGTTGGTAGAAGCGGAGTAAATATTCGTTTGGCAATTAAACTTACCGGATATGAAATTGAAGTCATCCGTGAAGAAAAACCATTTGAAGAATATGAAGAAGATATCGAGTTAGTAGAATTAAGAGAAGAGCTTGGCGAATTTGTAGATATTTTAATTAATAATAGATTTGATACAGCGGTGGAAGTGCTTTCTGCGGGTGTTGAAAAACTAAAAGAAATTGAAGGAATTGACGAACAAAAAGCTAATGAAATAATAGAAATCTTAAAGAACCAATTTGAAGAAGAAGAATAATCATAACACTTTAACCGGAATTAAAAATGTCAGAAGCAGCAAAAAATAAGAAATTAAAAATCTATAAATTAGCGGCAGAGTATAATCTTTCGTCTGATTCGATTATTGATCACTTAGTGAAAAAAGGTTTTGAAATTAAAAACCATATGACAATAGTAAGTGATGAAATGCTTGCTGAAATCAATTCGCATTTCAAGAAAGATATCGAAAAACAAGAGAAACATAAAAAGAAAATTGACGAATACAAAAAGAAAGTCGATAAATCTGATGCAGATGAAAAGAAGCACGAAGAAGCTCCACCTGTTGCTGTTCCTGAACCTGTCAAAGAGGAAACAGTTCCTGTTTCAAAAGAACCGGTTCTGGAACCTGGAATAGAAAAGAGCGAAGAAGCATTAGAAGAAACTCCCGCTGTTGAAGCAATTGAACCGGTTAAAGAAAGCACAGAAATCAAATCTGAAACTGTACCGGAACAAAAAGCTACCACAGAAGCCACAGCTACTGAGACTGAATCAAAAGTTACTGAAGCTAAGAATGAACCGGAAGAAAGTGATGTTGCAGCCGGCATTGAAGAACAGGTTATTGTTGAAGCTGAAGCTGTAACGGAAGCTCCTGAAACAGTAGAACCAATAAAATCTTTTAGAACAAAAGCAGAGATTGAATTAGACACTCGTAAAAAGGGTTTGACCATTGTAGGTAAAATTGATCTAAATAGAAAACGTAAAGATGATAGAAAAGATGATAGAGGTGCAAGGCCGGATCAACAGAAGCAAGATGGAAATAAAACTGGGCAGACGAATGGTAATGTTGTAACTAAAAAAGTCGGTGAAGTGGAATCGGAAGCCGATAAAAAGAAGAAGAAAAAAGTTCTTAAAGCAAAAAAGAAAACTAAAACCGGTGATGAACCGACTGATCCGATTGTAGCTAAGAAGAAAAAGAAAATTAAAAAATTAGAAGTAGATAAAAGAGAAGTAGAAGAAGCTATTAAACGCACACTGCTTAGTATAGATGAATCTGCAATGGGCGATAGAGCTTCTGCCAAAAAGAAAAAACGTAAAGAAAAAGCTGAAATTCAGGAAAAGATTCAAGAGCAAAAAGAGATTGAAAAATCGACTCTGAAAGTAACAGAATTTATTTCGGTTAATGAATTAGCTAATATGATGAAAGTTCCCGTTACCGATGTAATTCAAAAATGTCTTGGATTAGGAATAATGGTTTCGATTAATCAACGTCTTGATGTCGATACTATTACATTAGTTGCAGATGAATTTGAATTTAATATTGAGCTTCAGGAAGAATTCCATACAGATATAGATGTGGATGAAGCAGACTCACCGGAAACATTACAACCTCGTCCTGCCGTAGTTACAATCATGGGACACGTTGATCATGGTAAGACATCACTCTTGGATTATATAAGAAGAGAGAATGTGGTAGCAGGTGAATCAGGCGGAATTACTCAGCACATAGGTGCCTATAAAGTAATTATACAAGATGGAAGAGAAATTGCATTCTTGGATACACCGGGTCATGAAGCATTCACTGCAATGCGTGCTCGTGGTGCTAAGGTTACAGATATCGTTGTATTAATCGTTGCAGCGGATGATGCAGTGATGCCGCAGACAGTAGAGGCAATTAATCATGCTCAAGCTGCCGGTGTGCCGATTATTATTGCTATAAATAAAATTGATAAACCTAGTTCTAATATTGAAAAGATCAGACAGCAATTAGCAGATAGAAATGTACTTGTAGAGGAATGGGGCGGTAAATATCAGTGCGTAGAGATCTCTGCAAAAACCGGATTGAATGTTGATCTTCTACTTGAGAAAATTGTTCTCGAAGCTGAGCTTCTCGAACTAAAAGCTAATCCCGATAGAGATGCTCGCGGTACTATTATTGAGTCTCAGTTAGATAAAGGTCGTGGTATTACTGCTACTGTCCTTGTTCAAAAAGGGACATTAAGAATTGGCGATCCATTCGTAGCAGGAGTTGTTCATGGTCGTGTTCGTGCAATGTTTGATGAAAGAAATAATAAAGTAAGTGAAGCAGGTCCATCAACTCCTGTATTGGTTCTTGGGTTTGAAAATGCACCTCAAGCCGGTGATACATTTATTAGTGTTGAATCCGAGAGAGCTGCACGCGAAATTTCAATTAAGCGTTCACAAGTAAAACGTGAGCAGGATCATAGACAAGTAAAATTAATTACTTTAGATGAAATAGCTAATCAGATAAGTATCGGAGGAGTAAAAGAATTACCAATCATCGTAAAAGGTGATGTGGATGGTTCTATCGAAGCATTATCGGATTCTTTTATGAAAATTGCGAATAAAGAAGTGAATGTACGCGTAATCCATAAAGGTGTCGGAGCAATTAGCGAAGGAGACGTTCTTCTGGCTGCTGCATCTAATGCTATTATTATTGGATTCCATGTAAGACCCAATGTTAATGCACGTAAGCTTGCCGAAACACAAAAAGTTGATATCAGACTTTATAATGTAATCTATGATGCTATTAATGAAGTTAGATCAGCAATTGAAGGTATGTTATCGCCGACTCTTTCAGAAGAGATGGTTGCCGCAGTAGAAGTAAGACAAACTTTCAAAGTTCCTAAAGCAGGCACTATTGCAGGTTGTTACGTTACCGAGGGTAAGATCACAAGGCAAAATAAAATTCGTCTTATTAGAGATGGAATCGTTATCTATGAAGGTGATTTAAGTACATTAAAGAGATTCAAAGACGATGTTAAAGAAGTGGATGCAGGTTATGAATGCGGTCTTGCAATTGCAAGCTTTAATGATATTAAAGTAGGCGATGTAATCGAAGCATATAAAATTATTGAAACAAAGAAAAAATTGGTATAATGTCGCATAGAATAAAAAAAGTGGAAAGTTTTATTAAAGAAGAACTTAGCTCTATATTTCTTCTTAAAATACAAGATCCTAATATTGGATTATTGACTATTACAAGTGTGAAAGTTACTCCTGATCTTAAAATAGCAAGGGTGTATCTTTCTGTATTTGATAAAGAGAAAAGAGCAATGGTACTTGAAAAAGTTCATGAAATGAAGAGTAGATTCCGTACAGAATTAGCTCGTAGGATTACTCTTCGTTCCGTGCCCGATTTAGAATTCTATATTGACGATACTCTTGATTACGTAGAGAAGATGGAAAATTTATTCAAAGAAATTCATAAAAATGATTCTAAGAACGAAGAGTGATTTTAGCGATATAGATTTTAATAAGGGAGAGGTGATACTTATTGATAAGGAGAAAGGTTTTACTTCCTTTGATATAGTACATCGGATGCGGCGACTTTCAGGAGTTAAAAAAGTCGGACATGCGGGCACTCTTGATCCTAAAGCATCGGGTTTATTGATTATTTGTACAGGTAAGAAAACTAAAGAGATTACTGAATATCAGAATCTCGAAAAGACGTATGAGGGCATATTTACTATTGGAAACACCACTCCTTCTTTTGATTCCGAGACTGAATTTGACAGTGACCATTTAGATATTGCTGCCAATATTACTCTCGAACAAATAGAAGAAGCAAAGAAAGAATTTATGGGAGCAATTTACCAAGTGCCGCCAATGTATTCGGCACTTAAACTAAATGGTAAAGCACTCTATAAATATGCACGCAAAGGCGTAACAGTGGAACGAGCGCCTCGTCCTGTGGAAATTTATTCTTTTAATATTTTGAAATTCGAGTTCCCTGATATCCATTTTGAAATAAAATGCTCGAAAGGTACTTATATAAGAGTAATAGCAAATGATTTAGGTGCTAAACTTGGATGTGGAGCTTTTTTGAAATCTTTAAGGCGAACTCAAATAGGGAGTTATAATGTATCTGATGCTTTTGAAGTGGAAGAACTAAAAAAATTACTCATTCCTAATCCGGTTAATTAGAGCAATAGATGAATTTATATACTGATAGTTCTATTATTGATAAAAATAAGACGTATGTTGTTACCGTTGGTACTTTTGATGGGGTTCATCTCGGTCATCAGGAAATTTTAGCTTCATTAATCAATGAAGGGAAATTATTAGATGCTGAAACTTTGGTTTTTACATTTGAACCGCATCCAAGATCGATTGTATCAAAGGATTTTAATTTAAGATTAATTACTACTTATTCAGAAAAAGCAGAGCTCTTTGAAAATCATGGCATTCAAAATCTTTTCATTGCCTCTTTTAATGAAGAATTTGCTAAACTTTCGTTTGAAGAATTTATCAAAAAATATTTTGTTGATAAAATTAATACGAAAAAAATAGTTATAGGGCATGATCACCGTTTTGGTAATGGTAGAAGCGGAGACGAAAACAATCTAAAACAACTTGGCGTAAAGTATGGTTTTGATGTTGAATCTGTCTCTGCCAAAATTATTGGAGATGAAATTGTCAGCAGTACTAAGATTCGGCATTATTTAGAAAGCGGAGATATTAAGAAGGCAAATCACTTTTTAAACAGGAATTATAGTATTTCCGGAATCGTAGTAGAAGGGGCTAAGAGAGGAAGAACTTTAGGATATCCTACTGCAAATATTAACGTACAAAATAGCAGAAAGGCAATTCCTGCAACGGGTGTTTATATTGCATATTCAACTTTAGAAGGGACTAAATATTCTTCAATTGTCAATATTGGTTTACGCCCTACTTTTACAGATAGTCATGAAGTTGTAATTGAATCAAATTTACTCGATTTTGAAGGTACATTTTATGGCAAAGAGATAAAAATAGAATTTGTTGATAGATTAAGAGATGAAATTAAGTTTTCGAGTAAGGAAGAATTAATTTCACAGCTTAATTTGGATAAAGAGAAAGCAAAAAAATTTTTATAAATAACTAATTAATCCCGGAAAGGTTCTGGGATTCAATCGTAAAACAAATAAGGAGCAGTAAAATGAATTTAACCAAAGAAGAAAAATTGGAATTTGTTAAAAAATTTGGTAAAAACGAAAAAGACAGCGGAACTGCCGAAGTTCAGATTGCGCTAATTACCGCAAGAATTAACAAATTAACAGGACACTTCAATGCACACAAAAAAGATCACTCATCAAGACGTGGATTGATGCAGCTTGTAGGTAAAAGAAGAAGACTTCTCGATTACTTAATCGATCGTGATATTGAAAGATACAGAGCAATAATTAATGAACTTAATATTAGAAAATAAAAGGTAGATAAATGGTCGTTAGAAAAGAAGTCGAGATTGGAAATAAAAAGCTCATAATTGAAACAGGTAAACTTGCAAAACAGGCGAATGGATCAGTTACAGTTCAGTATGGTGATACAGTAGTTTTAGTTACGGCGGTAGCAGGTGGAAAAAGAGATGATATAGATTTCTTCCCATTATCTGTTGAATATCGTGAAAAAGCATTTGCAGCGGGAAAAATTCCCGGTGGATTTCTTAAAAGAGAAGGTAAACCTTCCGATAAAGAAGTCTTAAGCGGAAGATTAATTGATAGACCAATAAGACCTTTATTTGCAGATAATTATACAAATGATACTCAGGTAGTTGCTTTTGTATATTCTTATGATAATGAAAATGATGCAGATGTTCTTGCTGCAGTTGGAGCTTCGGCTGCATTGACAATCTCCGATATTCCATTTCTTGAACCTATCGGTGAAGTTCGTGTCGGAAGAGTTAATGGTGAATTTATTGTTAATCCTACGGCACCGGAACTTGAATTAAGTGATATTGAATTAGTGGTTGCAGGTACTGAAAGTTCGGTTATGATGGTTGAAGGTGAATCTAAAAATGTAACTGAAGAAGACTTACTAGCAGCTCTTAAATTCGCACAAACAGAGATACAAAAACTTATAACCGTTCAATTGGAATTGCGCGAACTTTGCGGAAAACCTAAAATGGTTGTCGAGCCAAAAGTGATTGACGAAAATTTAGTTAAAGATGTTAATGAATTAGCGTTGGAGAAATTCAAAGTTATTGTTTCTGAAGTTCTTGCTAAAGAAGAAAGATCAGCTAAGAATAATGAATTAACAGAAGAAGTACTCACATCATTAGCGGAAAAATATCCGGAACAGGAAAAAGAGATTAAATCTATTCTTCATGATATGGAAAAAGATTTAATGCGTAAAAGAATTCTTGAAGAAGGATTAAGATTAGACGGAAGAAATCTTACTCAGGTGAGACCAATAGCGGTTGAATTAGGGATATTACCGAGAACCCATGGTTCAGCTCTATTTACCAGAGGAGAGACACAAAGTTTATCCACAATTACCTTGGGTACTAAAGGGGATGAACAAATAATTGATGGTCTTGGAATTGAATATAAAAAGAGATTCATCCTTCACTATAATTTCCCTCCATTCAGTGTCGGAGAAACCGGAAGATTTACCGGTATTGGAAGAAGAGAAGTAGGGCATGGAAATCTTGCTGAGAGAGCAATAAAATATATTGTTCCGGTTGATGAAAAATTCCCTTACACAATACGATTAAATTCTGATATCTTGGAATCCAATGGCTCTTCATCAATGGCAACTGTATGCGCAGGTTCATTAGCATTAATGGATGGCGGAGTGCCGGTGAGATGTTCAGTTGCCGGTATCGCTATGGGTCTTGTAAAAGAAGGTGAGAAATTTGCTGTTCTTACCGATATACTTGGTAATGAAGATCATCTTGGTGATATGGATTTCAAAGTAGCAGGTACAGACACAGGAATCACTGCTATTCAGATGGATATCAAGATTCAAGGAATCTCATTTGAAATTATGGAGAAAGCATTAGCGCAGGCTAAAGAAGGAAGATTGCATATTCTTGGAATTATGGATGAAGCAATTTCTACTCCTAGAGCTACAATTTCACAATGGGCTCCGACTTTACTTTCTACAAAGATTAAGACCGAGAAGATCGGTGCTGTTATCGGACCGGGTGGTAAAGTAATTCAGAAAATTCAAAAAGATTTTAGCGTAGAAGTATTTATTGATGAAGATGGAACTGTAAGAATTTCAGGTATGGATGCTAAATTAGCGAGAGAAGCGAAAGAATTCGTTAAGGCGTTAGTATCTGAACCGGAAGTAGGAAAAACTTATAGTGGAAAAGTAGTAAAGATAGCTGATTTTGGTGCATTTGTAGAAATCCTTCCCGGAACTCAAGGTTTACTCCACATTTCGCAGATTGATAATAAGCGAAT
>Ga0209643_1002525_pt1 | contig 11620 bp, 11 predicted proteins | sample AutmiccBRH37_all_FD_187383 | JGI IMG/M metagenome (GOLD analysis project Ga0209643, IMG submission 187383) | Deep subsurface microbial communities from Mt. Terri, Switzerland - Autotrophic microbial communities BRH/37_all (SPAdes) (version 2) | ecosystem: Environmental > Aquatic > Deep... | reverse complement strand
GCTGAAGTCCATGGTCCGCGCGATGGCGCAGAAGACGGCGGCGCTGGAGGACGAGAATGCGGCTTTGAAAGCCCGCAGCTCGGATGCCGACGAGCGGATCAAGCGGCTGATGCAGATCCTCAAGGCCCCGCGCGGATCACAACGTCGCCCACGATGATCTTAAGATCGGACCTGCCGACTGGAGGCGATGCTTCGGTTGCACAATCCGCGACGACCAGTTCGGCGAACATCGGCAGCGCCGCCACGCTCTCGGGCACCACCAGGTTGCCCTTGCGTATCTGCTTGCGCCAATCGTAAATCTGCCAGCGGGTCGTGCCGTGCTTGCGCGCAACATCGGCCAGCTTCACCCCCGGCATCATGCTTTCGACCGCGATCCGCGCTCGCTCCACCTTGGTGCGCTGCCGCCGACCACTTGGCCCATCGACCACTTCCAACCGGGAAACCCCAACACCCCTTGAGACGTCCAAATGGACGCCCTTCTTGCCGTCTCTCTCCAAATCCAACACCTCCGCGACACATGCGTGCGAAGTATGGCTGGGTCAGATCAGGAGGGGCAGTAGGGGGGCGGCGTCGCGCCTACGATCATGCGGCGGACGGGCATGTCGAAACCGACGGTCTGGCGCTGGCAGGAGCGGTATCTTGATGAAGGCGTGCCTGGGCTCAAGCGGGACAAGACGCGGCCCTCGCGGGTGCCGCCCCTGCCCAGAGAAGTCCGACTGAAGGTGATCGCGAAGACCGTGCGGGAAACGCCGGCCAATGCCACGCACTGGAGCCGTGCGATGATGGCCGAGGCGGTGGGCATATCGCCCTCGAGCGTGGGGCGCATATGGGCGGATGCCGGGCTGAAGCCGCATATCGTGAAGGGGTTCAAGGTCTCGAACGACCCGATGTTCGAGGCGAAGGTCACCGAGATCGTCGGCCTCTACCTCGATCCGCCGGAGCGGGCGGTGGTGCTCTGCGTCGACGAGAAGTCGCAGATCCAGGCGCTCGACCGGACCCAGCCCGGGCTGCCGCTGAAGAAGGGGCGCGCGGCTACCATGACGCACGATTACAAGCGCCACGGCACCACCACGCTCTTCGCCGCGCTGGACGTCAAGTCGGGTCTGGTCATCGGGGAATGCATGCCGCACCACCGGGCGAAGGAGTTCCTGACCTTCCTGCGCCGCTTCGACCGGGCCGCTCTCAAGCCGCGCGACGTGCATCTGGTGCTCGACAACTACGCGACCCACAAGACGCCCGAGGTGCAGGCCTGGCTGACGAAGCATCCACGGTTCAAGCTCCATTTCACGCCCACCAGCGCATCATGGATGAATCTGGTCGAGCGCTTCTTCGCCGAGATCACAGCAAAGCGCATCCGACGTGGCAGCTACTCCAGCGTCGACGATCTCGAGGGCGCGATCTACGACTACCTCCTGCAGCACAACGCCAAGCCGAAGCCCTTCGTCTGGAGCAAGACCGCCGAAGACATCATCACCCGCGAACGCCGGGCGCTTGATGCACTCGATGAAATCAGAGGAAATCGGTAGCAAGTGGTCAGACTCGGAACACTAGGGATGGTCGACATCGGAACTGGGTAGAAAGGAACCACGATTCTCGCGGAGAGTGTCAGAAGAACGGTGCCGATGAGTTAGTTGCGAACTCTCGGGACAGACTTGCGATTGGTTGGCGTTGAGTGGATTCCAAATTCATGTTGTTAGTCCTTGTGTCAGCTGGTCGTTGATATGGTTTTTGTAATGGTGAGTTCACATCCGCTTGGCGACCTCTTCGAGCATGACCTCGGTGGCACCGCCGCCGATGGCCTGGACACGGGCATCGCGCGACATGCGTTCCACGGGTGTTTCCCTCATATAGCCCATACCGCCATGGAACTGGACACAGTCGTAAAGCACGCTGTTCACCAGCTCGCCACAATAGGCCTTGACCATCGATACTTCTTTGACGCAATCGCGGCCCGCGGCGTCTAGTGACGCAGCGTGATAGGTAAGCTGGCGGCCCGCCTCAATCCGGGTCTGGCAATCGGCCAACCGCTGGCGCACTGCCTGCTTGTCCCACAGCACACCACCGAAAGCTTTGCGCTGCTTGACGTAATCCACAGTCATTTCCAGTGCGGATTGCGCTTCGGCGCAGGCCATTGCACCCAGCACGATCCGTTCGTTCTGGAAGTTCTTCATCACCGAGTAGAAGCCCCGGTTCACCTCCCCCAGCACGTTCTCTGCCGGGATGCGCACATCCTCGAAGATCAGTTCGGCGGTGTCCGAGCACAGCCAGCCGGTCTTGTTCAGCGCCCGGCCGACAGAGAACCCCGGCGTGCCCTTTTCGACCGTGAACATGGTGATCCCGCGCGAGCCCTTGGCGTCCGGGTCGGTCTTGGCGCCGACGAAATAGATGTCGCCATGCACGCCGTTGGTGATGAACATCTTGGTGCCGTTGATCACCCAGTCCGATCCGTCCTGCACCGCGCGCGTGCGCATCCCCGCCACGTCAGACCCGGCGCCCGGTTCGGTCACGGCCACTGCGGCGATCTTTTCGCCCGAGGTGATCGAGGGCATCCAGCGCGCCTTTTGTTCCGGCGTACCGGCGTTTTCAAGATGCGGCGAGGCCATGTCGGTATGGACCAGAACCGTGGCCGAAAACCCGCCGAAGGTGGAGCGACCCACTTCCTCGGCCAGCACGATGCTGGACATCACATTTAGCCCTGCGCCGCCATATTGCTCGTCATAGCGCATGCCCAGCACGCCCAGATCGCCCATCCGGCGCAGCACGTCACGCGGCACCATGCCATCCTTTTCCCAAGCGTCGGCCTTGGCCGTCACTTCGGTTTCGACGAAGCGGCGCAGCTGCGCGCGGATCATGTTCAGGTCCTCACTGAACGGGCCTGTGGCCGCATCAATCATGTCATGCTTGGTCATCGGGTTTCCTCCGGATCGAGTTTTACAAGGGGCGCTTGCCCGGCGACGGTGTCGCCGGCGGCGCAGTAGATTTCGGCCACGATGCCCGCAACCGGGGCGGCCAGGCTTTGCAGCAACTTCATCGCCTCAAGCACCACCAATGTATCGCCCGCCTCGACCCGATCGCCGGGCGCGACGCGCAGTTCAACTACTGCACCGGGCATCGGCGCGACAAGCAAATCTGCCCCGCCGGCCTGTCCCGCAGCGCGTTGCAGGTGTCTGTCCTCCAGCGTTTCCATGGCAAACCCGGCCATACCATCCGGCGTGGATAGAAACACCTGCCAGTGATCTTTCGTGCGGCGCAGGTGGGCGGCGCGGGTAAAGGGCACCCCGCCGATACGGCCAGTCAGGCGGTCGGCGGTCAGGCCGGGCGCTTCGACGGCAACAGGGGTGCCGTCCGGCAATCTGATCGTCAGATGCCTTTTATCGCCCGCCGCGCAGGTAGGGTCTTCGTCGCCCGAGGCCCAATAGAAGGCAGCGCCAGGCCGGCCTGCGGGCGCGGTCAGACGCCACGCACCTAGACCTTGCCAGGGGGTGTTCCCAGCCGTCGGGACCAGATGTAAATGCAGGGCAAGTGTGGCCAGCGCGCGGCTTTGCGCATCGGGTTCGGGGGGTGCCCAGCCGTTCGCAAACATCTCGCCAAGCCCGGCGGTGTGATGCCGGATCGCGGCAAAGTCGGGATGAATTAACAAGGCGCGCTGAAACGCGAGGTTCAGCCCCACCCCGCCCACGGCAAAGCCGTCGATTGCGGCCACGCTCTCGCGGATGGCCTGCGCCCGGTCCGGCGCATGGACGATCAGCTTGGCCAACATGGAATCGTAGTGATGGCCGACAATTGAACCTTCCCCGACGCCCGTATCCAGCCGCACGCCCGAAGGCGGCACCCACAGCGTGATCCTGCCGGTTTCGGGGCGGTAATCATCGGCCGGGTTTTCGGCGGCAATGCGCACTTCGATGGCGTGGCCTTCGAAGTGCACGTCGGGTTGCTGGAATGTCAGCCGCTCGCCCCGCGCGATGCGCAACTGCCATTCAACCAAGTCGATTCCGGTGATCGCCTCGGTCACGGGATGTTCGACCTGAAGGCGGGTGTTCACCTCAAGGAAGTAATAGGCGCGGCGTTCGGGGTCATAGAGATATTCAACCGTTCCGGCAGAGCGGTATCCGATCGCCTGGGCAAGCCGCACCGCGGCGGCGCGCATGTCGTCGCGCAGATCGCCGGGCAGATCGGGCGCGGGGGCCTCCTCGATCAGCTTCTGGTGATTGCGTTGCAGCGAACAGTCCCGGTCGCCGAGATGAACCAGGTTGCCATGGGTGTCGCCCAGCACCTGCACCTCGACATGGCGGGCGCGCGGGGCATAGCGTTCCAGGAACACCGACGGATCGCCAAACGCACCCTTCGCCTCGGCCCGGGCAGAGGCAATGGCCTCGGGCGCGGCGGCGATGTCGGTGACAAGACGCATCCCGCGCCCGCCACCGCCGGCGCTGGCCTTGACCAGGAATGGCGCGCCGAGCGCCTTGGCCTCTTGCAGCAGGCGCGCGTCCGATTGATCGGAACCGCGGTAACCTGGCAGCACCGGCACCCCAGCGGCCTCGGCGGCGGCCTTCGCCGCGATCTTGGACCCCATCTGAGCGATGGCGTCGGGTACCGGCCCGATAAAGACCAGACCCGCGGCCTCGACCGCTGCCGCGAAATCGGCGTTTTCGGACAGAAAGCCATAGCCGGGATGCACGGCACCCGCGCCCGTGGCGCGCGCGGCCTCCAGAATGGCCGCGACGTTCAGATAGCTGGCGGCGGCGGCGGCGGGGCCGATGCAGACGGCGTGATCGGCCTCGGCCACGAAGGGGGCGTCGCGGTCGGCCTCGGAAAAGACCGCAACCGTTTCCAGCCCCAGCTTGTGGCACCCACGCTGGATGCGCCGGGCGATCTCGCCCCGGTTGGCGATCAGGACGCGGGTGAAACTCATTTCACCCTCCACGAAGGCACGCTCTTGTTGAGAAAGCTGTTGATGCCTTCAATGCCTTCCCTGGTTTCCCAGGCATCGGCCAGACGGTCGGCGGTGTAGATCATGTTGGTTTCCAGATCGTGACTGGCGACATAAGCGATCAGCGCCTTGGTATCCGCCACCGCGCCGGGTGCTGCCTGAAGGTGATCGTACACCACCCGTTCGACGGCGGCATCCAACGCGTTGGCGGCGACGACCTCGGTGAGGAGCCCGATCCTTTCGGCGCGCGCGCTGTCAAAGAGCGCGCCCGACAGCATGGTTTCACGCGCGCGCACCTTGCCGATGCGGGCCACTACGTAGGGCGAGATATTGGCGGGCAGCAGACCCAGTTTCACTTCGGTCAGGCCATAGCGTGCGCCTTCTGCGCCGATGGTATAGTCGCAGACCGAAATCATGCCGACGCCACCGCCATATGCCGGCCCGTTGATCCGCCCGATCAGGGGCTTTTGCAGCGTGTCCAGTCGGCGCAGAAGATGCGCCAGCGTGGCGCTTTGTTCGACCCGCTCGGCGCGGGATTTTTCGACGTTTGAGGCGAACCAGTTGAAATCCCCTCCAGCGCAAAAGCTTTTGCCGGCACCGGTCAGGATCACGATGCGCACCTTGGCATCTGAGGCCAGATCCTCGACTGCGTCGAAAAGCTCGGCGATCAGATCGCCGTTCAGGGCATTGTGCTTGTCAGGGCGGTTGAGCGTGACCGTGGCAACGCCACGCGCATCGGTTTCGACAAGGATGGTTTCATAAGTTGTTGTCATGACATCGGCCTCACATTCTGAAGACGGGCGTGTGGCGCCCTGCCTCGGGCACCGATGAGACAATGGCCAGACATAGGCCCAGAATATCGCGGGTCTGTCCGGGCTCGATCAGCCCGTCATCCCAGAGCCGCGAAGTGGCGTAATACGGATCGGACTGTTCGCCATATTGGGCACCCACCTGCGCCTCGATCCGCGCAAGATCGGTCTCCATCCTTTCAGGCTCGCCGCCTTTCTGGCGGCGCAGTTCCTGCATCACGTTGCTCGCGATTTCCGCGGACATGGTGGCCAACTCCGCCGTTGGCCAGGCAAAGAGGAAATTCGGTGCAAATCCGCGTCCGCACATGCCGTAATTGCCCGCGCCATAGGATCCGCCAAGCAGGACCGACAGGCGCGGCACCTTGGCGACGGACAAGGCATAGACCAGCTTGGCGCCGTTCTTGGCGATGCCGCCGCGCTCCGCCTCGGTCCCGACCATGAAACCCGAGATGTTGTGCAGGAACAGTAGCGGGATATTGCGCTGGTCGCACATCGAGACGAACTGCGCGCCCTTCAGCGAACTGTCCGACATCAGCGCGCCGTTGTTGCCCAGGATACCGACCCGATAGCCGTGGATCCGCCCGGTGCCGCAAACCAGCGTCTCGCCCCAGCCGGGCTTGAATTCGCGGAACTCGCCCGCGTCGATCATGCGCAGCAGAACTTCGCGCACGTCATAGGGCTGCTTGCGGTCGGCGCTGATGATGCCGAGCAACTCTGACGGGTCATGCGCGGGCGGCGCGGGGGCTGCGTCGGGCTGCATCGGGCGCGATGGGCCAAGTTCTGCCACGATGTCGCGCATCAGCGCCAGCGCATGGTATTCATCCTCGGCAAGATGGTCGGACACGCCCGAGACGCGCGAATGCATCTCGGCACCACCCAGCGTCTCGCCATCGGCCACTTCGTTGATCGCCGCCTTGACGATCGAGGGGCCGCCCAGATGGATGCGCGCGTTGCCGCGCACCATGATGACCTCGTCCGACAGCGCGGGAATATAGGCCCCGCCTGCCGTGCAGCCGCCGAACACGGCCGAGATCTGCGGTAAGCCGCTGGCCGACATGTTGGCCTGGCGATAGAAGGAATTGCCGAAATGGCGGGCGTCGGGAAAGACCCGGTCCTGCTCGGGCAGATAGGCCCCGCCGCAATCCACCAGATAAAGGCAGGGCAACCGGTTTTCCGCCGCGATTTCCTGGGCGCGGATGTGCTTTTGCACCGTCTCGTGGTAAAATGATCCACCCTTCACCGTCGCGTCATTGGCGATCACCATGCAGGGCAGCCCATGAACGATGCCGATGCCGGTCACGATCCCCGCACCGGGCACCTCGCCGCCGTATTGCCCGTAGGCCGAGAGCGACGACAGTTCCAGAAACGCCGTGCCCGGATCCACCAGCAAGTCGATCCTCTCGCGGACCAGCAGCTTGCCGCGCTTGCGGTGGCGTTCGACCATGTCGGGACGTCCGCCCGAGGTGGCCTCGGCAATCCGCGCGCGCAGGGTCTCGACCCGCGCGCTTTGCGCCAGGTGATTGCGTGCGTAGATCTCTGATGCGGTCAGCACTGCTGTTTCAAGGCGCGCCATGTGTCAAGTCTCCTGTCTTTCAAGTATTCCGTTGAGGAACAATTCGGCATAGGTGCGTGACAGCGCCTCTGCGCTGCCGCGGTGCGGATCGAACCATTCCAGCGTGGCGTTCAGCGCACCGATCAACATCAGGCGCAGGCGGCGGATGTCCACGTCGCTTTTCAGCGCGCCGTCTGCCTGAAGCCGGGACAACAGGCGGTCCCATTCGGCCTCATAGGCGCGACGCATCGGCAGATTCGCATCCCGGACGGATTGCGGCACCTGCCCGAAAATGCGCACATTGGCCGAGGAATAATCGCTGACGTCCAGAAGCGCGCGCAGATGCGCCCCGATCGCCGCCCGCAGGATCGCCTCGGCGTCGGTGCCCTCGGGCAAGGCGGAAACAGCTTGGCGCATGCTCTCGTGAACGACCTGAATGCCTGCATCCAGAACGCCCGCGACGGTCTCGTCCTTGGAGCCGAAATGGTAATATATGCTGCCCGCCTTGATCCCTGCGGCCTCGGCGATCTTTCGAAGAGAGACGGACCCATAGCCTTGTTCGCCGAAGAGCCGCGCCGCTATCCAGCACGCCATCACGCCCGACCGCGCTCCGGGGGATCTCGCTGAGCTTGCGCGCTGTGGTATTCGCCATGGGGTCACTTTACGGTATACCGCCTAACTAACACCCGCTAGGTAATTGGTACCAATGAGTCAACCGTCCCGAACGTGTTGGGTTGGAATTTGTGGCAAATCCCGTCCGGGTAATCGTCATGGGACCGCCGGAAGTGCCGGTCGCCAGCCAAGGCCCGAATACGTGGCTTGGCGGGCGTGGGTCAGATCGTGAAGCCGCCGCCGCAAATGATGTGCTGACCCGAAATGAAGTTCGATTCGGGCGTACAGAACAAATAGACCGCACCGGCGGCCTCTTCCGGAGTGCCGACCCGGCCCAGCGGGATCATGCGCTCCATTTGGGACAAGAGATCGGGGTTCACACCAACCTTGATCTCTTTGTCTTCCACCTTGATCGTGCTGTCGCCTTTGGCGCTGCCCTCGGTCAGCCGCGTGCGGATCGGGCCAAAGGCCACCGCGTTGACGTTGACCTTGTAGCGGCCCCATTCCTTGGCCATCGTCCGGGTGACACCCAGAATACCGGCCTTGGCGGCCGCGTAGTTGATCTGGCCGGCATTGCCGCCGGTCCCCGCGATGGATGAGATATTCACCACCTTGCGGAACACTTCCTGCCCGGCGGCGGCCTCTTCTTTGGCCTTGGCGCTGATCACCGGCTGAGCGGCGCGCAGAATCCTGAAGGGCGCGGTCAGATGAACGTCGATGATTGCCTGCCACTGTTCGTCGGACATCTTCTGAACGACGCTGTCCCAAGTATAGCCAGCGTTGTTCACGATGATGTCCAGCCCGCCAAAGCTGTTCACACCCGTCTTGATGAAACGTTCGGCAAAACCGTCTGCTGTCACGCTGCCGGCGCAAACTACGGCCTCGCCACCCGCAGCACGAATGGCCTCGGCGGTGTCATTGGCCGGGTCGGCATCCAGATCGTTGACCACAACGCGCGCCCCTTCCGAGGCCAGCTTGAGCGCGATCTCGCGGCCGATACCTCGGCCCGAACCGGAGACCAGCGCAACGCGCCCGTCAAGTTTTCCAGTCATGTTTTCTCCTCCCGATTGGTGCTGTCACGCTTTTTCATAAAGCGTGGTCACACAAGCCCCGCCAAGACCCAGATTATGCTGGAGCGCCAGCCGCGCGCCCTCCACCTGCCGGGCATCTGCCTGCCCGCGCAACTGCTGAACCAGTTCGTTGCATTGCGCCAGGCCGGTCGCCCCCAGCGGATGCCCCTTGGACAACAGCCCGCCCGACGGATTGGTCACGAATTTGCCGCCATAGGTGTTGTCGCCGTCATCGACGAATTTTGCCGCATCACCGCGGCGGCAAAGCCCAAGCGCCTCGTAGGTGATCAGCTCGTTATGGGCGAAACAGTCATGCAGTTCGACCACGTCCACATCCTGGGGCCCGATGCCCGCCGCCTCATAGACCTGATCGGCGGCGCGTTTGGCCATCGAATAGCCGACGACCTCGCGCATGTCATGCGCGCCGAAGGTTTCCGGGCCGTCCGTCGTCATGGCCTGAGCGGCAATGCGCACCGAGCTGTCCAGACCGTGCTTGTCGGCGAAGGCATTGGAGCACACGATTGCCGCAGCCGCGCCACAGGTCGGTGGGCAAGCCATCAGCTTTGTCATGACGCCGGGCCAGACGACCTGTGCCGCCATCACTTCTTCCGGCGTCACTTCCTGCCGGAACAGCGCCACCGGGTTCCTGGACGCATGCCGACTGGCTTTGGCGCGGATTTTCGCGAAGGTTTGCAGCGTAGTGCCGAACTCTTCCATATGCGCTTTGCCCGCGCCGCCGAAATAGCGCAGCGCCAGCGGAATCTCCGTGTTGCCCACCAGCACGTCGGTCTCGGCGTCGAAGGACGTGAAGGGGCTGACCCGATCGTGGAACATCGCGCCGATTGCGCCAGGCTGCATCTGCTCGAAGCCAAGCGCCAGAGCACATTCCACCGCACCGCTTTCAAGTGCCTGACGGGCCAGGAACAGGGCCGACGAACCGGTCGAGCAGTTGTTGTTCACATTCAGAACCGGTATCCCGGTCATGCCGACGTGATACAAGGCCCGCTGGCCGCTGGTGCTGTCACCATAGACATATCCCACATAGGCCTGCTGAACCTTGTCATAATCCAGCCCCGCATCGGCAAGCGCGGCACGGGTGGCCGCAGCAGCCATAACATCATAGCTTTCGGACTTTCCCGGCTTCTGAAATGGGACCATCCCGACGCCGACGACATAGGCTTTGTCTTTCATTTCTCTCTCTCCCATGCTTGGCCCGGCCATCGTGAACGGTAAGCCATGTCAATTTCTAACACATGTTTGATTTTAGCGCTCAGCCTTGATAACTGTCAACATAGCTAAACCGTGATGTAGGGAGCTTGCGTCATTTGCCAACACATGACTGATTTTCTTGACCGCGCGTTCCGCAAGCCAGCGCCTTTCAGGCGTTCGGGTCCCGGCATGACTGTCGATAAACGCCTGACGTCTGGTTCCGGTAACCAGTGGTACCCAACCCACCAAAAGGAGAGATAATGGCGTATTGTTACGAATTCAAAGGGTTCTTGCCCGTTGTGCCCGAGGATACATATGTCCATCCTCAGGCGGTTCTGATCGGAAATGTCATCCTGGGTCATGGATGCTATATCGGACCCGGAGCAAGCCTGCGGGGCGATTTCGGCAGGATCGTGATCGGGGATGGTGCCAATGTGCAGGACAACTGCATCATCCATTCTTTTCCCGGCCGCGACGCAGTGGTGGGCACCGACGGTCATATCGGCCACGGCGCGATCCTGCACGGTTGCACAGTGGGTCGGAACGCCCTGGTCGGGATGAATGCCGTCATCATGGATGGCGTAGAGCTTGGTGCGGAATCAATCGTCGGCGCGCAGGCGTTCGTGCGGGGCGAAACGATAGTTCCACCGCGCTCGATGGTGGTCGGATCGCCGGCAAGGGTAATCCGCGACGTCACCGAGAAGGAAGTCGCTTGGAAAACACGCGGAACTGCCGAGTATCAGCAACTCGCGCGCGACTGTCTGGCCGGATTGAAGCCCGTCGAGCCGCTGAAGGCGGTCGAGACCGACAGGCCGCATATGGCCGCCTCCGACGTCCTGTCCATTCAGGAGGCGCGGCAGAAGCCATCCTGACCTGTTCCGGCAAACCGGACAGGTCAGGGTTCCCGCGCGCCTCAAAAGCCCCCGTTGGCATCGCCTTGACGCGGGACGGCAACTCCGTAGCGCGGTACGCCGCCCTGCCCTTCAGGCCGTCACAGCCGGAAGATCCCGTAATGCGGATCGTCTATCGGCGCGTTCAGCGCGGCGGAGATCGACATGCCGAGCGCGTTGCGCGTGTCCGCCGGGTCGAGGATGCCGTCATCCCACAACTCCGAGGTCGAGATATAGGCCTCGACGTCGCGCCGGAACTTCTCCAACACCGGGTCGCGGATTGCAGCGATTTCCGCTTCGGTCAGTTGCTTGCCTTCGCGTTCAAGCTGCCGGATCTTGACGTCGGCCATGGTGTTGGCGGCCTGATCCGCCCCCATCACGCCGATTTCCGCCTGCGGCCACATGAACAGCGTGCGCGCATCCCAGGCCCGCCCGCCCGTAATTACCGGCCCCGTAGGAGGCATTGGCAATCACGGTGAACTTGGGTGTGAGTGCTGGACGTAATCTCCCCAAAACGGCTGGATGAATTTTCCCCAGTTTGGCGCCGG
>Ga0209643_1002520_pt1 | contig 11650 bp, 9 predicted proteins | sample AutmiccBRH37_all_FD_187383 | JGI IMG/M metagenome (GOLD analysis project Ga0209643, IMG submission 187383) | Deep subsurface microbial communities from Mt. Terri, Switzerland - Autotrophic microbial communities BRH/37_all (SPAdes) (version 2) | ecosystem: Environmental > Aquatic > Deep subsurface... | reverse complement strand
ACGGCTTTCAGATCGAAGCGAACTTCGTGCCGACCGAAGCCAAGATCGCCCTGATCGACCGCCTCTCGCAAACCGGACTGGCGAAGATCGAGGTCACCTCCTTCACCTCGCCCAAGGCCATCCCCAATCTGCGCGACGCCGAGGACGTGATGCGCGGCATCCGCCGTGTGGAGGGCGTCGAGTACACCGTGCTGGTGCCCAACGTAAAGGGCTGCGAGCGCGCGCTGGCCTGCGAAGTGGACGAGATCAACCTGGTGATGTCGGCCAGCGACACCCATGGCCTGGCCAACCTGCGCATGACGCCCGAACAGTCGCTGGTGCAGTTCCGCGAAATCATCGAAGTCACTCGCGGCAGTGGCGTGTTCATCAACGCCTCGCTATCGACCACCTTCGGCTGCCCCTTCGAGGGCGACGTGCCCGAGCGGCGCGTCTATGAGCTGGTGCAACGCCTGCTGGAGATCGGCGTGCAGGGCATCACCCTCTGCGACACCACCGGCATGGCCGACCCGGCGCAGGTCGAGCGTATCTGCCGCGAAGTGCTGAACAGCTGGCCACAGGCAGTATTCACCGCACACTTCCACAACACCCGCGGCATGGGCCTGGCCAACGCGCTGGCAGCGCTGAACGCCGGCATCGACCGCTTCGACGCCTCTCTCGGCGGACTCGGCGGCTGCCCTTACGCGCCCGGCGCCAGCGGCAACATTTGCACAGAAGATCTCGTGCATATGTTCCAGCGCATGGGCCTAGACACCGGCGTCGATCTCGACTGTCTGCTGCAATGCGCCGCCGACCTGCCCCAACTGGTCGGCCACGACGTACCGGGCGCGGTACTCAAGGCCGGCAAGGCCGATCGTCGTTACCCGAAACCGAAGTGGATGGAGGAAGCTGGCGTTTGACCGAGTGCGGAGCGTCTGTTGGACGGCAAGGCCGATAACAATGATGATCTTCGTGATCGCTTGAACGCTTGGCCCCCGCTGCGCGAACTACAGAATGGCCAGGGCAAAGCCCAGAACAGGCCGGATATACGAATGCAACCGCGCTGACGACAGGATCGAAAAAGCTATTGCTCACTGCTTGTGGGGAGAGTCCATATACCATTTGTTAGACCTTACACCGCTACTTGAATGAACGGAAAAGTATTTATGAATTCTGTAAGGATAGTCTGGTTCATATGTAGCGAATTTATAGCATGCTCTCTAGCAGGGCCGTCAAAGACCTCGCGATTACGCAGGTATGCAATGCCAAAAATTGCTTCGTCCTCCTGAGCTGTAAAACTGCGGCCGGGGTTGAACCCGATTGTTTTACAGATATGGAAGCGAGGAGCATCAATGCTCAGCAATTCAGCTATGTAGTCTGGGTATGCTTCAGTTGACTCCATGATTCGAATAGCCCATTGCTGCAATTCATCTGTGCTTATTGAGTTGCTTAGGTAGCAATTCACGACAAAGGCAATGGTTGATGAATTTTTGCGAGTGAGTCCGTTCATGATCTAGGTCTAACGTTTGGTTAAGGGGCGGGCTTTAGCCCGTCCCAGAGAGCGAAGCGAACGAGTTGAAGGCTGTAATGGACTCTCCCTGCACCACCTTTCTTCTATAACACCGTGGTGACTGTTCGCTGGGAGAGGTGCGATGAAACGCATAGCAGTTGATTTAGCGCCAAGTCCGTTTACCAGGTTGCCGAGAGTGTCCAGGTCGGCCGAGTGGATCGGCGCAAGCGGCTCGATGCCGGGGCATTTGCGCGATATGTACAGGAGCAGATCGAGCCTGTCGAGTGGGTGATGGAAGCCTGTGGCACGGCTCACCATTGGGGCCGGTTGATGCAGGAGAAAGGCCATCGCGTCGTGCTTCTACACCCTCGTTATGTACGCCCGTATCGGCGGCGCAACAAGACCGATCGCAACGATTGCGACGCCATTCTGGAAGCGGCACGCTGCCAGGATATTCGCCCGGTGCCGGTCAAAACTGCGCAGCAGCAGCAAGCTGATCCATGGCGCAAGGCGGCGCTACTGGCAGCCAAGCGCTGCACGGCGCGAACACCGGAGCGTCTGACCCAGCTGCAAAGCTGGGCACTGCAAAACGCCGAACGCATCGGTCACAACAAGGCCGCGGTGGCGCTGGCGAACAAACTGGTGAGGATCTGTTGGGCGGTGTGGTGCCATGAACGTCGCTTTAGCGGTAACTGGCGCACCACAAAGCCCGCCTGACGGCGGGGTAAATATGAAGTGAGTTTCTAGTGGTTGTGGTGAGAAGCGAGACTGTCGGAACAGGCGAGTCCTGCAGCGGAGCAAGGCCAATAACAATCATGATCTTCGCGATCGCTTGAACGCTTGGCTCCCGCTGCGCGAACTACAGAATGGCCAGGGCAATGCCCAGAACAGGCCGGATATACGAATGAAACCGCGCTGGCGAAGTGGGCGAACATGACACCCTTGTTATGCATTTTCACTTCTGAAACTCAGCTTGATAAGCCAATAACACCCTCCCAGACTGATAATAATAAACCCTAAGCCTACTATTGCTAAGGGATCATATTTTTCCAAATCTAGTAAAATCACCTTCCGAGAAACAGCTATAACTGCTACCAATAAAACAACCTCTGCATGTATGACATTATTCTTGAAATACATTTCTACTGTCTCTACCAGCTCGAATCCAATGAGAATAATGAAAAAGAAACCAAAGATCCTAAACAACTCATCTATTTCAAGAAAAAGCACGTCATCCGTCGGATCAAACAAATCCATATAAAGAATGATAGCGAGCTCTACTATCGCGATAGCTACAATTATTGCCATCAAAATAAGAACGATAAAAGACATCCACTTTTTTGTTGTATTGATCATAGAAACAGCTTTATCGATTCTTTTGGTCACGAATCACATGCTCCTATCTTTGTATAACTATAATTAGACACCAAGTGCTATATAAGATACCGAACAGGCTTCGGTGTATAACATGCCGTTCGCCTTTCTCTCCGAGCCTCTAGCTCGGGCGTCTTAGGGACGCAGGATGTTTATCCCAGCCCAACGAGGTGGGTAATTGGTGCCGTCAAACGTTGCCCCGCCAGCGATCTTCCGCACACTCTCTACCTTTGCCGTGTCGATAAAGTGTCGAGACCATCTGTCGTCTATAGCCAGACAAACGTGGCGAGCGCAAGCGGCAGGCTATGCAAAGCCGAAGGCAGCTACCGCAGGCCAGAAAAACTAAGTTTAGTCTCTCAGTCCGTAGCAGTAGCGGCGGAATCATTTGCCCTGACAGAACTGCAGAATCGCCTCAGCCACCGCCTGCGGCGCCTCGCGCTGGGGGAAATGGCCGACGCCGGGCAATAGCTGACGGTGGTAAGGACCGCTGAACAAGGCCTCGCGCCCGGCCGAGGTTTCCGGTGCGTTGCAGGTATCGGCCTCGCCGTGCAGCACCAGCGTCGGCACGGCGAGCACCGGGGACGGTTGCAGCAGCGTCTCGTCCGACGCATAGGCAGGATCGCCGTCGACGAAGCCCCAGCGGTGGCGATAAGAATGCAGTACCACGGCAGCCCAGTCCGGGTTATCGAACGCCTTCAGCGCCTGGATGAAATCAGCCTCGGCGTACCAGCCGGCCGGTGACCAGGTATCCCACAGCAGCCGCGTAAAGGCCGCGCGATCCTCGTTTACCGTCTGCTCGCCGCGCGGGGTGGCCATGTACCAGTGGTACCAGTAGTTGCGCGCCTGGCTGAGCGAGATGTGCTGGTTCGGGTCATTGGTGCCATAGCCCACCGCGAGCATTACCAGCCGCGCGGCGGCGTGATGGCGCAGCCCGCAGGCATTGGCCACCGCCCGCGCGCCCCAGTCATGGCCGACCAGCACCGGCTGGTCGAGGCGCAATGCGTCGATGAAATCCAGCAGATCGCGGCCCAATGCGGCCAGCTGGCCGCTGCGTGGGGTCAGCGCATCGCGAAAGCGTGTCTGGCCGAAGCCGCGCAGCGTCGGGCAGAGCACCCGGTAGCCCGCTGCGGCCAGGCGCTCAGCGACCTCGGCCCAGCTCTCGGCACAGTCCGGCCAGCCATGCACGAGTACGGCGACCTGTTGGCCACGGGGATTCCATTCGAGATAAGCGATATCCAGCACCGGCGTGCTGACAAAGGCATAACGACTCATGCCGGCGTCTCCTTACGTTGGTCGAGCGGCCAGCATAAGCGTTCGTCTGGGTAAAAAAAGCAGGCCCGTCTCATCTGGACGGGCGCCGCACGGTTGACCGATAAGAACCTGGGCGGGAGCACACTGCGCCCCGCTCAGGCGGATGGTTTGGTGTCAGGAGCGGTTGGCTGCCTGGGCCGCCTCGATCAGTTCGACGCCGATCTCGCTCTCGAACTTCTTCCACACCGGTTTCATCGCCTCGCGCCACTGGGCGCGTTGCTCGGGGGTCAGCTCGATGATTTCGGTCTTGCCGGAGGCGGCGATGGTCTGGCGCGCCTTCTGATTGAGTTCGTCCGCCTGGCGGTTAACCTCGACGGTGACCTCAGCCATGATCGCTTCCAGCTCGCTGCGCACATCATCCGGCAAGCCTTTCCAGAACTTGGTGTTGGTGATCACCATGTAGTCGATCAGGCCATGATCGGACGCGGTCATGTACGGCTGTACCTCATGGACCTTCTGGCTTTCGTAGTTCGACCAGGTGTTCTCGGTGCCATTGACCACACCGGTCTGCAGGCCCTGGTAGACCTCGGCGAAGCTCATCTTGCGCGGGTTGGCACGCACCACCTTGAACTGCTCGTCGAGCACCGCGGAGGCCTGCACGCGGAACTTCAGGCCGCGCGCGTCCTTGGGTTCGCGCAGCGGCTTGTTGGCCGAGAGCTGCTTGGTGCCGTTGTGCCAATAGGCCAGGCCGGTGATGTTCTTGTCCTCCATCGCGGTCAGCAGCGCCCGGCCCTGCGGGCTGCTCTGGAAGCGGTCGGCAGCGGCCAGGTCGTCGAACAGGAACGGCAGATCGAATATCTGGATGGCCTTGGCGTAATGCTCGAACTTGGCCAGCGAAGGCGCCAGCATGTGCACATCACCCAGCAGCAGGGCCTCCATTTCCTTGCCGTCGCCGAACAGCGAGGAGTTCGGGTAGACCTCGACCTTCACCTTGCCCGGCAGGCGTTCCTCGGCGAGTTTCTTGAACAGCAGGGCGCCCTGCCCCTTCGGTGTGTTGTCCGCCACTACATGGGCGAACTTGATGGTTACGGGAGCGGACGCCGTCTCGGCGGCATCCACCAGTCCGGCGACGGTGAAAGAAAGCGCGCAGGCGAGTGCCTTGAGCTTGTTACTCAGCATGGAAGTACCCTCTTGTTTTTGTCGGTTGGTACGTTTCGCAGGCAAGCGTTGCGGTCAGGGCAACGCTTGCCCGGCACGTTGCAGCAGGCGACGGGCACGGCCGATGACGGGGGCGTCGACCATCTGTCCGTCCACCACGAAAACCCCATCGCCGGAAGCTCCGGCGGCGAGGATGCGTTGCGCCCAGTCCAGTTCCGCGGCACTGGGCATCAGGGTTTCGTGCACCACGGCCACCTGGCTCGGATGGATGCACAGCAGGCCGCCAAAGCCCATGTCACGCGCATCGGCAGCGGCACGGGCGAGGCCCTCGAGGTTCTTGATGTCGGGAAAGACGCTGTCCAGCGGCGCTGCCAGTCCGGCCAATCGCGACTGCAGCAGCAGCGCATAGCGCGCCTGGTCGAGCATGCGCTCGGCGCCTGCGGTGCCATTGGCCAGGCCGAGATCGAGGCCCAGGTCCAGCGCGCCGAAGGACAGCCGCTCGACACCCTGGGCATGGGCAATTTCCGCCAGATTGGCCAGCCCGCGGGCGCTTTCGACGATTGGCCAGACCGGCTTGCCGCAGCTGGCCGCCAGCGCAACCTGCACCGCGCTTTCGACCTTCGGCAGCAGCACGCCGGCGACTCCGGCATGACGGGCACAGAGCGCCAGGTCCGCGGCCTGCTCGGCATGGGTCGGCGCGTTGATGCGCACCAGCAGGCGCGCCTCCGGGTTGGCAGCGAGGAAGGCATCGAGGTTGCCCCTCGCCTCTGCCTTAAGGTTCTCCGCGACCGCATCCTCGAGGTCGACGATGACCACGTCGGCGCCGCTCGCCCGCGCCTTGGGAATGCGCTCCGGGCGGGTCGCCGGGACGAACAGCGCGCTACGGATGATCGATGAGTTCATGGGCTGGCTCCTGGGCATGCTCATACCGCGCCCTGCTCGTGCAAGCGCTGAATGTCGCCGGGGGCGTAACCCAGCTCGGCCAGCAGGCTGTCGGTGTGCTGGCCCAGCGCGGGGATGGGGTCCATGCGCGGGGCGAAGGCGCTGTTGCGCCCCGGTGGCAGCAATGCAGGCAGGCGGCCGGACGGACTTTCCACCTCGCTCCAGCGCTCACGCGCCTTGAGCTGCGGATGCGCCCAGACGCCGGCCATATCGTTGACGTGGGCATTGGCGATGGGCGCGGCATCCAGCCGGGCGATTACCTCCTCGGCGCTCAGGTGGCTAAACGCCTCGACGATAAGTGCACGCAATTCGGTGCGATGCTCTGAACGGCGGGCGTTGCTCGAGAAGCGCTCGTCCTGCGCCAGCTCCGGCTGCAGCAGGACCTTGTCGCAGAACGCCAGCCACTCGCGCTCGTTCTGCAGGCCGAGCATCACCGTGCCGCCGTCGCCGGTGGGGAACGGGCCGTAGGGGTAGATGGTGGCGTGGGCGGCACCGGCACGCGGCGGCGGCGTCGCGCCCTTGTACGCGTAGTACAACGGGTAGCCCATCCACTCCACCAGGCTTTCGAGCATGGAAACGTCGACGCGACTGCCCTCGCCCGTCTTGTCGCGCAGCATCAGCGCCGAGAGCACGCCGGTGTAGGCGTACATGCCGGCGGCGATATCGGCGATGGAGCAGCCGGCCTTGGCCATCTCGGTCTCGCCCGGCCCACCGGTGACGGAGAGAAAGCCGCCCTCGCTTTGGATCAGCAGGTCATAGGCCTTCTTCTGCTCGTAGGGGCCACCCTCGCCGTAGCCGGAGATATCGCAGACGATCAGCCGCGGAAAGCGTTCGTGCAGCGCCTCGAAAGACAACCCCATGCGCGCGGCGGCGCCAGGGGCCAGGTTCTGCACCAGCACGTCGGCCTTGGCCAAGAGCTGGTCAAGGACCTGGGCAGCGGCGTCCTGTTTCACGTCCAGGGTCAGGCTCTCCTTGGAGCGGTTGGTCCAGACGAAATGCGAGGCCAGGCCATCGACCCGCTCGTCATAACCGCGGGCGAAATCGCCGGCACCGGGCCGCTCGATCTTGATCACCCGCGCGCCGAGATCGGCCAGCTGGCGCGTGCAGAACGGCGCGGCGATGGCGTGCTCGAGGCTGACCACGGTGATGCCATCGAGTGGGCGGGGTTTGACTTGGCTGTTGTTCATGTTCGGTTCCTGCAAATTCGGCGTAGGGTGGAAATCGGCGAAGCCATTTCCACGCGTTTGTTCCAGCCCCTGGGGCTCTGGCGCCACATTGGTGGATAAGGCTTCGCCGTCATCCACCCTACGATTCAGTTCAGGCCAATGCGTCCAGCCGCTGCAGCTCGCGCAAACGCCAGACCGTGTCGATCAATTCGCCCGCCTCGTCATCACTACGCGCCGCGGAGAACTGCAACAGGCGGCGGAATTTGTCTTCCAGCTCGGCGCGGCTCAGCGTGTTGCCCGGATCGCCCTTGGGCTCGTCTATGGCGCCGTGCAGCGTGCGGCCATCGGCGGTGGTCACTTCGACGCGACCGAGCCAGCGCGCCGGGTAGGCGCCGTCGACCTCAGGATCAAGGGTCATCGAGACCTTCTTGCAAAATGCGCCCACGCGCGGGTCACTGAGCGCATGGCTGTGGAATTCGGTCAGCCCAGCCTTGCCGTACAGCGCGATCAGCCCCAGCACGGTGCCCATGGAGAACTTCGCCTGATGCACCGACTGCGGCACCGTCACACGGCCAAGCACGTCGATCGCGCCCTGGTGCACGCGGGTGGTGACCGAGGCGATGTCATCGGCCCCGAGCCCTTCGTGCTGCATCAGCGCCAGCAGCGCATCGGCGGCCGGATGGGTATGCCGGCAGGAGGCGTGAAATTTGAAGGATGTCTCGGCAAGCGCCCAGCGGCTGCCGAGCCGGTCGGACAGCGCACCCGGATTGGCATCGCTCGACATTCCGGCCGCCATGCCCTGCTCGCCTTCGAGGATGTTCTGTGCGCCGGTCAGGCCATCGGCGGTCAGGTAGGCGGCGAGCAGGCCATCGGCGGCGGCCTTGGCCGTGTGCAGCTGCTTGGAGTCGGCCGCGTCACGAAGAAACTCCCACAGCCCCGCGGCCTGGGTGCCGGCGCTGCCGAGCAGGTGGGTGAACTGCTGCTGGTCGAAATCCATCAGCTTGCCGACGGCCACCGCCGCGGCCAGGGTGCCGACCGTCGCCGTGGTGTGGAAGATGCGGTAATGCGAGCGGCCGAGGAATTCGCCGATGCGGATGCCCGCCTCGTAGCCGGCCACCGAGGCCACCAGCAGCTCGCGGCCGGACTTGCCGATATCCTGCGCCGCTGCCAGCGCAGCGGGAAACACCACCGTGGCCGGGTGCAGCACGGAGCTGTTGTGCAGGTCGTCCTGCTCGACCAGGTGCGAGCAGGCAGCATTCACCAGCGCGGCGAAATAGGCCGAGCTGCTCTGGCCATTGACCAGGATGCGCGCCGGACCTTCGGCCGGGCCCATCTTCTGCGCGTAGCGCTCGAACAGCGGAATCGGATGCGAGCCGGCGCTGGCCAGCGCGGAGCCGAGCCAGTCGAGAAAGAGGCCTTCGGTGCGAGCGAGCACTGGTTCGGGGATCTGCTCGTAGGTGAGCCCGGCAAGGAATTCGGTCAGGGCACGGGTGTGCTGGCTCATGCGCGAGGCTCCATTGAGTTGGACAGTTCGATGAGGTTCAGATCGGGGTCGCGCACATACACCGAGCGGATCCGTCCGGTGGCGCCGGTGCGCTGCACCGGACCTTCGACGATGGCGACGCCCTGCGCTTCTAGGTGCGCAATGACTCGATCCAATGGCGTGGCGACGATAAAGCAGAGGTCCGCCGAGCCCGGTATCGGCCGCTCAGCCTTGGGTTCGAACTCGTGCCCGGCCTGGTGCAGATTGATCTTCTGGTTGCCGAAGGCCAGCGCCTTGCGCCCTTCGCCGAAGGTCACCAGCTGCATGCCGAGCACGCGGGTGTAGAAGTCCACCGTCTTTTCGATATCGGCGACGGTGAGGACCAGATGGTCGAGGTGGCTGATATTCATGACGCACTTCCCTTTTTCGTAGGGTGGAAATCGCGGAGCATTTCCACCACCTGTGTCGCCTGTTCGATACACGTGGAAAAGGCTTCGCCGTTTTCCACCCTACGTTTGGCTCCGTTAGAACGAGCGCGGCAACTCGAGCAAGTGCTCGGCCACGTACGACAGGATCAGGTTGGTGGAGATCGGCGCCACCTGGTACAGCCGGGTCTCGCGGAACTTGCGCTCGACGTCGTATTCGTTGGCGAAGCCGAAGCCGCCGTGGGTCTGCAGGCAGGCGTTGGCGGCTTCCCAGCTGGCCTTGGCCGCCAAGTATTTGGCCATGTTGGCCGCGGCTCCGGCATTGCGGCCGCTGTCGTATTCCTCGCAGGCGCGCCAGCGCATCAGGTCCGCCGCCTCGATCTCGATATGTGCTTCAGCAATCGGGAACTGCACGCCCTGGTTCTGTCCGATAGGCCGGCCGAACACCACGCGGTCGCGGGCATAGGCGGCGGACTTCTCGACAAACCAGCGGCCGTCCCCGATGCACTCGGCGGCGATCAGCGTGCGTTCGGCATTCAGCCCATCGAGGATGTAACGAAAGCCCTTGCCCTCCTCGCCAATCAGGCTGCTGGCGGGGATTTCCAGATTGTCGAAGAACAGCTCGTTGGTTTCGTGGTTGACCATGTTGGCGATCGGCTGCACGGTCAGGCCGTTGCCGATGGCCTCGCGCAGGTCGACGAGAAAGATCGACATGCCCTCGGACTTGCGCTGCACCTCGGCCAGTGGCGTGGTGCGCGCCAGCAGGATCATCAGGTCCGAGTGCTGGATGCGCGAGATCCACACCTTTTGCCCGTTGATGACGTACTTGTCGCCCCGGCGCACGGCGGTGGTCTTGATCTTGGTGGTGTCGGTGCCGGTGGTCGGCTCGGTGACGCCCATGGACTGCAGGCGCAGCTCGCCGCTGGCCAGCTTCGGCAGGTAGTAGCGCTTCTGCTCCTCGCTGCCGTTTCTGAGCAGGGTGAACATGTTGTACATCTGCCCGTGGATGGTCCCGGAGTTGCCTCCGCAGTGGTTCACTTCCTCGAGAATCACGGAGGCTTCGGCCAGGCCCAGGCCCGAGCCGCCGTACTCTTCCGGGATCATCGCCGATAGCCATCCGGCCTCGGTCATGGCGGTGACGAAGGCTTCCGGGAAGCCCTTCTCCTCGTCGATCCTGCGCCAGTACTCGGCGGGGAAATCGGCACAGAGGGCACGCACGCCTTCGCGGATGGCGTTGAGTTCTTCGGTCTTGTTCGGGTTCATCTCAGTTCCTCAGAAAACGGGCGATGTCGAGTGGCTTGCCTCTCCCCCTCACCCCAGCCCTCTCCCTCCGGGAGAGGGGGCTGCATTCGCGTTTGGCTGGACTGCCCGGTAGCGCACTCAGCTTGAGGCTCACCAGACTTTCTTCCGCGGGACGACTATCACCTGCGCCCCTGACCACCCCGCAGATGCCGTCCCCTCGCCCCCTCGGGGAGAGGGTTAGGGTGAGGGGGCAGTGTCCCGCCATACACCTCAGTCGAATTCCACTTCGGCTTTCTGTGCCAAGCCGTTGTGATCGCCGGCCCAGAGTTCGGCCTTGCCCGGCGCGACGATGCGTCCGCCGACCTCGAACGGCTGCGGTGTGATCAGCGGGCGCAGGCCACGGTAGGCAAAGCGCCGCAGGCGGGCGTCGGGATTGGCGCGGCAAAAGGCGCGCAGGTTCAGCGTGGCGATCAGCGGGCCGTGAACGACCAGACCGGCATAGCCCTCGGCCTCAGTGACGTAGGGCCAGTCGTAATGGATGCGATGGCCGTTAAAGGTGACCGCCGAATAGCGGAACAGCAGCGTCGGCGTCGGCGTTACCGCCTCGCGCCAGCCACCGGCAACCATGGGTTCGCCGCTGCTGGTCTTCGGTGGGCTGGGCTCACGGTAGACGATGTCCTGCTCTTCGCGGATGGCCAGACGGCCGTCCTGCAGGTAGTCGTGCTGCACGGTGACGAACAGCAGCGCACCGGTGCGACCGTGCTTTTCCTCGATGTGCTTGATGGTCGACACCCGCCGCGCCTCGCCACCGGCTTCCAGCGGCCGGAGAAACTCGACCCGACCACCGGCCCACATGCGGTTGCGGTTATCGGCCGGGGGCAGGAAGCCGCCGCGCGCCGGGTGACCGTCCTTGCCCAGGCCGCTCTCGGCGATGGGCTCCTGAAAGAAGCACCATTGCCACAACGGCGGCAACGCCTCGCCATGAGCGGGGGTGGCTTCGCCGAATGTGGCGGCGATGCGCATCAGCAGGTTGCGGCTGAGCTGGTCGTGCACTTCTTCGCTGCGGCCAATCCAGGCAGAGATATCGGTCATTGCGGCTTCCGGTCGTTGTCTTTGTTTCGCT
>Ga0209643_1002511_pt1 | contig 11684 bp, 8 predicted proteins | sample AutmiccBRH37_all_FD_187383 | JGI IMG/M metagenome (GOLD analysis project Ga0209643, IMG submission 187383) | Deep subsurface microbial communities from Mt. Terri, Switzerland - Autotrophic microbial communities BRH/37_all (SPAdes) (version 2) | ecosystem: Environmental > Aquatic > Deep subsurface... | reverse complement strand
AAGACATGATAAAAATAGTCCCATATATGGTATGCCAATTCTTAATGTGGATTATTCAAAAACTGTTATAATGAATAAACGCTCAATGAATGCTGGTTATGCCGGGATTGATAATGAACTCTTCTTCTATCCAAACACATTAATGTATTTTGGTGATTCAAAAGATGCTGTGAATAAATTAGTTCATGAATTAAAAAACATATAAAAAAATCTTTCTTAAATAGTTACATTATTTTTCAAAATAATGTAACTATTTTCCCTTTTGCCGAGTCTAATTAAATAATCATTAATAGGGGGTTTTTATGAAGGCGAAATTAACACTATTCATTTTTTTATTTTTATTAGTATCTGTTATCAAGACTCATGCAGAAGAATTGAAGGTAATAAAATCAGAATCCTACACCGTTCAAAAATGGCAATCTCTTTATGTGAATGTTCCCGGAGCCGATGTTAAAGTTGTTACCACAAATTCAAATGAAGCTAGGTTGACTGTCTATGGAAATTCCAAAGCAGAAGAAAAATTAAATATTACGATGGAGCAGACCTCTAAAGGGCTTAAATTAATTATTAAAAGAAAGGGCACTTTTAATTGGTTTAATTTTGGCAGAGGAATTAAAGTAAAAGTAAAAGTAAAAGCTGAAATCCCAAATCAGTTTAATGCTTATATAGAAACTTCAGGAGGGGATATACTTCTTTCAGAATTAACGGGAAATATTAAGTTAGAAACTTCAGGCGGTGATATCATTACTTCAGAGACAGAAAGTGATTTAATTTGTGAAACCTCCGGCGGAGATATTGAAGTTACAAATAATAAAGGTAATGCCGATTTAAGCACTTCAGGGGGGGATATAAAGGCAAAAAATATTAATGGTAAATTAAATGCAGAAACTTCGGGTGGCGATATAACGGTCGAGACACAAAATGGTTCGATTAATGCAGAAACTTCAGGTGGTGATATTGATATAAAATATTATGGCAGAGTAGAAGGAATAAATGCAGAAACTTCTGGCGGGGATATTAACATAACTCTGCCTAGAGATGCTAATGCGGATGTTGATCTCGATTCCAGCGGAGGTGATGTTTCTGTAAGGCATAGTCGTTCATCTGATACTCGAGTTAAAAGAGGGGAATTCCAAGGAAAGTTAAATTCGGGTGGTGCAAAGGTATCCGGTTCCACAAGTGGCGGAGACATCACATTAACAGAAAACTAATCTCTTTCCTTTAAATTAATGATTGTTTTTGATACCTTTATATTCTAATAATTTTGTTTTTTATGAAATCGTGGCACTTTAGAGTGCCACGATTTTTGAATTTAAAGGGTCTTATTAATGCGTAATTTCTTTTTTATTCTTTTTTTTGCTTCACAATTTATTTCTGCGCAAGATATAGTCATAAAATCTTTGCAGACTTATTTAGATGATAAAGAAGTATTAGTCCCTATAATAGATTATAACCAGGAATATGAACAAACCTTTACAATCAATTTTGATGTTGCAACACAAAATTCGCCAAATCTAATCATAGTATTTAAGTTCTGTAATCAAAATTGGGAACCCTACAATAGTATATTTTTAACTGACCCAACGTATAATACAGAATATAATCTATGGCTTTATGAATTACCTTCAAACGTAAAAGAAGCGCAATATCATTATTCAGGTCAATTCCCTAATAATAATATTCGTTTCCCTTTTTCAGGGAAATGGAAATTTTTTATTATGGAATCATATAATAGAGATAATGTGATAGCAGAGGGGAAGTTTGTAGTAGTTCATAAATCAAAAATAAGACTTAGACCAAGCATCACTCGAAGCCGAGCTGAAAATGAGATACCCGGCAATTCCGAATTAGGAAGAACTTTTATTTTGAAAACTGATTTTGTTTTACCTGATTCTCTTTATCCTAACTTAGTAAAAGGAATGGAGATAATAGAGAATGGGAAAATTGAATACCCATATTTCATAAATCGTGATTTTAATACCGAAAATAAATTTGTTGATTGGAACGGTTCTAATAGATTTAGTTTTTTAATAAGGGATTTGAAACCGGGGAATAATTATAGAACATTAAACCTTCGCAATAAATCAAAGTATCAATATCCATCCGGGGATGCTCAATTCGGCGGAATTGAGACTTCTAATTTTTATAAATTTAATCGAGACGACAATCAAGGTGCATCTTTAATTAATGATTATAATAGTGATGATGCTCAATATCTTAATATAAGATTTAGGATTCGTCCACCAGAGGAAGTTATGGCTCCCGTTTTTCTAGTAGGTTCATTTAATAATTGGATCGTCTCACCTGAATATGAAATGTATGATAAAGATGGTCTCCTTAGTTTGATAGTACAACTCAAAAGAGGAATTTATGATTATCAATATGTAACCGCTGAATATAAAAATGATAAAATCAGTAATATTGATTGGAATATATTAGAAGGGAACTTCTGGGAGACAGATAATATTTATCATATTTTCCTTTATTACAGTAATCCGGATAAAGGTGGTTTTGAAGAAATAATTGCATATAAAAAAATCTCGAGTAGAGGAACATGAAAAAAATTAAAGTAGGCGTAATTGGAACGGGACATCTTGGAAGACATCATGTAAAGTTATTAAACGAACTTGAAAATGTTCAATTCGTTGGTGTTCATGATATTAATGAAAACAAAGGAAAAGAAATTTCGGAAGAATTTAATACGGTTTATTTTCCAGATTTAGATGACTTGCTCCATAATGTGGATGCAGTTTCGGTAGTTACAACAACGAGTTCTCACTATGAAATAGTTAAAAAAGTATTCGATAAAGATATTCATGTATTTGTAGAAAAACCCATCACGGCAAAAATTTCAGATGCCGAGGAATTGGTAAAAGTTGCAAGCTCGAAAAATCTAGTTTTTCAGGTTGGGCATATCGAACGCTTCAATCCGGCTCTTTTAGCTCTGGATAAATTTAATCTTAATCCCACTTTTATTCAGACCGATCGCTTAGCTCAATTTAATCCAAGGGGTACTGATGTTGCGGTTGTTTTAGATCTCATGATTCATGATATCGATATAATTCTTAGTTTGGTAAAAAGTGATGTGAAAACAATTAGTGCGAGTGGTGTGGCTGTAGTCTCAGATAGTATTGATATTGCGAATGCTCGCCTCGAATTCGAAAATGGTGCTGTCGCAAATGTAACCGCTTCCCGTATATCTCAAAAAAAGATGCGAAAAATGAGAATGTTCCAAAAAGATTCTTATATTTCAGTTGATTTTATGTCCGGCGTTTCGGAAGTTTTCAGATTGATTACTCCCGAAGAAGTAAATAGCGGTCATTTTATGACTTTTGGCGAAATGGGTGTTGGGGATAAAAAAAGATTTGTCGTTTATGAGCAGCCGGAAATTGTTGAAGTAAATGCCCTTAAACATGAATTAGGATTATTCGTGAATTCAGTTCAAGATGGATCGCAGCCCGTTGTATCCGGTAATGATGGATTGAAGGCATTAATTGTAGCTGAAGAAATAATTTCTAAAATTGAGAATTCAAAAATAAATTAAATACCGTTGGGGATAGAATGTCAAAATCAAAATATGCTGTGGGAGTTGACCTTGGAGGTACATCCATTAAAATAGGATTGGTCAATAAGGAAGGAAAAATAGTTAAAAAAATATCGATTGATAGTAATGCTCACAATGGACCTGATGAAGTTGTAAGTCAAATTAAAAAAGGTATAAAGTTTCTATTAAAAAATAGCAAAGATAAAGTTGAAGGTATTGGGATAGGTTCTCCGGGAACAGTTGATTCTAAAAAGGGGACAGTAGAAAATCCGCCTAATTTTCCAGGTTGGGAAAAAGTATTCCTTGCCAAAAGAATTAAAAAAGAATTTGGTGTCGATTGTTATGTTGAAAACGATGCCAATGCCGCTGCAATAGGTGAACTAATTTATGGCGCAGGAAAAAAGTATAATAATTTTATTATGATTACTTTAGGAACAGGAGTAGGAAGTGGGATAATTATAAATAAAAAAATCTATGGCGGCGAAACAGGCGGAGCCGGAGAAATTGGTCATACCACAATTGATCATAACGGCGCACAATGTAAATGCGGTTCTAAAGGTTGTATAGAAGCTTATGTAGGTAATAGCTATATTATAAAAAGAGTAAAGGAGGAACTTCCTTTTCAGGCGGATTCGATCATAAATAGACTTATTGAAAATGATATGTCTCCTCTTACACCTAAAATTATTCATGAAGCCGCACTTCAAAATGATACTTATGCAATTAGTTTTATTGTCGATATAGGTACAAAAATTGGTCATGGTTTAGCAAATGCAGTGAATACACTAGATATAACAAATATAATTATCGGCGGTGGAGTTGCCGGTTTCGGAGATCTTCTTTTTAATGCTATTAGAGAAGCCATGATCGACAGAGTTATGATTCCATTTAAGCCGAGAATAAAAGTTAAACCTGCAAAACTAAAGAATGACGCCGGTATTAAAGGTGCAAGCGCTTTAGTTTTTTATAAATCTTAATGGTATTTGATGAATATCAAAGGGATCTTTTTCTTTATATTTTTTTATACGGTTTTATTTGCACAGGAAAAGGATTCCCTTTTTGTACCTACTGATTCCACTAAAAATAAAAGTCAAATTGAAGATATAGTTTATTCCGAATCGAAAGATTCCTTAGTATTTGATGTAAAAAATAAAAAGATGTACGTTTATGGTGCAGGTGCTCTAAAGTATAAACAGACTAACCTTAATGGCGGATTAATCATTGTCGATTATACAAAAAATGAATTAGAAGCATTCGGAAGAATGGATTCTTCAAAAACAAAGTTAATCGAAACTCCAGTACTTAAAGAAGGTGGCGATGCTTTTGAAGGAGAGCGGTTAAGATATAATTTCAAGACTCAACAAGGTTTTATTTCGGCAGCAAAAAATAAAGAAGTTGGTTCGCGATACGAAGGAGAAAGTGTTAAAAAAGTTGATAAAGATACTTACTTTATCGATGAGGGTATGTTTACAACATGTGATAGCGATACTCCTCATACATATTTTACAGCAGATAAAATGAAGGTAATCCAAAACGACAAGATAATTGCCGATTGGATTTTTATGTATATCGGAGGAGTGCCTTTGCCATTACCGATACCATTCGCAGTATTCCCCAATGAATCGGGCAGAAGAAGCGGAATAGTCGTTCCTACTTACGGGCAGATAGCTGACCGCGGACAATATTTCAGGAACTTTGGTTATTTTTGGGCTGCCAGTGATTATTTCGATATGTCTTTTACTGGAGATTATTATACCAAAGGTGGATATGGATTTCGCAATAGAACTCGATATGCTAAGCGTTATTCTTTTTCGGGAAATTTTAATGCAGGTTATTCCAGAATTATAACCGGCGAAGAAGGAGACCCCTCACGCAGAAATCAAACCGATTGGAATATTAATCTTTATCATAATCAAGAGATAAATCCTACTACTCGCTTGGATGCTAATCTCCAATTCTTATCCTCTACATTTTTGCAAAATAATGCAATTGACTATAACGATTTATTATCTCAGGACATTATTTCGAATGCCACTTTTAATAAAAGATGGGAAGAAAGCGGCAGCAGTCTTACTCTTAACTACTACCGTTCACAAAATCTTAGGACCGGGGATACTTATGAAACCTTACCGAGTCTTAATTTTTCAAAATCACAATTCAGTCCTTTCAAAAAGAATTCAAAAGAATATTCCACCGAACCGAGTTGGTATGAATTAATAGCCCTTGACTATAATGGACAGTTTAAGAATGATAGAAGTAAAGTTGGCGGTAATTTAGAAAAAAAACTTGGCGTTAATCATAGTGTTAATCTAAATTTTTCTCCAAAATTAGGCTATTTTAATATATCTCCGAATTTTAGTTATAATGAAAAATGGTACAATAGAAGATTAGTTTTAGAATCAATTCCGTTGCTTTCAACTAATCCCGAAACCGGTGCACCAATGGTAAGAGACTCCATCAGCGAAAGGTATGTAAATGAACTTAACTTCGTAAGAACCTTTGACATGAGTGTTTCTGCATCGACAAAATTATATGGAATTATGCAAACAAGTTTCTTGGGTATTGAAGCATTCAGGCATACGGTACGTCCTTCGATTTCATATACTTATCAACCTGATTTCGCATCTGATAGTTGGGATTATTACGACTCATATAAATTAAGCAGCGGAGAAGAAGTCCGATATGATAAATTCGGAAGAGAGATTTTCGGAGGTGTCAGCGGTGGCAAAAGACAGAGTTTGAGTTTTTCTCTCGGAAATATTTTTGAAATAAAAACATTTAAAGATCCAAAAGATTCTACTAATAGCGACAATAAAATTACGCTTCTAAATTTCGATGCAAGTGTTAATTATAATTTTGCTGCCGATAGCCTTAGAGTGAGTGATCTTAATCTTAGTTATCGAACTCAAATAGGTCAGCTTTTGAGTTTTCAAGGATCCTCATCTTATACATTTTATGATTACAACGGTCCACAAAGAATTAACCGGTTTTTATATAAAGAAGGGAAGGGATTGTTTCGTTTGACTAATTTTAGTTTTTCAATCTCAACTTCTATAGCAGGCGATAAAATTGAGAAAAAAGAAAAACAAGATACAGCTAAGACTGATGAATTAGACGCATTCAAAAAGAAAGATTTCATTGCCTTATATGATAATAGTGAACCTGCTGATTTATCAATCCCTTGGGATTTAAGTCTCTCTTATTATTATAATTTATCAAAGAACAATCCAAATATCGTAAATAAATTTTCTAATTTAGGATTGGATTTAAGTTTTAATTTAACGGAGAATTGGAAATTTAAAGTAAGAGGAAGCTACGATATTGAGCAAAAACAGATTTCTGCGCCACAAATAACCGTATATCGAGACTTACACTGTTGGGAATTTAATTTTACTTGGAATCCTTTAGGTACTTATCGAGGTTATCATTTTGAAATAAGAATGAAAGCTTCTGAATTTCAGGATATTAAAGTAACTAAGGCACGCGGACTTTATTCGGGGAGAAGGTAATTTAATTATGCTAAATTATATTTGGATCGCCCTTGCAGCTATCGGTATTTTATCAGGTATTATTATTGATGTCTCTGATTCGTTTAATGATAAATATGCAAACGGAAAAGAGATAAATGCCGTTTTCCTACTTAATGATTCTACAAAAACTAAAGTCGCATCAGAACTAATAATACCTAAAGAATCACTAAGAACAATTTATGGAATAGATGATTCAATTAATTTTAAGGGAAATACAGAATTAACCTTTATAAAATCAAATTCTGGCTCTTTTGTATTAAATGTCAATTCTAATTCTCCCGAAATTATTCAACAGATTGCATCTGCCGAAGGGAAGAGTGATGATATATATGGCACTTTTATATCGTTAAAAAGAAGTGAAGCAAATATAATAGAAGCAAAAATTGTATTTGAAAAAGTATCCTTTCTTAAGATGAAAGGAATTACAAATGCAATTCTGGATTATGCAAAAACAGCTGTAAATATAGCTTTAGGACTTATTGGAATAATGGCTTTGTGGCTAGGGATTATGAAAATTGCTCAAGAATCAGGTCTTATTACAAAATTTGCTAACGCAGCAAAACCGATTATGAAATTTCTATTTCCTGACGTCCCTTCCGATCATCCGGCAATAGGATCAATTTTGATGAATATTTCTGCCAATATGCTCGGTCTTGGTAATGCGGCAACTCCTTTCGGTCTTAAAGCTATGGAAGAGCTTGATAAGCTTAATCCTGAAAAAGGAACAGCTACAAATGCAATGTGTACATTTCTAGCTATAAATACTGCCGGGCTAACACTTATCCCGGCAACTGCAATAGCTGTGAGAGCGGCGGCAGGGAGCAGCAATCCTTCCATTATAATCGGCACTTCATTCTTCGGTGCACTTTGTGCTACTTCGGCAGCTATTATCTCAGTAAAAATTCTTGAAAAATTTTCTATCCCTGATTTTAAATTCGGCGATTGGATTAAGAAAAGTTATAAACTTTTTATCGGGATGTTTTCTTTTTCATTGATAGCAATTACTCTCTTTACTACCGATATCTTCAAATTACCTTCAATTAATATCGATATCATTAAAGAAATCATTCAATTTATTTCTATATTAGCAATCCCATTGATAATAATTCTTTTTCTTTCTTATGGAATGTATAAGAAAGTAAAAGTTTATGAGACATTTGTTGAAGGGGCAAAAGAAGGTTTTGATGTAGCTGTAAGGATTATTCCCTATTTAGTTGCAATGTTAATGGCTATCGGGATATTTAGAGCCGGTGGTGCAATGGATTTTCTAATTATATTATTAAATCCCTTAACAAATATAATCGGATTTCCGGCTGAAGCATTACCAATGGCATTAATGAGACCTCTCTCCGGTAGTGGATCGCTCGGAATAATGACGGAAATTATTGCAAAACATGGTGCCGATTCATTTATTGGCGTTTTGGTATCTACAATAATGGGGAGTACGGAAACCACCTTTTATGTAATTGCTCTTTATTTTGGTTCGGTAAACATAAAAAGGACCAGACATGCTTTGGCTGCAGGATTAATTGCTGATTTTATTGGTATTTTAGCAGCACTTTTTATTACTCGGATTTTATTCGGATAAGTATATATAGTTAAAAAAGAATTGGATATATTGTTGTTAATAATTATTTTTCTTTAAAAAATTAAGACTTAATTATGAGAATAGGAATTCCAAAAGAAACACAGCTTGAAGAAAAAAGAGTAGCATTGGCTCCTGCCGGTGTTGATTCTCTTATAAAAGCCGGTCATACAGTTTTTGTTCAATCCGGTGCAGGAGATGGCAGCCACTGTTCTGATCAAGAATATGCAAAAAACGGAGCTAGTATAGTTTATACAACCGAAGAAGTTTTTCAAAGATCTGAAATGATTGTAAAAATTGCACCTTATACAGAAGAAGAAGCTGAACTTTTACAAGAAGATCAAATTACATTTTCATTTCTTCATCTTGCTCTAAATAAGAAAAACGTTCTTGATAAGATGATGAAGAAAAAGGTAACAGCAATTGCTTATGAATTAATTGAAAAAGACGGTCAATTCCCCGTGCTTGAATCGATGAGTGAGATTGCAGGACAATTAGCCATAGAAGTGGGCGAAAGATATTTAGGAAGTGATAATTCAGTCGGACGTGGAATTGTAATGGGAGGTATTTCTGGAGTTGCTCCTGCGGCAGTCGTTATTCTTGGAGCCGGTGTTGTGGGATATAATGCTGCTCGTGCCGCTCATTCAAGGGGTGCACATGTAGTTGTTCTTGATAAAGATTTAAGAAGATTGAGACGAATTCAATCTGAAATATCTAAAAATATTACCACTGTTTCTGCAAATCCATTTACCATTGCACGCGGTGCTTCATTTGCCGATCTATTAGTTGCAGCCGTTCAGATTAAATCGGAAAAAGCTCCAAGTTTAATTACTGAAGAGATGGTTAAGTCGATGAAAAAAGGTGCAGTTATAGTTGATGTTTCGATTGACCAAGGTGGTTGTGTGGAAACAAGCCGACCTACTACGATTTCAGACCCGATTTATATCGAACATGAAGTGATTCATTATTGTGTCCCAAATATGCCTGCGATAGTTGCACGTTCTGCAAGTTATGGACTAAATAATGCATCAATAGAATATATATTAGAGATAGCAAATAATGGATTGTCTAATGCTCTTATCGGCGATACCGGATTAGCAAGGGGAGTCTGTTCTTATAACGGATATTGTACTAATGAAATTATAGCCGAAGAATTTAAGATTGAGTATAGACGGCTGCATATTTTTTCAAAAAACTAAAAATTTTAGAGATGGTTATGACAATCGAAGCAACAAAATCAACACTAAATGCTAATGCTCCTTGGGTAGCAAAATATAATTCTAAGTTAGTAACTGCCGATGAAGCAGTAAGAGTTATAAAATCTAAGGACAAATTGGTTATTCAGCCCGGATGCGCCGCACCATTTGATTTAATTAATGCAATGGTAAGAAGAAAAGATGAATTAGAAGATGTAGAAATTTATCATATACTTATAGTAGGTGATTTGCCATACCTTAAACCGGGAATGGAAAAACATTTTCATCATAAAGCATTTTTTATAGGCGGAAATGCCCGCGGAGCCGTTAATGAAGGGCGCGCAGAGTTTATTCCAATATTCCTTTCGGAGGTTACACAGTTATTTAAAAAGGGAGTTCTCCAAGCTGATGTTGCACTTATTCATGTTTCTCCACCCGATGAACATGGTTTCTGTAGCTATGGAATTGATGTAGGTAATATTAAGACTCCTACTGAAAAAGCAAAATTTGTAATTGCTCAAGTAAATAAAAATATGCCACGCGGGCTAGGCAATAGCTTTATTCATGTTAATAAAGTTGATCTATTTGTAGAATCAGATACTCCTTTATTAGAATTACCACAAGTTGATCCCGATACTACTCCTGAGACCTTAGCCATATATGATAAAATCGGCGAGAATGTTGCATCTTTAATTGAGGATGGTTCCACTCTTCAAATGGGTATTGGTGCGATTCCGGATTCAGTATTGAAATATTTAAAGAATAAGAAAGATCTCGGAATCCATACTGAAATGTTTTCTGATGGCATTGTCGAATTGGTAGAAAATGGGATTATTAATGGCGAACAAAAAACATTACATCCCGGTAAAATTATTGCTGGATTCTGCCTTGGTACTAAACGCTCTTACGATTTTATTCATAATAATCCTGTAATAGAATTTCACCCACAAGAATATATTAATGATCCATTTATAATCGCTAAGAATAATAAGATGATTGCAATTAATTCTTCAATTGAAGTGGATCTAACCGGGCAAGTATGCTCGGATTCAATTGGAACTCGTTTTTATAGCGGTATAGGCGGACAAGTTGATTTTATAAGAGGTGCTGCTCACTCAGAAGGAGGCAAACCAATTATAGCTCTCCCTTCAGCTACAAAAGATTTGAAATACTCGCGCATAGTTTCGATGTTAAAACCGGGTGCCGGAGTTGTAACATCTCGCGGCGATGTTCATTATGTTGTAACCGAATATGGAATAGCGAATCTTTTTGGCAGAACTATTCAAGATAGAGTAAGACAATTAATACAAATTGCACATCCAATCTTTAGAGATGAATTAACTGAATATGCTAAAAAGGTTTTCTATATTTAATTATGGTTGCTGTTATTGGTGATATACACGGTTGCTACTATACTCTTGTAGAACTTTACAAAAAGATAGTTAAAAAATATCCTCGAATTAAAGTCGTAACTGTCGGGGATATGGTTGATAGAGGAAATCATTCGCGTGATGTAATTAATTTTATTATTGAAAATAATATTAAGTTTACACCCGGCAATCATGATTATATGTTCTATCATTTCTTTAAAGAACCTTCAAGTGTATTTGCGCGTTCTTGGCTTTTTAATGGAAGTGAATCAACTTTAGAATCTTATGAACATTATGAAAATGATATCTTTGCTCATATTGATTTAATTAGTAAAGCACCTTTGTATATGGATTTAGATGATTGTTTTATTTCTCATGCAGGTGTATCAAAAACGTATAGAAAATTTCTACCTAATAATTATAAGGATGATCTTTCTGTTTTAGAACCTATGATAATTG
>Ga0209643_1002510_pt1 | contig 11688 bp, 11 predicted proteins | sample AutmiccBRH37_all_FD_187383 | JGI IMG/M metagenome (GOLD analysis project Ga0209643, IMG submission 187383) | Deep subsurface microbial communities from Mt. Terri, Switzerland - Autotrophic microbial communities BRH/37_all (SPAdes) (version 2) | ecosystem: Environmental > Aquatic > Deep... | reverse complement strand
CAACGGCATTGCGCCGATATAACGTCAGTTCTTTAGAATCAGCAGAGTGGAGGGGAATATCTTTATAGAAAAGTTCACCTCGTGTAGCCTGATCCATACCTCCGACCATGTTAAGTAAGGTGCTTTTGCCTGAGCCACTAGGGCCTAGGATAACAATGAACTCGTTTTCGAAGATTTGAAAATCGGTGTCGACCAGAGCTTTAACTTCAACTTCACCCATCTGATATGTTTTGGTAAGACCAGTTGCCCGAATTAAAGGACTCATTTTCTTCCCCCTTTCTGTTTGATTTTGCCTTGAAAGAATAGTTTGATTTGGCGCAAGATATTATTTTGCATCTCATCATAAGTAATGCTATCGTTCATCATAAAGAAAAGGGCTTGGGTGGTAAGAATACTGAACACGCAAAAAGCAGCGTCTCTGGTATCGAAACCAGTTTCAAGCATCCATTTTTCTTGATAGGCCTCTAGAATTTTAGCGATGAAATCTATAAATAGATATTTATTCTTTGTATAGACTTCTCCAAGCTCAGGATGCTTAGTGATGCTATCCATAAAAACTACAAATAGCTCTCGTGTAGTATTTTTTTCAAAAGTCTTATAGGGCTCTAGATAGACTTCTATTATCTTGATAACGGTCATGGCAGGGTCATTTCCAAATTTGCTGATAACGTCATCCAATTTTTCTGAAGGATTTCCTATTTCAAGGTAATAGCTTTGCATGTAAAGAAGGGCTTTGGAAGGAAAATAATTATAGAGGGTACCGACCCCAATGTTGGCCCTAGCAGCGATATCAGCAATCGTGGTCTCTGCAAAACCATCCGTTAGGAAGCATTCTTTGGCCGCTTCTAAAATTTTGTTGCGGATAGCTTCTTTTTTTCTATTTCTTATACTGGGCATATTTTTCACTCCGTACTTAATAAATAAGGCTTAGAAGCAATAACCATTCACCTGTTACCATATAATTATGGTGTTAAAAAAATAATATGAATGCATTCAAATATGAATGCATTCATATTTATTATAAAGGAGAGTATCCGTAAATTTCAATAGATTTTAACGAGAGATACAAATATAATAAAGAATAATTGAGTTTTGACAAAATTTTATTGATAGCAAAAGGATATCAGGGAAATATTATTGTTAATGTTAAAATGTATTTGCACGTCTAACATTTGTTCTTACAGTATCTGCACCGAAGATTAAGATTCGAAATTTCCGAGAAACGTTCAGGATATCTATAGTGCTGATATTCCCATTGGATCATAATTATTAGAGAAACTGCGATTAAACTCCAAGTCCAGAACGAGGGGATAAAAGCCAAGGGAGAAAAAATCATAATATGATCCCAATTATATATCCTGCAGGCGTTACAGCACTTACTTCTAACTATCCAAGCCTGAAATGGGCACCAAATATTAATGCAAAACTGATCGGCAAAATATAAGAATAAGAATAAGAGAAATAATCCCATTTCATTGATAAGCCCGTTAAGGAAAATAACACCAAGTCCTGATAGTAAAGCTAACCAGAATATAAGGGCCAATAAGGCACGTCTGTTAAATTTTTTCGTGTGCTTTAATAGAGCATCTTGTTGGTATACCGCTTCACTGTAATGCTTGACGTAAAGCTTTCCACAACCGACGTAAGTACTCCAGCGCGGAACGAAAACAAGAAGCATTTCGGAGAGGAAGAAGAACCACAATACTTGGTAAAAAGAAAAGTAACCGATGTTTGTTACTAAAACTTTTTTAAGCAGAGTAATGTCATACAAAGAGATAAGGAAAGCTGCTAAAAAAAGAATAAACTTAAATATAAATTTTTTGTTATTGATAACTAACAGGGTTTTGGGATTCATTTGCTTCCTCCATATTATCACTATCGTAATGATTTCTTAGGTTGCTTTATGCTTATTCATAATCGTAGCAGGACATTACTAAGATTTAAACGGTCCATTTATAAAAACACCCAAAGAGAAAACCGAATGATTTTAAAAGAAAATTTAATATTGTTCGATTATTAAATTGAAAATTCCTCTCTGAATAGATATAATTAGTTCTAGTGGAATAATGAAAAATAAAGAATAAGGTAAGAACATGAAACTACTTAAAGAATATATCCGTCATAGTGGCCGCGTTATTGGGAATGATATACTTAAAGTCGACAGTTTTCTTAATCATCAAATGGACATCGGACTTTTTCAGGAGATCGGCCAGGAATTTAAGAAAAGGTTTTCTGAAAATAAAATTACTAAGATATTAACCATAGAAGCTTCAGGTATAGGAATTGCCTGTATCACAGCTCAGTACTTTGATAATGTCAAAGTAGTGTTTGCCAAAAAAAATTCTGCCCGGAATCTTAACTCAGAGGTCTACGAAAGCCAAGTTTTTTCTTATACCAAGGATACTCACTACAACATCAAAGTAGATAAGAATTACTTATGCCCTGCTGACAAGGTACTTATAATTGATGATTTCTTAGCCAACGGTAATGCCGTATTAGGATTATTGGACATAACCAAGCAAGCTAAATCTCAGGTCGCAGGGGTAGGAATTGTTATTGAAAAGAGCTTTCAAAATGGTAGGGATTCTATTCTGGATAAAAATGTGAGATTGGAATCTCTGGCAAGAGTAAAATCCTTGGCAGGAGGGACTATTTCTTTTGTAGACTGATTTAGGTAGAATTTTTTATTTTTTATTAAATAATAGGGAGGACAAGCTAAATGAGAAAGGGATTAACTCTACTGCTGGTTGCATTACTAGCAGTAACGCTGACTGTTGCAGGCTGTTCATCAAACACACCTGCTCCAGCTGGAGAAGAAAAATTGAAAGTTGGGTTCATTTACATTGGTCCAGTAGGGGATGCAGGTTGGACTTATGCACATGACCAAGGTCGTCAATATTTAGAGAAAGAACTTGATGTAGAAACAATTATTCAAGAAAGTGTACCTGAAGATCAGCAATCAGAGAAAGTCATGAAAGATATGATTGACCAGGGTGCCAAAGTTATCTTTGCTACTAGTTATGGTTATATGGATCATGTGGTAAATGTAGCTAAAGAATATCCGGACATTATTTTCCTCCATTGCTCAGGCGATAAGATTGGAGATAACTACGCAAACTATTTTGGAAGTATTGAAGAACCAAGATATCTATCTGGAATAGTTGCCGGCTTAAAGACCCAAAACGATACCATTGGGTACGTAGCAGCTTTTGATTATCCTGAAGTTATCCGTGGAATCAATGCCTTTACCTTGGGTGTCCGTTCTGTAAATCCAGATGCAGTTGTTAAAGTTAAATGGACCAATACCTGGTTTGATCCTGCTAAAGAAAAAGCAGCGGCTGTTGCTCTTCTAGATGAAGGGGTAGACATTATTGCTCAGCATCAGGACACTGCTGGTCCACAGGTTGCGGCTGAAGAAAGAGGAGTATGGTCAGTTGGTTATAATACCGACATGTCTAAGATGGCTCCTAAATCATATATGACGGCACCTCTGTGGAACTGGGGCATGTATTATGTTAAGACTGTGAAAGAAATCCAAGAGGGCACTTGGAAACCTGAAGCTTACTGGGGAACCTTAAAGGATGGTTTCGTTGACCTTGCACCTCTCACTGATATTGCTCCAGCAGAAGCTCAAGCAGCCGTTGATAAAGTACAAGATCAAATGAAGGCTGGGACATTCGATGTGTTTGCTGGTCCTATCAAAGATCAAAATGGTAAAGAGATGGTCCCTGCTGGGTCGACCGTTTCCATTGGTGATCAGTTAGGCATGAAATGGTTTGTTGAAGGTGTAGAAGGAAAAATCGGGCAATAGGTGAATTTGTATGAAAAACGGTTCTGCATATGTATCTATGAGGGATATTACTAAAATTTTTGGAACAGTTAAAGCTACAGACAATATGAATTTAGATGTTACCAAGGGTGAGATTCATGCCCTCTTGGGTGAAAACGGAGCCGGAAAAAGCACGCTCATGAATATGCTGTCAGGGATTTATATCCCTGACAGTGGTCATATTTTTATAGATAATAAAGAGAATAGATTTACATCACCTAGAGATGCTATCAAGGCTGGTGTGGGTATGATACACCAGCATTTTAAACTTGTTGAAGTACTTACTGCTTTGGACAATATTCTGTTAGGATATAATGTTGGCTTATTTGTAAACAAGAGAATCCAAAAAGAACAGATCAATAAGATTATGGAGAAATTCCAATTAGATGTGGACCTGGATAAATATGTATTTGATATGTCGGTAGGGGAGAAACAAACTCTTGAGATATTAAAAACCTTATATCGAGGAGCACGTATTCTAATCCTCGATGAACCTACAGCAGTATTAACCCCACAGGAAACAGTCAAACTATTTAAAATTATGCGCCGCATGAAGAATCAAGATTGTTCTGTTATCTTCATTAGCCATAAGATGAATGAGGTTATGGAAATAGCAGATAGAGTTACCGTTCTGCGTAAAGGGCGCACCATAGATACTTTAATAAAAGAAAACAGCAATCCTCAGGAACTAACAGAACTCATGGTGGGTAGGCCTGTGGATCTTTCTATAAAGCGCATTGATAAACTCACTGATAAAGTGGTATTTAAGGTAAGAAATCTTAGAGCAGATAATGAAGAAAAAGTTGAGGTCTTAAAAGGCATCAATTTTGAGATGTACCAAGGAGAAATTCTGGGAGTAGCTGGTATCGCAGGAAGCGGCCAGAAAGAGCTTTGTGAGGCATTAGCCGGACTCTATCCAATTAAAGAAGGAGAGATATCATTTAAGGGAGAAGACCTCGCCGGCAAGAACCCGAAGGAGTTTATAACAAGAGGAATTAGCATGAGCTTCATTCCTGAGGATCGGTTGGGAATGGGATTAGTGGCTAATATGGATATGGTCGACAATATATTGCTTAAGCAATACCATAAGAGCAAAGGTTTTCTTGTAAAAAGAAAACCTGCAGCCGAAAAAGCCAAAGAGATAATTCAGAAACTTGATGTTATAACACCAGGAGTTCATCATCCCATCAAAAACCTTTCTGGAGGAAATATTCAAAAGGTTTTACTCGGAAGAGAATTAGATTCTCATCCAGAATTGCTAATTACAGCTTATCCCGTCCGAGGGCTAGATATTAATACTTGCTTGAAGATATATGATATTTTAAATGAAGAAAAGAAAAAAGGAGTCTCTATCCTTTATATTGCTGAAGACTTGGACTCCCTACTTGGTTTATGTGATCGTATTATGGTGATTTCTAATGGAGAAGTTACTGGTATTGTAGATGCTCGTAAAGCCACTAAAGAACAGCTTGGTTTAATGATGCTCGGAAACAAAGAGGTGGACAATGCAGATTAGATTAGTAAAAAAAGCTGATATCGGGACCAGAAGACAGACTTTAATATTCTTAGCGGCCATATTTTTGGCTTTATTCACCACGGGCTTATTTATTCTATTCTTGGGGCTTAATCCTATCCGGGTTTATATATCTATGATTAATGGTGCTTTTGGAAGTGCTTATAGACTTGAGCAAACCTTTGTTAATGCCATCCCCTTGATTATTACGTCTCTGGGTATAGCGATTGCGTTTAGAATGAAATTCTGGAATATCGGAGCTGAAGGGCAAATTATTATGGGGGCATTCTTTGCCAGTTACGTTGCCTTGAATCACTCCGATCTCTCAAGACCAGTTCTTCTTTCTATAATGTTCCTGGCTGGTTTTATAGGTGGAGCAATTTGGGGTTTCATTCCGGCTTTCTTCAAAGCAAAGTGGGGGACAAACGAAACAATCATTACGCTGATGATGAACTACGTAGCCCTAAAGTGGATTATTTATCTTCAGTTTGGACCTTGGAAAGACCCAAGTGCCCTTGGATTTCCTAAAATTCCTAATTTTGCAGAAAATGCTATTTTGCCTAAACTTTTTGGATTACATATTGGGTGGATTATAGCCCTAATCTTAGTTGTACTTGTTTATATTTTTATGAACCGTAGTAAAAAGGGATTCGAAATTGCAGTTATTGGAGAAAGCATCAATACTGCTCGTTATGCTGGAATTAATATATTTAGGACAATTATTCTCGCTATGGTCTTAAGTGGCGGCATCTGTGGTATAGTAGGCATGATCCAAACCTCAGGCGTTAACCTTACTCTCTCTAAAGAGATTACCGGCGGGGTTGGTTATACAGCAATTATTACAGCTTGGTTAGGGGCTTTAAAGCCTCATTGGATCGTATTGGTATCAGTATTGTTTGCAGCATTAATTCAAGGTAGTTCTTATATTCAATCCGCCTTCGGGCTTTCGGCTGCTTCGGCCCAATTATTCCAAGCAATTATTCTATTCTTCGTATTGGGAAGCGAGTTTTTTGCAAGATATAAAGTAATATTCGATTGGAAAAGTCTTTCTAAAGCAAAGGAGGATAGAGAATGATTACAGTAGCATTTCTCAAAGCAGCCATTATCGCAGGTACACCCCTCCTCTTTGCTACGTTAGGTGAAATCATTACGGAGAAAGCCGGTAACTTAAACCTGGGAGTTGAAGGAATGATGCTCATGGGAGCTGTGATTGGCTTTCAAATGGGATATTCATCTAATAGTCCTTTGCTTGCTTTAATATTTGCAGCACTAGCTGGAGGTATTGGAGCTTTTATATATGCCTTTTTAACGGTAAGCCTGAGAGCTAACCAAGTAGTATCGGGTCTGGCTCTAACTATATTTGGGACAGGGTTTGCAGGTTTTGTAGGTCAGAAACTAGTTGGGCTGAAGATGACCGATGAATTTAATGACTTTTTCCGAGAACTAAAAATTCCCGGATTAGGAGATATCCCTTATTTTGGCGAAATACTCTTTAACCATGATATGTTTGTTTATCTAGGCTTTATTACAGCCATTATTTTAGGTTTATACCTCTATAAGACGGGAAGAGGACTGAATCTAAGGGCGGTGGGAGAGAATCCAGCTGCTGCCGATGCTGCCAGTGTTCGAATTACCAGGTATAAATATATCCATATCTTAATCGGTGGGGCTTTATGCGGGCTAGGTGGTGCTTACTTGTCTTTAGTTTACGTTCCAGTTTGGCAAGAAAACATCACAGCTGGTAGAGGATGGATTGCCGTAGCCTTAGTTATTTTTTCAGCATGGAATCCTTATCGAGCTATCTTTGGAGCTTATCTTTTCGGAGGGTTGGATATAATCGGATTCAGACTCCAAGGTACTGGTATTGCAATCTCACAGTATGTTTTTGATATGGTTCCCTATGTGGTTACCATTATCATTCTTGTGATAGTCTCACTTAGAAAAGATAAAAGAAACGCCCCTCCTAAATCATTAGGAGAGCCGTATTTTAGAGAAGAACGTTAGTGAATCGGATAGGAATATTACGTACGCTCAGTTCCTATCTCTATATCAGTTAACAGTCCGTAACCATCTAAAACCTTTACTTTTGCAATAAGATTTCCTCGGAATGAAGCATCTTCCAGTTGTTTGCCACTACCTTGAGGGATAAAGTATTTATCCAAACTGTAATCAACTTGTACCAGCTCCGAATCAAAGTAATAGAATGGTATCCGCCCTTCGAGATAGAGACCTTCTTGTGGTTGTGTGGTAGCGATGCTGTCAACTACATGGTAGGGTCCTTCTTGCTTTAAGAGCACATATATTTTTTTATTGTTGTCCAACTCCATTGATGGAAATTTAGTCTTTGGTATCTGGGATATCTTGGGACTAACAATAATATAGTCACCGCGAAATAAGTCAGTTGGATCAACAGCACGAGTCTCTAAGAGAATCTCTTGTCCGTAAAGCATAGTTTTTACAGGTATTATTGTAAGGCCGATTAGAATTAATAGAGGAATAAGAACTGCGATTAGGAACTTTTTGTTTCTAGTCATAAGGATATTCCTCCTTTTTGTGTTCTTCTCAATCTTTCAAAGTAGAAACCGAAACCGAGTAACAACAACCCCCCAACCATAAAGAAAAGTGATTTCGGTAGAAATTCAAAAGTATCAACATAATAGCGGAAGATGGTTAGACAGACAAATAATAGACTAATAAGACTGCCTTTTCTTATTAAGGCGAAAAGCAATATCATAAAGGCAATTGCGAAAATTGTACTCGCCTCTGTTTGATAAGAATTGGAAACCCGAGTCCACATATGAGGTAAGGTAAGGACAATACCCGAGATGCCGAAAACGATATTACCTTGAAGCTTAAAGATATCGAAGTGAAGCTTATGTCGGATAGTGAACATCAATAGCCCTATAATAAAAAATCCGCCTGCTATATATAATCCGACAATCTCATTTCTAAAGCCTAAATACCCAATCAAGTTTAGTGCTGAAACGTTAGCAAAGAACAATAGAAGTTTAGGTCTTCCGAAGTAATTGAGGGCAAGGTAAAGAGCGGGTATACCTATGATAGACACATAGGGGAACCCCTCACTGAGAGAAGCATTTAAGTAAATTAGAAATAAAACATTGGCAAATAGTAATAAGTATTTATCTCTCTGTTGGAAAGCCATGGGAATTATACCCATCGACCAAAGCAAGAAAGCAGTAGAATAAGTACCACCAAAATTAAACATCTGTCCAATCAAAAAAATTCCGGCACCATATACTAAAGTGCCTAAATAGATGAGACTACGAGCTGTCTTAGGATAACTCTGAAGGTTGAAGCTTATTGCATTAACTCCAATGAAAATTCCAAAGATGAGACTTAGTTTAACTAGCTTGGTCATACCGCCCCAATTACTGGCAATGAAACTGAGAACACCCAAACCAACTAGAATGGCTCCAATAGTAACCACTATCCTAACAAAATTCAATTCTCCTTTTACAATATAAATATTCACGATTGAATCTTTTTGTCCTGTGGTAATAAGTCCTGTCTCTTCATAATGGTTAAGTTCTTTGGTTATAAACGAAAAATCTGATTTGCCAATCTGTCTTTTCACATTGCATTTCCTCCTTTTCAGTTTATGATATATTATATTCGGCAACTGTTCTCTTAAGGATATAGGTTCATAAAGGTTAAACTTTATGAAGTCATTTAATTAGATGAAGGAGGAGTAACTGGAGTACCTGTCAGGAGCCTGCCCTTAACAACGCCAATAATGGTTTGTCCGAAAGTGTAGAGCCAGAGAAAGATTAGAAGAATAGTCAGAAATGATGTATAGCCTGAAGTTAGTGGGGTTACAAAATAAGCTGCTATCTTTTGACTGGCCATTGTATAGGCTGCCAAAGGGAAGATAAATGCCCACCATCCCAGATTAAAATCTAAGCTGGAATTCCTCAAATGGTGGATGCAAATAATGAAGATAATTCCAACTATCCAGATACCAAAGCCCCAGATGACTGCCGCTCCAATATAGGACAGGTCGACTGTTGATAACATACCCATGGCCTGAGAATTTTTGGCGGTATCAATCACAGCACTTACAGCCAGACCAACGGCACTTAAGAAAATCCCGAAGGATGGGGTGGTATCTGCTGGAGGTAAAGGATATTGAGCCAGGCGCACAAAAATGATTGCACTGATAAAAATAAAAAGAAAGAATCCGATTCCCAGGAGAGCGATATTACTAATTAAGACAGCGATGGCCCAATCTGGATAATGATTTATAGTCATGCTCAAGACAGGATTTCCAATTAATAGGACAGCCATATTAGCTATGGGAGCCATAATCCAAGAGAAATTCATTGTATCAGGGTTAGGAGAGATCTCCATTTTCATCATACGAAAAGTGGTATAGAAGGTGAAGAAGCTGACTCCGATAATCGCAACTATCCATGAGATAAGGCATAAAGCAAATACTAAAGAAGAATTAATGTATGAGCTCCAAATAAAATGGATATTTGTTCCTATAATGGTAGTAGCCACAGGCATAGTTACGAAAAAATTCACAGCAATAGGATTATGTAAATCGCGGCGAACGTAATCGTAATATAAGAACCAACGGAGACACCAAGGTATCAATACCAAAAAATAGAGAACAATTGCTAATAAAGCTAGTGTGATACCAAGGTATTTACCTGGAGGGAAGACGTCCTGCCAAAGATATAAGATATTCCCAAGACCACCTGTTCCCATGATAACAGCAAACCACCCTGGGACAAGATATTTTATTGCGTGTCTTTCCTGCATAAATTTTTCCTTTCTCATTAAAAATCTTATTATGCGACAGCTAATTCTAAAATACGTTTATATACTAGCACATGCTTATTATTATGGCTATATCAATCATCTTAGTGTTGCAATCAAATCTTTAAAGACCGCATCTTAAAGATACGGCCTTAGAAGGACTTTACAGGAAAAACGTTTGTTGTTTAATAATTCTGTGGTAAGTCAATAAAGAATCCTTGTGGATGGATACATGCTGGGCAGATATCAGGAGCAGTTGATCCTTGGTGAATATAACCGCAATTCGTACATTTCCAGTCGGTAGTGATATCCTTTTTAAATAAAGTACTGGTCTCAACGGCCTTGGCTAATCCCAGATAACGTAAGTAATGGTGGTTCTCTACTGAGGCGATATTACGGAAGGCAGCAGCAATCTCTGCAAATCCTTCTTGTTCAGCAATATCCCCAAATTCAGAATAGATAATTTCCCACTCCTCGCGCTCGCCTTCAGCAGCAGCTTTAAGATTCGCTAGAGTATCTTTATATTCCAATGGGTAATCAGCTCTGACATGAATTACATCTGTAGAAGGAGCATATTTAACTAACAGTTTATAAAAAACTTTAGCATGCTCTTGCTCGTTCTCAGCAGTTTCTAAAAAAGTAGAACCGATTGCTTGGAAACCGTCTTTCTTAGCAACAGAAGCAGAAAAAACATAACGGTTTCTGGCTTGTGACTCACCGGCAAAAGCCTTGGCTAAGTTAGCAAATGTTTTGGTTCCTTCAAATTTCATAATGTTACCCTCCAGAGTAAATTAACATAAATAAAGAAAAAAAGAAACGTTGCTTTACTTAGTTTATGACCTTCTGGTTGGGCAAATACTATATAGATTTATTAAAAGCTTAGTAATATTTAAACTTTGTTCCATAAATTGACTTTAAAAAATTTGATATTTCTTATTTACACAGTTTTAATAATTGTCTAGGAGTAAAATTGAAAATGTTCTATGTAATAGGCTTGACCGTATTAGTAATTAAAGCGTATTCTAATAATGCTGAATATAAATAATTGAAATCTAGGAGCAAATATGTCTAATCGAACAGTTTATATATCTATGGTGATTGCAGCCTTGTTCTGGGCAGGAGCTTTTATTGCAGGAAAGATGGCGGTACATGTTTTTGAACCCCTAACGTTAACCTTCTTACGCTTTCTCTTTGCTCTTCCTTTAATTTTTCTGTTATTAAGGATTAAAGAACCCGAAAGAATGATTCCGCGCAAGGAACAAGTCTTCCCTTTGATTATTCTGGGAATCATAGGTACCCTAGGCTATCATTTCTTCTTTTTTTTAGCGCTGATTCATACTACAGCCATTAACTCTTCTCTTATCGGGGCAACCAATCCTATGGTTACGACAGTCTTAGCAGTTGCTTTCTTTAAAGAGAAAATCAGTACCCTTAGGTTAATCGGAGTCGGAGTTTCCCTGCTTGGTGTATTCAGTGTAATTACGGGACTAAACCTTCAAATAGTAACTAATTTGGAATTCAATATAGGAGATATTTATATGGCCATGGGGGTTATGTGCTTTTC
>Ga0209643_1002509_pt1 | contig 11688 bp, 8 predicted proteins | sample AutmiccBRH37_all_FD_187383 | JGI IMG/M metagenome (GOLD analysis project Ga0209643, IMG submission 187383) | Deep subsurface microbial communities from Mt. Terri, Switzerland - Autotrophic microbial communities BRH/37_all (SPAdes) (version 2) | ecosystem: Environmental > Aquatic > Deep subsurface... | reverse complement strand
TTTGATATTTTTTATCTTCAGGATTATACGGAGCTAAATCATCGCTTAAAAAAGAATAAATTTTTTGGCCTGTATCAACGATATAAATTTTATTATTCTTCATGAGGATAAGAGATATATCATTAACGCTTTTTTGAAGAAGCTGCTGCCTAAAAATTACATTAAAGGAATAGATTATATTTCTTTCTTGAGATTCTTCTACCGGTTTATTCATAAACATGTTTTCGAACATCAATTCCATTGAGGTGGCAGTAACGATTGCAATCCTTTCCGCATTATCTTTTTTGTACCATTCCTGCGCATCATATAAAAATTCAGTTAGCATATTCTTCTGCATGAAAGCAAGTAATATTTGGAAAAGAATAAGTATTACAATAAATATCGAAATATGCCTTATTTCAAACCGATAGCGCGAAAGTTTATTTTGGATTTTATCGAACATTAGTTGACCTTAGGAAACTCTCTTAACATTAATTTTTCCATCTGAATTGCATTAGTACAATCACTAAGAGCTTTCTTTACACTTATTTTATTTCTGATAGCTCTTTCAAAATGGAATGACATAATTTTAGAATATTTTGTGTATTCAGAATGTGCAGGACGATGAACACCCGATTCAATTATTTTTGTGAACTGCTCAAATTCCGGGTACTTTTTCTTAAACCCATCTTCTTTATAGAATTTTTTCAGAACCGGCAAATAACCACTTTCTTTATAAAAAAGTTCCTGTGAATCTTCACGTAAAAGAAATTTTATGAAATCCACTATCTCACTTTTTTTATTTGAGAATTTGGAGATCATAAGATTCCATCCGCCAAATGTGGAAGCAGGTGTTGCATTCTTAAAATGGGGAACAGCGGTTTTCTTAAGTTTTTTCTCAATACTTGTATCTATCGGAGAATCAAGAAAATCTTTATCGTAACTTGGCCAACCCCATAGAAAAATTCCATTATTTTTTATAAAATTTTGGTAACTAGGTACCTCGGTATAATAAACTACTTCGGGCGGAGATAACTGATATTTATTGACTAAATCGACAAGCAATTGAAGTGCTTTTTCTGCTTCCGGAGTATTAAAATTAAATCCATATTTTTTGAAATAATTCTTATCAATTCCTAATAGTTGCTCCACAAAAATACAAATGAGCCCTTCATTATCAGCCGCAGGGAAAGTATAGAATGGATTATCTGAATTAATTGATTTACCGAGTTTGATAAATTCCTCCCAAGTAATATTATTATTTATTTCGTTTATAATTTTATCACTGTTTGGTAGCTTTGCTATTAAGTCCTCACGATAATAAAGAACACCTTGAACGAAATCTAATGGTATTGCGACCAAAGCACCATCTGAATAACATGATTCGAGAACATAAGGATGGATTCTGGCAATTTCCTCTTGCGAAAAATATTTATCAAAAGGTTCGCACCATTTAGCGAATCGCTGAACCCAAATTACATCCACAGCGAAAAGGTCAATTCCATCACCTCTTCCTCTAAGAGAGCGAGCCAAAACTTCTTTTCTTTCATTTGTGCTGAAATCGAAATTTGGAAAATCGAGAGGTATAACTTTTACTTTACCTTCATTTTGCTTGTTATATTTATCAATTAGAATTTTATGTGCGGCAGTTACTCTATCTGCGAAGTAGATTTCCACCGGGCCTTCTACTTTTTTTGTGTGTAGAATTGAAAACGAGATAAAATAAACAGGTATAAAGAAGAGAAGAATCAGTAGTCCCGGATTCTGAAATGCTTTTGTTAAATAGCTTTTAAGTTTATTCATAATATTAAGATTGTTCATTAAGAGAACTAAATTCAATGGCAGTTAATTTACTTCTTAAATACTCCTTTTGCAAAAAAAATGCCATGCAATCAATAGTTCAATTTTGCATGGCATAGAATTCATGGGAGGCACCATGAATAGATAAATTATTTTCTAAGTAAAGTTAAATTTTTTCTTATAAGTTTATTTCTTGTTTCCACCGAAGCAGCGCTCCTTAATCCATCTTCAGGAGTATTAAGAACATAATCAAGAAGTTGATCCACAGAAGAAACCGCTACATGCATACGAGTATCGGAAGAAGCATAATAGATATATACCTCGCCATTACTTTTTTCAATCCAGCCATTGCTAAATACCACATTAGAAACATCGCCAACCCTCTCATCACCATCAGGGGCAATGAAATAACCAGCGGGACGTGCAATTACTTTATTCGGTTCTTTTAAGTCTGTTAAAAAAAGGTACAGTACATATCTTAATCCTGCAGCCGTATTTCTTACACCATGTGCTAATTGAAGCCAACCTTTTTCGGTTTTAATCGGAGAAGGACCCATACCGTTCTTTACTTCTTTAATGGTATGATAAACGCGATCATCAATAATAGTTTCAGTATCTATTTGAGGAAGTTCGATAGAATCTGATAAAGCCCAACCGATTCCTCCGCCTGAACCGGCATCAATAAAACCATCTTGCGGACGTGTATAGAATGCATATTTTCCATCTATAAATTCGGGATGAAGAACTACATTGCGCTGTTGCGGAGAAAGAGAGATCAAATCCGGTAGTCTATTCCAATTTATAAAATCTTTTGTTCGCGCTATACCACATTTTGCATAAGCAGAAGAAGTATCGCCTTTAGGTGCAGCGGGGTCTTTCCTTTCAGTACAGAATAACCCATAAAACCAGCCATCTTCATGTTTGAGTACTCTTAAGTCGTAAACATTTATATCAGGGTCATCCGTTTCCGGCATAGTAATCGGGTAATCCCAAAACCGAAAATTATCTATTCCATTTGGGGATTCGGCAACGGCAAAAAATGATTTCCTGTCAACTCCTTCCACTCTTACGAAAAGTAGAAAGCGACCATTAAATTCAATTGCTCCCGAATTAAAAGCCGCATTAACGCCAATGCGTTCCATTAAAAATGGATTGCTATTATAATCTAAATCATATCTCCAAAAAATAGGCGTATGCTCGGCGGTTACTATCGGATTTTTATAACGTGTATATACACCGTTATTTTTTTCTATCGGCTCGTTCTTAAGTGTAATTAACCGCTCGTTTTCGTCAAATAGTTTTTTTAATCTAATTTCAAATTGCTCTTTATTCATAATTTCCCTTTAATAATTATTTTGTTTTTGGTCCAGCTGGATCAAATTCCGCACATTCATCATCAAGTCTATTCCACCAATTGAATTTGAGAATCAATGATGTTAAAACTAATACACCAATTCCTATATATAAGTATGTATGTTCTCTTATTACAAAATAGATCGGGATAGCAATTAAACTAACCTGCCAGATAATACCGGTTGCAACATTAATCATATCTTTGCCAAAGTTTTTATTTGGTTCAAAATGGGGATAAAGTGCTTTAGCTTTAACTGCGATTGGTTTCCAGAATCCCCATGGATTAACGGTTGTGTAAAATTTAATTAATACTTCATCGGATTCCTGTTTAGTAAGTAAACTTCCTGCAATACATCCAATAATAGAAACGCCTAAGAGAAGCGGGAAAGCATTTAAAGCCGATAGAGACGGAAGCAGAACAGGAGTAACTAAGGCAGCACCGATTCCTGCAACCATGCCCCAGAAATACCCATAACCATTGAGTCTCCACCAATACCATTTAAGTATATTTGCGGCAGTATATCCGCCATAGAGAGCGTTCACAATCCATAGAGTAATTTGGTTAATAGATTCCACTATCATACCGAATACAAATCCGATGATCACAAAAGCAATTGAAACTATATAACTTATATGAACATATTTTTTCGGTTCGGCATTTGGATTAATATATTTTTTATATATATCATTTACAACATAAGCAGGAGCTGCATTAATCGTAGCAGCATAAGTGGACATAAATGCGGCAATTAATCCTGCTAATAATAATCCTACCAATCCAACCGGTATCTGATTTTTAAGTACAAAAGGAAGAACCATTTCAAAATCTATTTTGTCGCCCATGGCAATTAATTGTGGGCTGAGGAAAACAAGTGCTAAAACTGTAATTCCCGCAATCATCATATAACGAGGGAGAAATAGCACTAAAGAAACGAATCCACTCATCTTAGCTGCTTCTTTAGGAGATTTAGTAGCAAGAATTCTTTGCATATCATAATTTGGTGCAGGACCGGCTGCACTTACCAATAGTCCTTTAAAAAGTACCAGCATAAAGAATATTGTAAAAAGTCCATAACCGTCTTTTGTGATTTGAGCATTTACGGCATCAATTAATCCGGTCCAATTTAGATCCAAATTCCAACCAAAAGTAATCTCTTTCCAACCGGCAGGAATAACGGCATTAAGCATTTCCGGAGAAACGGCGTTCATTGCGATAATACCAACAGCAATCGATGCGACAGACATAACTAAAAATTGAAGAACTTCTGTTATAACTACGCTTATCATTCCTCCTTTAATTGCATAAATGGCAGTTAAACTCATTAGAATGATTGCATAAGTATCAGGTGATAAATTCCATGGAAGAAAAATCGCAGCAAATTTTCCGATTCCCTTAAAATCATATGCAATAAAACCGACAACACTGATTAGAGCAAAAATAACTACAATTATATGAGCTAAACGAGCTCCTTCTCCTTTTCCAAATCGTGTTTCGATCCATTCTGCGCCTGTCATTACTTTTGATTTACGAAGCCAGATTGAAAGGAAAACCATTAAAAAGATTTGATTGAATATAGGCCAGAGCCACGGGATAAAAACACTTTTAAGACCATAAACAAAAAGGATATAAACAAGCCACATAGTTCCCGTTATATCAAACATTCCCGAGGCATTTGAAACGCCAAGAATCCACCAAGGAAGTGAATTTCCACCAAGAAAATAAGAGTTCATATCTTTAACGGATTTTCTCGATACCCAGATGCCAAGTAGAACTACAACGGCAAAGTACCCAATAATTATTGCAACATCGATATAGTGTATGCTCATAGTTAGCCAGAATTTTGATTTTCTTATTTAGTTGCATAAATAATGCCATTTTCTAAATAAGATAATTCAGTGTAAATATTGGTTATTTCCCTATTTTCGGCAATAATGGTTTTATCATTTTAATAAATATTATGAAATTGATAAGTGATTTTTTTTCTCCCTCTAGGAAAGAGATGGGTTTGGACATGCAAATTTTTAAAGGAACTGAATTTAATAAACTCGTTCAGAAAAGAAAAATTCAATCGAGACAGATAAGAAATTAAATACATTGGAAATGAGATGAAAATTAAACTATAATTGCATTAAAATAATTTGCAGTTATGATAAAAAGAGAAAAATTATATTTATATATTTTAGTGTTATTGATGTCTGTTTCACTGCTTGTGATGCGGCTAAACGGCTCGAATAATATCTATTATTATACTTATATATTTATAATTACTTCTCTTTTTTATTTAATTATAGCTTGGCTAATCCTTAGGGGCAAGTTTGAGTTTAGACGTCTTTTATTTTTATTTGGTATCGGAATAATTTTTAGGGTACTGCTTTTAGAATTGAATCCGATTGGCTCTGATGATGTATTCAGATATATATGGGATGGGAAAGTCCAAGCAAATGGGATAAATCCATACTTATATGAACCAAATAATTCGGCTCTCAATTTTCTTCATACTACTACACTTCCTTCTCTTATTAATTTTCCTAATATGCCCACAATCTATTTCCCATTAAGCGAAATATTATTTTTTATCGCATATTTGATAGGGGGGGAATCAATAATAGGAATTAAACTCTTAATTATTCTTTTTGAGCTTGGGACGATTTTAATAATTTATAAATATTTGACTGAAAATAATATTTCGATAAAATATGCTTTATTATATGTTTTATCTCCGCTCCCGATTTTTCAATTTATTATCGATTCGCATGTCGATATTTTTGGAATTTTTTTTACGGCTCTATTTTTCTATCTCTATTTTGGCAATAAAAAATTTGGAGCTTTTATTGCACTTGGACTATCAATTGCAATAAAACCAACAATCGGATTATTTCTCCCAATATTATTTATGCATGAAGAAACTCTAAAAAAAAGATTAAAATCAATTATTATTCCAATTGCAGTAACTGCAATTCTTTTTATCCCTTATATCATTAATGCGAATCCATTTAAAGCGCTCATTCTTTTTTCTAAAAATTGGATGTATAACGGATTTGTTTTTGATATTATAAATATGATATTAAGAGAGAACCAAGAATCAAGAATGATTTCAGGTGGTTTATTCCTTGTTTCTTACCTAATACTGTTATTTGCAAATTATGAGCTAAAAGATAAATTGTATTTTTCTGTCATCTTACTTTTAATTTTTTCACCGGTAGTACATCCATGGTATGTATTATGGCTGGTGGTAATATTACCATTTGTTCCAAAATGGAGCGGAATTATTTTTGCCACTACCATTTGTGTATCTTCAATTACTATGCTAATATATAAAAATTTAGGGGTATGGATAGAATTTAAGCTGTTAGTCTTTTTCGAGTATCTACCCGTTATAGTATTTTTAATTATAGAGATGAGGCGGGGAATAAGAAAACCATATTTTATAAATCACTTGAGAAAGATTTTTTCATAGCTATAATTCTGAAATAAAGTGCCAGATAGGAAACGGCAAAAAGAATAAGAAGGTGAACTATTTCGGGAATTATATCATTAAATCCTGCACCCATCTGAACAATACGAACAAAAGCACTATAAAATGGAGTGCTCGGAATTAAATTAGCAATCCATTTTACCAATAACGGCATTGAATCTAACCGCCAACTATAACCTGAAATTAAAAATATAGGGTACGAAGTAAGAGTAAGAAATTGCAGCGCTAATATTTTCCTTTTAAAGAATGAAGCTACAAAGAGAGAATAATAAATTACAGTTAAAAGAAGTAGCAATGTAATTGAAGCAAAAACTAATGCACTACCGTTAAAGGGGACATTAAAAACCGAATAGACTATCGTAAAGAAAAATAATGCATAAGCAGAAGAAATAACAAGATAGAATATACTCTTACCGTGAATGATAAGATTGATTTTATTCTTTGCTAATGAAAAATAATCACGAAGCGTATTAAATTCGTTTTCTTTTGCAATACTTTCAGCTAGTCCGAAAAATAGTGTTTGCTGCAAAATTAATATCAGTATTGCCGGAACTAAAAAATCACCATAAGAATCGGTTGTATTAAACATACTTCTGATATCAGTAGCCACAGGCTCTAAATAAGTTTGAGCTGCTTCTTGATTTATACCTTTTGTATAATAATATTTTAGTGTAAGCGATTTATTAAAAGCGGCTACTGTCTCATTGACTGCCTTATTAAGATCATTCGAGACCAAAAAACGGGTAGTATTTAAATATGAATTAAGTACCACACCTGTTTTACTTTTTATAGAACTTTCAAAATTTTTAGGGACCAGCAGATAACCGGAAATATTTCCTGCTTCTAACTCAATTTGTGCTCTCCGAGGATCTGATATAATTTCTTTTACTTCGATCATTGAAGTGGCATCCAACATACGAATTAGTTTTTGAGATGAGATAGAATTATCATAATCGACAACTGCAAAAGGAATACTATTTTCAGATTTATTTAAATAGATAGAGCCATAAAAAAAGGAATAGAATAATGGTGCAATTAATATTACCATAAAGATATCTTTATCTTTGAGGATGATGCGGATCTCTCTTTTCAATAATTCAAATAATATATTCAATCTAATTTTCATATTTTCTTACGCGCATTCTAATCATGAATAAACTTACTACTATGGAAATTATTAAAAAGGAAATGAGAATTATTAAGTCATATTTAACTGCGAATAACCCTGTATCCATCTGTGAAAGTTTTATAAAGGCAGAAAGGAAGTGAGTATAGGGCATCATATTTCCAAAAATATTATGAATTACCGGCATACCCCATAAAGGGAAAGTAAATCCACTGAAAATAAATCCGGGAGTATTTATAAATACGGCTACTTCTGTCGCCATAAATTGATCTTTGAATAAACTAGATATCAACACACCAAACATTACGCAGACGATTATGAATAAAATAAAGAGTGATAAAATTAAGAAATAGCTCCCATTGACGATTACACCAAACAGCGGGAAAATAATTCCGACAATCAAAAATGCAGATGCACTATTAATTAATATATGCGGAATTGCTTTACCAAATAATATCGATATTTCACTACCGGCGGATAATTCTATTACTTCGCCAAACGTTTCATGAGCAAATTCAGAACTTATGATAAGGACGGATGCTATCATAATCATCATCTGAAGAATAAACGTTACGAGTCCGGGCACAAAATAATTTATATAACTATAATTCGGATTATATAATGAATGTGTATCGAGCTTAATCGGCATAATTATATTCATTGCTTCTTCTCTTGTCTTACCCGAAGACTGAATTTTTTTAAGCTGAACCCCGACCGAAATTGTTTTGATAATTGTTGATGCTTCTTTTAGGAGAAGACTTCCGACAATTACGTTAGAAGAATTTTTATAAACTGTAATAGAAGTTTGTTTGCCTGATTTTGTATCTTTTTCAAAGTTATAAGGAATTACAAGAGCCCCTTGAATTTTCCCTTTTCTAAATTCACTTTTAATTTCATCGGGTGAAACTAGATATTCCTTAATTGCAATTGAACCTGAGGATTCAAACATTTGAATTGCCGTTCGAGATAATTGGCTATGGTCGTAATCGATAACCGCCATAGGAAGTTCTCTCATAATTTCATTTTTATAAATCGAACCAATAAGTAGATAGATAAATATTGGAAGAACAACTATTAGAATATAAAGGGTTTTTCTTTCTAATATTCTCCTAAATTCTCTTTTAGCTATCCGAGATATTTTGCTATTTATGAACATTGAAATTAGTTTAACTCAATATTAACTGACATACCGGGGCGCAAAGAGCTAATTTTATTCAACGGTTTTAATCTTACCTCAAAAGTTTTTAAATCGAAATCTCCTTTTTGATTAGTTGGTTTCCAAGAAGCAAAATCACCCATTGGAGCGATAAAATAGACTTGAAATTTTTCCTTTTTATTACCTGCTTTAATAACCCCTTTGAAAATTTTATTCATTTCAAAATTGCTTAAATAATCTTCGCGTACTTGAAGAACTACATAATATTCATTTGGGTTAATGATAGTTGCAACAGGATAGCCACTAGAAACGATTTCACCATTATCCACAATCAGTTTAGAAAGTTCGCCATCTGCTGGAGCTTTAATTTCCAATTCACTAAAATAAGCCTCCGTTTCTTTAACTCCATTTGCGGCTTGATGCATCAATCCTTGAGCAGCAATAATTTCTTCCGGACGAGCACCATTAAGAGCCATATCATATTTTGCTTTTGCAGCTTCCATCTGCTCACGTGCAGCATTAAATTTGAATTCCATTTCATCTTTTTCTTGAGTTGAGATAACTTTTTCTGCAAAGAGTTTTTGGAATCGATTCCAAGTAGTAGAAGCATAATCAAATTGATATTTTGCTTGTTGATAAAGTTTTTGAGCGCCTCGCTTTTCTTCTTCACGAGCACCCTTTTTTGCCATATTGTATTTTTCTGATGCGGCTTGAAACATTCCTTTAGCTTGTTCAAGTTTTGCTGTCATCTCTTTTGATTCCAGACGAGCCAATATTTCTCCTTTAGAAATTTTATCACCTTCCTTCACTAAAATCTCTGAGACTCTCCCCGGAATTTTTGATGCTACATCAATCTCAATAGTCTCAACAATACCTTGAATACTATTTTCTCTATCAGGTGATTTAAACAGTAAAAACAGAATAGCACCAATTATTAAAGTTACGGGTATCGAAAGTATTATATATTCTTTCTTCATTTTTATTTACTTACTCCTATATTCCAAATTCTTATTAATTCATCTATATTATTATTTGATGTATATATTTCGCTCATAGTACTGAAATAAGTATAAAGGGATGAAAGGCGATCTAATTTTACTTTTTGAAGTGATAATTGAGCGTCTATTACTTCTAATGAAGTACCAAGCCCACTATTAAATCTTTTATCATTCTGTCTTAGATTTTCATCTGCTAGATTAAGAGTAGAATTTAGTTTCTTATAATCTGAGGATGCAGTCATTAGATTGTTATAGTAATTAGTCATCTGAAGAGTAACTTTTTTTATTGCATCTGTTTCTAAGTAACGTACTTCATCTTCCAGTTTATCGGCTGATTGAAGATTAAGATAATCTTTGAATCCATGGAATATATTAATCTGAGCGGAGACACCAACAGCCCAGCGAGGTTCTAATGCAGAGAGGTATTCAGGATATAAATCGTATCGTGCGAATGCAGCAACTTTTGGTAAAAATTCACTTCTGGCAGAATTATATTTTTGTTCTGCTGCAATCCTCTTCTGACTGATCATTTTTAATAAAGGATTGTTAGCGATTGCATTATCGATCAATTGTTTCAAACTATCTTTGATTTCAGAATAAACTAAAGAATCAGAAAGATTTATTTCCTCTTCAGAATTTATTCCGAGATTAATTTTTAATGCGACCATTAAGGTATTAAATGAATTCCGGTCTTTTGTGAGGTTTCTTTCAGCTTCTGATACTGCAACTTCTGCACGCAATAAATGATAGTTCGCTATTAATCCTTCATCAAATAATTTTTTAGCATCGTCTCTGTGTAATCTAATACCATTAAGTAGATCAATTCTTGTTTTAACTACTTCTAGCATAAGAATTGTTTGCAGATAATATTTTATTGTTTCGTTGGTTACTTCATTTTTTATTTTAGTCAATTCTAAACGTGAATATTCTTCTTCGGAAGCAGCATATTTTTTCGCTGCAATTAATTTACCGCCTACGAATAAGGGCTGAATTCCTATAAAAGCAGCTGTCTTAAAATCTTGTTTTTTTAGTGTTTCTGAAAATGGTGGCAATAAATCATTCAAATGAGCCGATGCTGCGGAAGCAACAAGATTTTTTTGGTCGACTGTTAAAGCGGGTCTGCCCGAAAGCAAACCATAGATATTAGTAAACTCGGCTTGATTACTCGATTGCATTTGAATGATTACTTGTCTAATCGGATCGAGATCGATTGAGAGCGGATCATTGAGATGAGTATATTTCCATTCAAGATCGATAGATGGGAGAAAATTTCCCCATGCAGCAAGATTCTCATCTTCTTTCTGTCTCAATCTCATTTCAAATTGTTTAATCTTATCACTATTTTTTTGCGAAATCTCAATTGCATCTTTTAGTGATAATGTAATATTTTTTATTGAGTTATCACTTGGGTGTACAACTGAATAAGAAATTTTATCTATACTTTTACCTTCAGGATAAAAATTAATTGTATTATTATTTTGAGCATTTACAAAACTCACTGCCAGAATAGATATCACAAAGAATCTTAAAATCTTCATAACTACCTTTTATTAATGAATCACGGTTCAAAAATAACTTATTTTTTATAATGATGTCAATATTTTTTTTATTTCTGTGGAAAATATCACAATTCGATTTTTTTATTTTGGGAAATAATCTTTAAAAACTTACATCAAGAAATATGGATTAGAAACAAAATTCAAAAATCAAATCCTAGTGGTGTTACGTGAGAAAATTTTAATTAGTATACCAGAATAAGATTATTGGATTAAAATAAGTGAAAGTTATAAATAGGAATGC
>Ga0209643_1002507_pt1 | contig 11695 bp, 10 predicted proteins | sample AutmiccBRH37_all_FD_187383 | JGI IMG/M metagenome (GOLD analysis project Ga0209643, IMG submission 187383) | Deep subsurface microbial communities from Mt. Terri, Switzerland - Autotrophic microbial communities BRH/37_all (SPAdes) (version 2) | ecosystem: Environmental > Aquatic > Deep... | reverse complement strand
GAAGATTCATTTCGAAGTACTAATAACAAAAGTTTTAAGCTAACTAATCTAAATAAAAGTGAATCTAAGACCGGTAGATATAAAGAACAAATTAATAAGGAACCTATTTTCAATAAAAAAGTTATAACAACTGTTGGATTATTTTTATTATTTATTGTCACTTCTGCCGGCGGTTATTATTTCTTTTTTATGAAAGATTATGCTAAAGAAGATTTAACGATAATGCAGAAATTAGACGATCCTGTGGAAATAAAAATAGATACTACAGTAGTTCCCCAAAAAAGTAATAATATTAATAATGTAGCTCCGGAGCAAAAATCAGCTGTAACACAAAAAGCTCCTGAAAAGAAAATCGAGCAAAAGAAAATCAATGAAAGTAAAACGCCGGTTGATCAAAAAGTAGCAAATTTAATTTTCTTTGATGGAAGCAGTTACAATGTTCAAGTGTCGTCATGGCGAAATCAATCAAAGGCAATTGTAGAGGTAGATAGATTAAAGAAGCAAGGCTTAGCTGCTTTTGTAATGGAAGCTTATCTCCCGGAAAAAGGGGGGAATTGGTATCGAGTAAGGATAGGTAATTTTAAATCAATAAATGAAGCAAAAACATTTTTATCAAAACAGAACTAAAAAATTAGGAGAAGTATGAACTTAATCGAAATGTTTACAAAAGGCGGATGGGTAATGTATCCTATCCTGATTAGTTCAATCATCGGTGTCGCAATTATAATCGACCGTTTTATGGTTATCAGAAAATCTAAAGTTAATGTCCCGGCTTTCCTTGTAAGGATAAGAGGGATGTTAAAGAAAAAAGATATTCAAGGTGCTATTAGTTATTGTCTGGAGGAAAAATCTCCGGCTGCTAATATTATCAGAAGAGGTCTTAAAAAGTATAAATATGGTCATCAAAGGGTAAGAGAAGCAATTGAAAGCGCAGGACAACAGGAAGTAACTAAACTCGAAAAGGGGTTGAATATTTTAGCTTCAGTTGCCGGTGTTGCCCCAATGCTTGGTTTTCTTGGTACAGTAACAGGAATGATTTCCGCATTCATGAAAATAGAGTCTTTAGCCGGTGCTGCCAGTCCTAGTGATCTAGCCGGTGGTATTTGGGAAGCTCTTTTAACTACTGCTTACGGACTTGCAGTTGGTATAGCTGCCTTGATGTTTTATAATTATTTCCTAACAAAAATTGGTAAGTTAGTTTCTGAAATTGAATTGATTACAAATGATTTTTTAGATGTACTTGACGATTCGAGTAAAGATATTCCGGTGGATGATGAAGAACTTGAAATTGATTTATAGGTGATGAAATGAAATTTCAAACGTCAAATAAACCATTAAGCATGTTCAGCTTCTCATCATTGACTGATATTGTGATGCTACTCTTGATCTTCTTTTTGCTTACTTCACAATTTGTGATTCAAACGGGAGTGAAAGTGAAACTACCGGGAGCAAAAAATAATGAGCAAACTGCTCCTTCAAAATTAGTTGTCAGTGTTACGGATGCTCAAAAAATTTATCTTGGTACTGAGGAAGTAAATATTATGACACTCCCCGGTAAATTAGAAATGCAACTGAATAACACGTCAGAATCGAATTTGATTATCAGAGCGGATAAGACAGTAAGTATAGAATTTGTAATAAAGATAATCGATGTGGCAAAAGGTATTGGTATAGATAAATTTACAATTGAAACTGAAAAAGAATCATACTAATGAGCTCTGAACAATCACAAAAAAATTCATTCATTATCTCGATATTTATCCATTTGATAATAGCGGTACTATTTTACTTTGTTTCTTTTAGTCCGGGTGAATCAGAAGAAGAATATGTTACCGTAGGATTTGGCAGCGGTTTCGCAGGCGGTGCGGGAAGAGTAGTAAATAATCTTGATCCTAATCCCGAAAAGAAAAAAGAATTAGAAACTAAAAAAGAAGAGAAAGACGTTAAACTTCCCGAAGCAAAAAATACTGATAATGATAACGTCAGTATCGCCAAAGATAAGAAGAACGAGAAAAAAGATAATAAAACAAACAACGAGAAAAATTTAGAAGATTTTGTAAATCAGTCAGGTCAGGGAATAGATGGTGCCGGTGCGGGAAGTCTCGGATTTGAAATCGATTTCGGCGGTAAAGGAATAAGAAGGATATATAGTTATACTTTGCCGGCATATCCTGAAGGTGTTGCTAAAGAAATTGATGTAAGAATAAAATTTTCTATTTTACCTGATGGTTCTATTGGGAGGATTATACCTTTGATTAAAGCGGATGCAAGGCTAGAATCAGCGGCGATAAATTCTTTACGTCAATGGAGATTTGAACCTCTCCCAAATAATGCAAAACAAATAGAACAATCTGTTATTATTACTTTTCCTTTTCGGTTACAGTAATTTTTGGCTTTTCTTTATAATACATTTTATAAAAAAAGAATTCTGCAATCGCAAGCAATGTTAATGCGATTGCATCAGAATCATAATGCATACCTAGACCCTGAGGTTCAAACACAATCTTTATCAAGGTTGTGGAGATAGACCAACCCACAGCAAATAAAACAACTATCAATGCAGCATTAGTTAATCCGCTTGCCAGAGATTCATCCTGCCATTTTTTTGTGAAGATTACGAGTATAAACATTATATGTGCAAAGAAAATAAGTGCAGTAATCATTTTATTCTAAATCCCTTTTTTCTTTGGAATCAATAATTTTTACTGCAACTAAACCACCGACCATTCCAAAAATTGTATTTACTATAAAATTATTCATAATAATTGAAATTGTGTAAAGAGTTGAGAAGCCGTACATAGCTATATCGTTATTTACTCCTGCAATCATATCGAGTACTTCCTGCCGTAATGCCGGAGTGATAGGAAGTGTTGAAAGCATCTGCTGGATCTGAGTAAAAGAACCGGTAACATCGTTTTGTTTTGTTATTAGAGTGATAATAATTTCAAAGAATGAACCGAAGGCAGCGGCAAATAAGCCGGTTAATAGTCCAATTACAAATCCGGTTTTATAATCTATTTTATTTGACTTACTAGATTTTTTATGAAGCACTACTGCTGCGTAAGAAGCCGCAGGAACGATTAAGCAGCACGCTAATCCTTTTAAAATTGGTACAATTTGTAATACTCCTGCTCCAAATCCTGAGACTATCGATGGTAAATATTTCTTCAATGCGCTTCCGTTATTATGAATAATTTATATAAAGCTGATCTGAAATATAAAAACATTACACCACCAAAAAAAATGCCCGTGGTAAATGCTACTAATTTTGAATAATCATATATCTTAAATGTAGTCATAAGTACATCAAATAATAATATAATTACCGATATATAGAATAATTTTCTTGATTCAATATTAATTTTTGGTTCAATTAAAGAAATCAATGACATAAGTAAAACTCCCGAATAAATTCCCGTACATCGAGCACAGACTAAAGTATGCCCACTATAAATTGTAATTAACTTTTCAGGGTTTTGATGGCAGACTAATGAATAAAGAAGATTTACTAATGGGAAAGTATAAACTAAAGGTGGATAAATTAATAGAATGAGATTAAAAAAAATCCCGCAATACCAAATAGTTATTAATAGAAAAAGCAGCCAATCAATTCTCCTTCTATTCATTTATCATTTTATACTTTGCTAGTGAATTACTTGTAAGAAGATAATATGAGTTATCGATTTTTTCGATTTTGATAATTGCTTCCGGCACCGGGATCGCCAAGACTTCAGTTATTGAGAAGTCTTGTGTATCTATTTTATAAATATTTGAACTGTCATTAATCAATAATTCACCTGTAAAGGAGATATGGATTGGAATAATGGGTGCTGATAATATTGCTCTTCCTCCACCAAATGGACCAAATATTACTATCCTTTCTCCATCGATTACATATAAATTTCCTTGAGAATCTAAACAAAAATATTTCGGAGAAATCAAGGAATAATCTCCGGCATCCAAACCACCTATTTGCATATTAAAATTTCCCGACATATCGAATTTTAGAATCCGGTTATTATCAGAATCAAGAACAATAAAATCACCTTGATTTGAAATTGCAATGCAAGTAGGGCGGCGGAAAAAATAATCCTCTTCCTTTTTGCTTTTCATGTTAAATTCTGATAAATAATTTAAGTCTTTATCGAAGATTTGAATCCTATCGTTATTTTTATCTGCAGCATATATCTTTAATGAATAAGCAAAAATGTCTGCCGGGAAATCAAAAGATGAGCTCCCCCACCCAAATCCGCCAATTTTTTTAAGTATCGTTCCGTTAGTATCTAACTTAATGATTTCGTTATTATCACCCTCAGAGACGTAAATATCTTTCAAAGCCCCAATTGAGAAAGATGAAGCATTAGAAAAAAAACTAATCTCATTTTCGAGGACAAGTGTTTGGCATAAAATTGGTATATTTAACGACATAATTAATAGAAATAAAATTGATCTCATAAAAAACTTTTTTATAGTTACTCATAAATTAAGAATTTTATGATTTATAAAAAGTATTATTTTTCGTAACTTTTAGGGTTATTCATTGAGGCATAAATGCGAAAATTATTATTAATAATGTTTGCTATGGTTTTTGTAGTTTCTTCCTGTAAATTGGATGAAAGCGAAGATGGCGATACCGGTACTGATACAGGAACAGGTACGACTACTACAACTATGAAGATCACATCTCCTAATGGTGGAGAATCTTTTTCAGAGGGTAGCAGTACAGAGATTAAATGGACTTCAAATGCTACAACATTGCTTAGGATTCAGTTTTCTTATGATAATGGTGCATCGTGGTATTTAGTAGCAGATAGCTTGGTTAATAGTGGTGTTTATTCTTGGTTCCCGTTACCAACAACAATCTCAAATCAATGCAAATTAAGAGTAGCTACAATTTCCGGCACTGCCGCAGATGAAACAGACCAAAATTTTAGTATAACAAAAAGCAATAGCCAAAGTATAACCTTACTTTCTCCAATTGGCGGAGAGAGTTGGGAAGCGGGTTCTAATCAACAAATTAAATGGTTTAGTATTGGAGTCGATTCACTAATTATTCAATACACTCCAAACAATGGAATAACATGGAGTAATGTTGGCAAAGTTGTAAAAAATACAGGTATATTTTTCTGGGAGCCGGTTCCAAATACACCTTCCACATTAGCAAAAATAAGATTATTAGATGCAGATGATAGCTCTCCCGTAGTGGAGAGTCCGAAAGTTTTTGAAATCCTTCCCGAACCCAAAATAAAAGTTAAAGCCCCAAACGGTGGAGAAGTTTTAGTTTCCGGTTCAGATAAGATGATTGAATGGGAATCGGAAAATATTGAGAATGTAAAAATTGCTTATACACTTAATAATGGCTTTGAATGGATTCCGATTATAGACAAATATCCAAGTACCGGATTTTACGAATGGAAAAATATCCCTATTGCAAATTCAAAATTATGCAAGATAAGAGTTTATGACGCTAAAGATAGCGAACCATGGGACGTTTCAGATAATGTATTTAGTATAACAAATCAAACCACCCAAGCCATAACGATTACTTCGCCTGATGGTGGCGAAGCTTGGGAAGGTGGTTCTTCTCATGCAATTACTTGGAATTCATCGGGAATTAAAAGAGTAAAATTAGAATACACACTTAATAACGGTCTAACTTGGAACCAATTAGTAAATGATTTTGAAAATAATGGTTCGTACCAATGGAGCATCCCCGATATCTTTTCCTCGCAATGCAAAATTAAAGTCTCAGATAGTGAAGATGCTGAACCTTCAGATGAAAGCAATGGAGTCTTTACTATTTCACAGGTTCCTACACTCGATTTAATTTCCCCTGATGGCAATGAAAATTTAATTGCCGGTGCACCGGTTGATATAATTTGGACTTCAAAAGGAATTGATAATATTAAAATAGAATTTACAGAGAAAAACGGAATCACTGAATCAGATTGGTTTACATTAGTAGAAAGTACTCCGGCAGGTGTTGGGAAATATAGCACTTCATTTACAAGAGCCTCCGACTTATATAGAGTAAGAATATCAGATGCTAAAGATGGCTCCCCTCGTGATGTAAGCTCGAGCACATTCAGAGTTACTCAGAAACCTACGATTGTAGTAATTTCACCGAATGGCGGAGAGAATTGGTTAGTGGGAAGCCCTTATGACATTACTTGGCAGGCAAATAATATAGAAAAAATTCGAATTGAGATTTCTGTAAATGGCGGAAAAAATTATGTCAATATTGATTCTAATTTAGTAAACAATGGTTATTATCGATGGACTGTGGACCCTGCAAAGATTAATTTTAATTCTGATCTATGTAAAGTAAGAATCAGTGAATTTATTGCAAGCGATCCAACCTCGAAGAGGGCTGTAGATGAAACGGATACTTATTTCTCAATTCACAAAAAGGAAGTCGAAAAATTGATTCGTGTTACTGCGCCTAATGGTGGTGAGAATTTTGGTTATAATGAGTTTAACGAGATAATTTGGGCAAGCGTAAATGTGGATTTTGTGAAGATTGAATATACAATCAATAATGGACAAAATTGGGTTACCATAATCGATAAATATCCTTCAACAGGAAGATATGATTGGAATCCGGTAGATCTTCCTTCTTCATTAGCCAGGGTAAGAATTACTGATTATTTTGATCCTTCTGTTAGAGACGAAAGTGATAACTATTTTAACTTAACTAAAAAACTGCCATCAGTTAAAATTATCTCACCAATGCAATTGCAGCAATTGGATGTAAACACTCAAACAGATATTAGTTTTATTTGTACTGAAGATATTGTTAAAGTCGGAATATATAGCTCGATTGATAATGGTGTAACTTGGAATTTAGTAACATACCAAAATACACCGGCGGATATTCAGCATACATTTAAGTGGATTCCAACCCAACAAACAGAAATGGGCAGGATAAGAATTGATGGTTATTTAAGCATAGACCCGAACATAGTCGGAGCATCAGATACAAGCGATCGGTTTATAGTAAAATAAAGGAAGAAAGTTCATTACTCCGTTTGTAAAAAAACGGAGTAAAATAAATCGCTGGAGATAGAAATTTATATAAATATAATTATATTAGTAGCTAAGAAATTTTAATTGTTTGATAACGATTCTAGTTTTTACAGGATGTGGTTTTTGCAATATCAATAAGAATAATAAAACCGTCTTTCACGACAAAAAAAACCGTCATTCTCAACATAAAAACCGTCATTCGATTTTCAGAAAATCTTGAAAAAGTTGCGATTTTGAGCTAAAAACAAACATTGCCCTGTAGTGTAATTGGCAACACGCCTGACTCTGGATCAGGAGACTTCAGGTTCGACCCCTGACAGGGCAGCTCTCTTAAACCCTTGTAAATTAATAACTTACGAGGGTTTTTTGATTTTAAAGGATATACGGCATAAAAAAGTTTCCCACAAAGTTTCCCCGTCTATTGTTTTTTTGAAGATAAATTTCGTTTCCATTTACGAATAGCTGCTTCGGAGACTCCATATTTTTTACCGATTTGAACGTTATTCATTCCTGCAGTTAAATCATTTATCAGTTCTATCGTTTGCACGCTCGTTTGAGAAGGAGATTTTTTCAATTTATTTAGCTTACTTTAAAAAATATATCTTTATAATGACGTCATCGGTGTGTAAAAACGTACGTAGAGATAAATGCGTTCTAGGCGTCAGAGATCTATTTGCTGGGATGTGGGTTCTTATTTGGAACGTCATCATAAAGATAATCCATATTAGATTTATAAGTTTTATAAAAGTCCCTGCTGCTTTATAAGCAACAGGGATTTTTAATCATTTCTTAAAAAAGTTATTTAATAATTCTAAAGACAATCCTTCTATTCATTGCTCTTCCTTCTTCGGTATCATTATCAGCAATCGGATTTCCTTTTCCGTATCCGACTGTTGTAAGCCTATTTTTATTAATACCATTGGATACAAGGTAAGTTTTAACAGTTTGAGCTCTAGCTTCAGAAAGTTCTTGGTTGTAAGAGTCTGTGCCTATATAATCTGTGTATCCCGCAATCTCAACATTTACGTTAGGTTTATTCTTTAATAGCTCCACTGCTTTGTCAAGTACCGGATAAGATTCTGGTAAGAGATTAGATTTATCGAAATCGAAATTTACACCAATCAGAACAAGTCTATCATTCGAAATCTCTTTGATATATCTATCAACAATTACTTCCTTTTCAATTACTTTAGGTATATGTTCAACTATCATCCTATCAATTTTGCCATAGTCGGTCATATCTCTCATTTCCATTGTCACACCCTGTGGACAAGGTTCACACATCTTTGAGGGTTCACCTTTTCCAAAGTAATATAGAAGACCAAGTTTGAGAGCCATATATGCATCAGTACCGTTTGTTTCTTGAGTAGCAACAGCGCCATCAAGTTCCGAGTTGAACATTGAATGATAACTGTATTCTCCCATTAATTTCCAATCTGCACCGAGTGCGACTTCTATACCGCCACCAACATTTAAAGCGAAAGCTGACCCGTTTTCATCTAATGATGTTGAAGCATAATTATTTAGAGTTCTTAACCCGCCTCCTAGTCCGGCAAATAAATATGGGGACACCGATGAGCATGGCACAAAATAATAGAGCACATCAAGATTACCAGTAATTAAATCTGTTGATTCAGTAATCATTGCTAAAGACTGATTAGTCCATTCTCCCTCGAGATGGGAATAATCTGCATTTAATCTTATTCCAACATTTTCAGAAAAATTCCTTTGTAAGGAAATATAAAAGCCGTAGTTAGAGTTAAGAGGTTGAAAGTTGATACTTACATATCTTGGATATGTTCCTCCAAAACCTAATGCCCAACTGTCTTTTGCTAATTGTGCCTGTGAAATATCAAAAGCAACAACCAAAAGCAGTAAGATTAAAGAAAATTTATTTTTCATGTTTGCATTCTCCTATTTATAAAAAGTTCTATTTTTGTAATACATTAATTTCTTTTAAGTAAACTTTCCGAAATAAATTATTTATCATAACCAAAACAATTGGCCGGGGAATTTCTAATTCCCCGGCTCAATTATTCAATTATTATTTGCGTTACCGCTTATCAACAATATTGGTATCCAATGTTACTGTTCCGATTCTCGTTAAAGCTCTTCCTCGCAGAGTAGCACCGGTAGTTAGAGTAATTGACTGATCAGCCAAAATATTTCCATAGAATATTGAATTTGTTCCTAATGTGGCTGAAGTACCTACCGACCAATAGATATTACTCCATTTAGCACCGCCAGCTAGGACAATACTAGTACCGGTACTTGTAATCAGTGTAGATCCCATTTTAAATATCCAGACAGCATTAGGATTTCCGCCGGCATCAAGAGTTAAGATACCGTTTGCACCTGTTCCTGAAATTCCTGTAGAAGTGGAATTAACGTAGAGTCCTGGTGCTAAAGTGAGACCTCCTAGTTGTCCGGGTAATGAAATTGCATTTAAAGATCTTGCCTGAGCATCATTATATGCAGCAGTCAAGGCATTTTTTGCTGCACCTACTAAAGGATCAGCGCTTGTATAAAGTATTCCTATTACATTACCTGCAAGCAAACCGTTGATTGTAGCGGTAGGGAAAGCTCCGACATCTCCATAAATTCTTGTAGTAACACCAGTATTGGATACCCCGGAACCGGCAAGTATTGCGAAATTACCAGCCGATCCAAGATTGACACTGGCAGGACCCGATGGTCCGCTAGCCGTAAAGTTGGCGACTAATATTTTATTACCTGTTATTGTAAATGTATAATTAGCATTCGATGAAGCAATAGTAATTCCTTCTGTCCAACTTGTAAATGTATATCCGGCATTAGGGGTGGCAGTAACAGTTACCAAAGTACCAGAATTAAATGATCCGCCTCCACTCGTAGTCCCTCCAACTAATGGATTAGAAGAAAGGGTAATGGAGTACTGAGCTGAAGCCGTAATAAAGTTAGCAATTAATGTTCTATCTTGAACTATTGTAAACTGATAGTTCGCATTTGTCGATACTATAATTCCGTTTTCAGTCCAATTACTAAATGTATATCCAGCATTTGGAGCAGCAGTTACTGTTACTGAAGAACCGGAATTAAATGCTCCGCCTCCACTTGTCGTTCCTCCAACTAATGGATTAGAAGAGAGTGTTATAGAGTACTGTGCTGAAGCTACCATAAAGTTTGCAATTAAATTCCTGTTCCCGTTAATTGTAAACTGATAACTTGAATTTGTCGATACTATAATCCCATTTTCTGTCCAATTGCTGAATGTATATCCGGTATTCGGGGAGGCAGTTACTGTTACTGAAGAACCTGAATCAAATGCACCGCCTCCATTTGTAGTCCCACCTACGGCCGGACTTGATGATAACGAAACCGTGTATGGCATTGCTGATGTTGTGAAAGTCCAGACATAATTACTCGCCATGGCATTGCCTGCGAGGTCTTTGATACTTTTAGTTAAAGTAGCTGTATATAATGTATTTGGCAGAAGATTGCTTAATGGAGTAAATACAGCCGTTAAACCGGAATAGGATACCGTTCCCGAAATAACGGTTGTGCTCAACATTAGAGTAAATGTCGCAGTTGTAATTGTAGAGGCGTCTATTGCTTCACTAAATGTAGCGGAGACTTTTTTTGTAAGGACTACACCGGTTGCTATATTTAGAGGATCGGTCAAGATAACTGTTGGTGCTGAGATATCTTGAGTCGTCCCGGTTGTAAAATTCCAAACATAATTACTAGACAAAGCATTACCGGCTATATCCTTAGCTGCGGTTGATACAGTGCCTGTATATATTGTGTTCGGAGCTAGATTGCTTGTAGGGGTAAAGCTTGCGGTTGTACCTGAATAAGTTACTGTACCCGGTATAGTAGCCGTTCCCTGCATCAACTTGAACGCCGTTGCCATTGTTGAAACATCCATTGCTTTACTGAACGTTACAGTAATTATTTTGTTCATTATAACGTTTGTGGCGGCATTTAGAGGATCAGTAAAATTCACAAGTGGAGAAGTAATGTCAGCCGTGGCTCCGGTTGTAAAACTCCACACATAATTAGCTGCCATTGCGTTATGGGCTAAGTCTTTAATCCCTGTTGTAATTGTAGCTGTAAATGTTGTGTTTGGAGAAAGATTATCCGATGGTATAAAGATAGCCGATGTACCTGAGGCAAGAACAACTCCGGGGACAGTGATTGAACCTTGTTTTAAAATGAAGGTTGCTGTGCTTAGAGTTGTAGCATCAATGGCTTCACTAAATAGTACTGTGATATTCTTATTTATTGCAACCCCTGTTGCGAAGTTCGTCGGGTCGGTTGAATTAACTACCGGAGGAGTGGATTCTAATGGAAATGTTATTCCATTTCTGTCCTCGCATCCAACCGTAATTGTAAATATCACAAAAGCTATAATCCAGATATTTTTAAATAGTTTGTTCTTTTTATGCATTATATTTATCCCTTTATAAAATTTATTTGTTGGTTTATTGTCTTTATATGTTAACTATATTGTTATGGCAAAACAATCGTGCAAAGGGATGATAAAGGGATTACATCTGATAGAGTAGAATTACAAATTTTATTGAGTTAGGAAATTATAATGGCTGCAAATTCATAATTAATTTTAAGAATCTTCTCGAATTTCCTTAAAAATGTCTTTTAACTTCGGATAAGAAATTATTGTAAAAAT